>Ga0116161_1003248_pt1 | contig 14608 bp, 12 predicted proteins | sample AD_JPNAS3_MetaG_FD_89877 | JGI IMG/M metagenome (GOLD analysis project Ga0116161, IMG submission 89877) | Active sludge microbial communities of municipal wastewater-treating anaerobic digesters from Japan - AD_JPNAS3_MetaG | ecosystem: Engineered > Bioreactor > Anaerobic > Digestate | place... | reverse complement strand
TGTGAAAAGCACTTAATAAAACTCCTTTTTTATGGATATATAAAAGCAGAGATTTTTATAAACTATGATATATGCATCCATTCGTATTTCTACGAAACAACAAAGAATTGACAGACGATATGAAAAAATTAGAAGGCTTGATATTAATGGTAAACATACCTATATATTTTATCAAAACTTGTAATTCAATATGTGTTTGTTGACCTATTTTGATACAACAACGCACCCCTAGCAAAAATCACGCACCCTTAGGTAATTTTACGCACCCTTGCATGAATTTACGCACCCCTAGAATATATATGACAAGTGCACTCATATAATTTGAATGCACCTCTAATAAATTAAGAATCATTACTTCACCTTTTCTAAATAATATTTAGGATTTTTTGTAAATAATGAATTTGAAACATCAATAAGCTCATAATCAAATTTTATTCCATATTTCTCATTCACTATTTTTATAAGATCGCTATTTCTTATAAACTCTATTTCTTCTTGTAATTCAGCATACTTTTCAGACAATTCAACACTCATTACATTATTATTAGGTTTAAAGAATATATACTTTAATGTACAAGTTTCAAGTGGTTCTTTGCTTAACTTAATAAGAGCACATAAATGAGTAAATAACTGTTTCACATCAAACATTAGGTTATAATATAATTCGTCTTTCTTATTTGTATTACTAATTTTCAGATTTAGAAGAGTCTCTTCAATTTTATCATTTGAAACATTCGAATTTATACCAAAGTAGTTTTTTAGCAATGGAACATAACTTTTTGAAAGTTTTTCTTTTTTCTCGAATATTTCCTGACATTTACATTCAAAGCAAATTCTTTCTAGACTATAATATGCATCTAGCTGTGCATCATTTATGTTAGCTTTATTCCATTTCTTAGAATTTGTTGTACCATTTAACAAATGTCATTCAAGTTTTATATTATTAGGATCATATTTAGAGCATAAGTAAAGAAACCCTAATCTTGCACTAGATGCAAGAGAACCTATTTTATAATATGGATATCCAATCTTTGAATAACTCAATTTAAACTCTTTAGATTCTCTTTTTGTTTTAAATCCATTATCATTAGTACTATTTTTAATCGTTTCATTTAAAATATCTAAATAATCCATAGCTACTACCCTACCTTGTATTTATATACTCTTATTTCTTATTACTAGTATTTTGAGTTCCTTGATAATTTGAATTATTTGGATTACATTGGTTCGCATGGTTATTGTTATTTGCTTGATGTACTGAATTATTTGGATTGTTATGATTAGAGTAATGATTCAACGTTCGTTGAATTCGTAAAAAGTCTGAAAATAGACATTTTATGTAGGTTGTATTCGTAAAAAGTCTGTGAACGCATAAAAAAAGCCACCTTTAGCACTTTTTATGCCTTAGGTGGTTATCTTTATTCTTTTTTTATTTAAATGCTATTTTATCACCAATAAATTCAATTATTTTTTCTTCAGTCATTGTATCTTTATTTGTAATAAAAATATCAACTAGTGTGTCATAATCAGATTGAACTTTTCCTAATGCTTTTGCATCTAAAGTGACGTTTAAAGTAACGTTTGCATTAGTGCTTTTAACATCATTTTGTAAAGTTGCATAGTTTTCTTCTTGAACAAATAACATTGGAACTCCAACAGCTACTTCTTCATATACTTTATCTGTTTCATTGTATATATAGAAATACTGTGTTCTAAATTCAATATCAAATCTTCTTGATAACATTTTAGTACCTAAGCCACCAACTTTTTTAGTTTCCCATGCTGATGTTTGATTGTTTACATAAAATGCGGCATCAGTTGAATCAGTTGCTTCAACATATTTTATTGATGTAATACCACTAACATTTGATAAATCAAACCATAAAGTATTGTATGTAATACTTGATAAAGTTTCTCGAACTTCGTAACTTAATAACTCTCCTGATTCAACACTATATAGTTCGCTAATATAACCTGTGAATCCTATCATTCCACCAGCTTTATTACCAACTACTGATAAATATTCATCATCAATATAGAAATCAACTGCTGAAGAAATACCTTTTCCTGACACTGATAAAAACTCGTTAATATGTCCTTCTACTGCTCCATCTTCATCTCTTTCAACAGAAAAATATGCTTTTCTAACACCTAAATACTTGATTGCAAAAGTATATGAGTTTTCACTAATTTCATAATACAAAGCATTTGCGTCCCCTATTTGGACTCTCACTTCTTTCTCTTGAGTTTCTATGTTCATTGACAAAGCTATTTGAATTGATTGTTCTCCTAATGCAGGTAATGTTGCAGTATAATCTAAAACATAATAAATTATTGTTCCATCAAAATTAATTGTTACAGAATAGATTCCACTAGCAAAATTATAGTTTGCTGTATCAGCAGGGTTTTGATCTAAATAATTATTAAATGCTGTTATGGAAGTAGTTGTCAAACCTTCTACAGCAGTTAATACATTAAAGAATGTATTAGATTGTTGGATATTCTCTAAAACCATATGCCATTGTTCACCGAATCCATTAGCTTTAATGTTAGATACTTGTACGAAATCACTATAACTTGTTGTTAAACTAGATTCATTAACTAAATTGGCGCTATATCCTGGCCTTAAGGATTCTGGTATATAACTATATGGATTAAGTTCATAACCATCTAATAATGCTTGTAAGTAGGCAAGCATTTGTGTTTGTTCATTCCATGATGCATATAATGTTGTATCCTTAGTAAGCACTAGTGGCCATTCAACGGCAGTAGTTAATGCTTCATCTGTACACCAACAAACAAATTTATATCCTTCTTTTGTTGGATTCTCTGGGCATTCAACACTTGTATTATAATCACTAGTTATATTAGTAATTTCAGTTCCATCATTAGAATCAAAAGTAATTGTGTATTGTTGTTTAACTTGACTAACAATTGCATAATACGTTTTGTCTACGCTTGCTGCAGGTAAAGTTTGTATAACTGATCCACCTATTGTTTCGCTCCAACCATCAAAAGAATAATTCCATTCTTGAGTATCGTCTTTATTATAAGTCATTGAAGGAACTACACCTTCTTCAACTTGTTTTGCTTCTAGTAATGATCCAGCTTCATCATAAAATGTTATTGTAAAATATGCCTTTTCTTCACTACCACATCCTACCATCATAAAAGCACAAAAGCACAATAACAATGCAACAAAAATTTTATTTCCTCTCTTCATTTCATTTGTCCTTTCTTTATATTAAATCTATTTCTTCTGGTCTTTTGAAGTTCTTAATGATTGCAAACGGATATGTAAACACAGAAAGTACTAATCCAAGTAATATAGCAAATGCTCCACATATCAATGCTAGTATTATTCCTAGTATCCAGAATAATAGTTTTACTGTTAATAACCAGATTAATCCGTCTAGATCTAGTGTAAATATTACTCCTGGCATTCTAACAAAGCCCCAACTAAATATTGATAATGTCATTTCTCCAATAAAATTATTACCTAATATTAAACATGATAAATATGTAAACGCCACAATTGCCAATCCAACATTAGGTAAAATCACTGACGAATCTTTATTAGAAATAGCAGTAGCAATCGTGATTGCTATCCATCCTCCTGATATAAGTCCACCTATCCAAAATGATTTTTTTCTTCTTGAGATTGATTTCGCAATCTTTTGTTGCTTTAACATTTCTTCTTTCTTCTTCAGACATTCTTTACATGAAACATGTCCTGTTTGTTGTCTCCCGGTTGTCCATCTATAAATATTACTTGATTCATATATTGGTTTATTACAAACCTCGCAAACTCCTAAAACTGGTTTGACTGGTTCATTGTAAACATACTTTGTCTCAACTCTCACCTCAGGTTCTTTAACTGCATTCCCTACCAACTCATCAACACTAACATTGAATATTTTTGCCATATCCGTTAATGTAGTTATCGAAGGTTCAACTTCCCCATTCTCCCATCTAGATACAGCTTGTGCTGTAACAAACAGCTTATCTGCTAAATCCTTTTGAATCATATTACTACTTTGTCTAAATTTTTTGATGTTATCTCCAATCATATTTTGTCCCTCCTTGACAATAATAGTATAAACATTTTGTTGTTTTTAGTAAATTAACCTATTGTTGAAACGACTAAACAAAATGTTGAATTCACCTATTATTCTAATATTTTCTCTCATTTATAGAAATTTCCATTGATCCTTCCATCAGTATTGAAAGAATAATCTGGAACTCCTAAACCTAACTCATCATAAAATTCAACCATTCCTTCTTCTTCACGAACGTAACTTAATTTCATAATATCAATCTCCTTATTTCCACCATTTTCTTATTGTTAAAAAAGAACACCTTATTTACTGTAAATATTCTATAATCATTATAGCACTTTTTTATCAATTAGTCCATAAAATAATTAATAAAGAGCACTTAATTATTTATTTTCCTCAAATCGTTAAATAGTAGCCTAATCGCTAAAAAGTTGAGTAATCGTTCAAAAGTAGTATATAAAAAGAAAAAAATACCAGTAAATATCATAAATTATGAATACTACTGATCTCTTAAAAACTGGCGGATAGGAGTTTTTTTCCTTTCTGCCAAAGAAAAAAGGCCTGATAACTATATATCAAACCTATGCTTTCAATATGTGTTTGTTGACCTATTTTGATACAACAACGCACCCCTAGCAAAAATCACGCACCCTTGAGGTAATTTTACGCACCCCTAGCTAAAATTACGCACCCTTGACTAGTTTTACGCACCCCTATTTTAAATGTGGCGGAGGAAAGGGGATTTGAACCCCTGCACCATTTTGAATGATCTGCTTGTTTTCGAGGCAAGTCTCTTCAGCCGCTTGAGTATTCCTCCACTAAGCTATAGTAATTTTAACAAATGAAATAGTTTTTTTAAAAAGTCCATTTTTCATGGACTTGTATCCACTATTCATGGACTTGTATCCACTATTCATGGACTTGAAGTTTAATGTTGAAAATATTTATAGCATTCTTATACATTAGATTTTCATATTCTTCTTTTGCTAATTCTTTAGAAGCTTTCAGAAGGTAATCTTGATAGATTTCTTTCTTTAATGTATTGATTCCATCAATTGGATTATCCGTACCAAAAACTAATAAATGATTGCCATAGGTTTTAATAATCTCTTTTGCTACTTTTAAAGCTACCCAAGTTGTATCTCCATAAATATTGGGTAGTTGATGAGAAAACACTTCTCTAATCTCACTATAATCTGTATATAGTCCTAGATGAACCATTATAAAGTTAGTGTTAGGAAAATCTTTGGCTACTTCCAATACGCGTAGTGGTGAACAATCAAAGCCTGCAGCAGTATGAGTAACAATAGGAAGCTGATATTTTTCAGCAAGTTTCACATATTCCCTCACTTCTGGAGAATTAAAACTAATTTTAGAATGATAAGGATGAAACTTCATTGCAAAGATGTAATCACGGTTTTCTTTAATTAAATTTTCTAATCGTTGATTAGGTTTTTCTTGAAGTGGTTTTACCCATAAAGCAACACCAATCTGATCTTTGTGTTTTCGCGCAAAATTAATCGCTTTCCGATTTGCACTTACTTGTGATACTTGTTTATCTTTCGGTAAAAGATTTTGGTTATGATCTACTTCTATTGCTTCAACATTAGATACAATTGCAAAGTCAATTTGATTTGCTTTCATGGAATCCAAAACCATTTTCTCACTCATGATAAAATTAAGGGTTTTTCCAATATGAGCATGTGTATCGATAATCATAAAATCACTCCCCTCTTTTTCATTATATCATATAAATTTATTTCCATCAATATTGTATTTAAATATATTTTATTGAATTATTTTGTATTACATAGCGTAAAATATTTTGTGTAAATGAAAAACTGAATAAAATATAAAAAGGAATCTCACTTTAGTATAATAGAGTTGTCAAAAAACCAATATACAAAGGAGATCCCTCATGAATGATTTTACAACAGAACTCTTAAAAACGCTACTCGAAGGTAAAGATATCACAGAAATTTTTAGATATCATGTCGAATGTGCGGTGAATCAGCTGCTTCAATACGAGCTCAGAGAATTCCTTGACTACGATAAGTATGATCGTAAGGGATTCAACTCCGGCAATAGCCGAAACGGCTATTATGAACGCACTTTAAAGACAGAGTATGGCGATCTATCCCTCAGGATACCCAGAGATAGAAATGGTGAGTTTGAAAACCAAACACTTACGCCTTATAAGAGACAGAACGATACTGTTGAGTCCATGATCATTCATCTCTATTCCAACGGAATGACCACAGAAGAAATATCACGTATCATCGAAAAGATGTACGGTCATCACTACACCAAGCAGACGGTTTCTAACATCACTGCTGCAGTGGTCGGTGACATTCAAGCGTTCAATCATAGAGCTCTATCTAAACGCTATGCCGTGATTTACTTAGACGCTACTCATTTACCTGTCAGACGTGATACGGTCACCAAAGAAGCCCTATACTTCGCTTTAGGAATTACACCTGAAGGGTATAAAGAAATCCTTTCATACAGCCTATTTCCGACCGAATCAGCCCATAACTGGGAGATTGTCTTATCCGACTTAAGAGTTAGAGGTGTGGAGGAATCCTTGCTGTTTGTCACGGATGGTTTGACTGGGATGAGAGATGCGATATCAAACGTATTCCCGAAGGCTAGACATCAGTCCTGCTGGGTCCATCTATCCAGAAATGTTGCACATGCTGTAAGAGTGAAAGACAGATCCGAAGTGCTATCTGATCTGAAGACCGTCTATACTCAAGACACGTTGGAGAATGCTGAAGCTGCTTTAAACACGTTTATCAACACCTGGGATAAACGATATCCCAAGGTGACTGAGAAGTTAAAGAATAACCCATCTTTATTCACCTTTTTGTCTTTCCCTAAAGAGATCAGAGCGTCCATCTACACGACCAATCTCATCGAGGGTTTCAATAAGCATCTAAAGCGTTACACAAAGCGTAAGGAACAGTTTCCAAATGAGGATTCACTCATCAGGTTCATCGGCACCTATGCGGGTGACTACAATCAAAGATTTCAGATGCGAATTCATAAAGGCTTTAAACTTGTGACTGCTGAACTGAATGACATGTTTAATTAAGCGTCGCGCTTCAAAATCTTAAAAGCACTAAAGAGAGTTCTAATACTTTAATTCATTTCATTTACACAAACTTCTTGACACTACCTTGTATTATGATATATAATTAAATTGGTGAGACTATGAATTGGAAAAAAATACAAAAAAATAAGAAATTAACAGCAGTTTTATACTTATCGACACGAATTTTAGTCGTTTTAATCTTAGGATTTGCCATCTATCAAATGATTAGAGAACATAACTATGAATATGATAGTCGCAACGCTTTCATTATTACCCAATGCGTGATTTTATTGGCCTATTCTTTTATTCCTATGATTGTTGAGAAGCAATTGAAAGTTGAAATACCGGAAGCAATGGAGGTATTATTCATTTTCTTTGGGATTGGTTCTTTATTAGTGGGAGAAATTATTGGTGCTTATCGCGCAAATTCCTGGTGGGATGGTGTAATGCACTTTATGGGAGGAAGTCTAATCGCTATTTTTTCCTTCTCTTTGATTAACTTACTCCATCGTAGCACCACTTTTCATATCAATCTCAATCCGTTTTTTATCGTATTGTTCGCTTTTTGTTTTTCTATGACACTGGCAGTCCTTTGGGAAATCATTGAGTTTATGGTTGATCGAGTTTCTCTGAGTAACATGCAACGATATCGTGATTCCATCACGGGTGATCCCTTTATCGGACAAGCTGCTTTAAATGATACCATGTATGATTTTATTATTGGAAGCTTGGGTGCATTGCTTGTTTGTATTCTAGAATTTTTTAAATTAAAATATAAAAAAAGGTTTAGTTTAATGATTGAACCGATTGATCAAAAACAATAAAACAGCTGAAAAACAGCTGTTTTTTATTCTTCTATTCCTGCCCGTAACATAGCTAGGTAATTTTCATCAGGGATATAATCAGGAATACTATTTCCACTACCTAAGGCATAGCCTCCTTGTTTCGTTATGGATAGCATTTTCTTGCATCTTTGATAGACTTCTTCTGCTGTTTTGCGTGCTAAGAAATTCATATCAATACCACCGAGAATGGCAATTTTTCCTTGTAAATCCTGATACGCTTTTTCTACAGGATAAATATTATCTTCAAACGAATGTTTTCCATCAAATTGAATTTTATGAATCATATCATCGATGATATCATGATAATATCCACAAGAGTGAACTAGTGCTAGTTTTCCTTTATCATGAGCCATCTTCACAATTTTTTGATACCAAGGAAACACATATTTTCGTAAGGCTTGGGGTGGTAACATTGTTTGGGAATTAAATCCCCAATCATCATTACACAAAATTGCTCCTACTTCTTCATACTCTAAACACTTTACAAAATACTCGGTCGTAATCGTTCCGATTTTTTCAAAAATGTCGGCTAATAATTCTTCATCATCATATAGCATATAACATAAATTTTCATATCCCACAATCCCAATAGCATTTTCTAAAATACCATCATAGCTATAAGGAGTAAATTTCATGTTTCCTTCTAAAGACGCACCTGCTTGCGAGATTAATGAAAAATTACAATTCGCAACGCTTGGCCATTGATAACGATTAAAACTTTCACGATCCGTGATAATGGAACCCGCATTCAATGATTTTGTTTGCACACTTTGATGTTCATCTTGTTTTCGAGGAAATTCTGCTCCCTTAATTAAGATGGGACAATGGTCATAACCTGCATTGGTAAAGGCTTTGATTCGAGTAATATTACGCTTTAGATCGGTAGAAACGTCATATTCATCACCAACTAAGAGTTTTTCTTTTCTTTCACCCAAAATAAATTCAAACATGACAGGACGATCCGTAGGTTCTTTTTGCAATCTTTATTGCCGATGCAATCTTAGAAGGCTCATCGGTCATTATTACTACATCTGCAGCTTCAATTGCAGCATCGGATCCTAAACCACCCATAGCTATTCCTATATCTGCTCTTGCGAGAACCGGTGCATCATTAATACCGTCGCCTACAAATATGACTTTGCCATTATGTGATTTTTTAGCTTCCAAGAATTCAATTTTATCTACCTTATCAGCAGGCAACAACTCAGAATAAACTTCATCCAAATCTAATTGTTTCCCGATTTTGTCAGCTACAACCTTTAAATCTCCGGTAAGCATAACTGTTTTACTAATACCAAGTGCCTTAATGGCTTTGATTGCAGTTGCTGAGTCCTCTTTAACTTCATCCGAAATAACAATATTACCAGCATACTTTCCATTTATAGCAACATGTACTACTGTCCCTATGGTTTCGGCATCATTGTATTTAATGTTCTCACTAATCATCAACTTGGTATTGCCAGCAAGAACTTCTTTACCATCAATATTGACCTTGATACCATGTCCGGCAATTTCTTGGTAGTTTTCAATTCTGCTTTTATCTGTTTCAGCATTGTAAGCACTCAAAATTGAAAGAGCAATCGGATGGTTTGAATAGCTTTCTGCATAAGCTGCATATTCTAATAGCTCTTCATTCGTAAAATCATTTTGAGAATTAGTTTCGGTTACTTTGAATACACCTTTAGTTAAGGTGCCGGTCTTGTCAAATACAACTGTCTCAACATTGTTTAATGCTTCAAGATAGTTGCTGCCTTTTATCAATATACCTCTCTTAGATGCTCCACCGATACCACCGAAAAACCCTAACGGAATTGATATTACCAACGCACACGGGCAAGAAACAACCAAGAATACCAATGCTCTGTAGATCCATTCAGAGAAGGTAGCTCCTGCAATTACTAAAGGAGGAATTATAGCGAGTACTAAGGCTCCGAATACTACAATCGGAGTATAATACTTTGCAAACTTTGTGATAAATTTTTCAGTCGGTGCCTTTCTGCTGCTGGCATTTTGAACCAAATCCAGAATCTTTGACACAGTTGAATCGTCGTAATCTTTTGTGACTTCAATCGTTAAGACGCCATTCTTGTTGATAAAGCCGCTTAAGGCATCATGACCCGTCTCCAATTCGCGCGGTACAGATTCACCTGTTAAAGCAGAAGTATCAACCATTGAAGTTCCATCAATAACTTTGCCATCAAGCGGAATCTTTTCGCCGGGTTTTACAACGATAATATCACCAACATTAACATCTTCAGGTGATACCTTCTTCAGCTCTTCGCCAACCTTTAAATTTGCATAGTCAGGTCTGATATCCATTAATGAACTGATTGATTTTCTGGATTTGTCAACGGCCAAATCTTGGAATAGCTCACCAACGAGATAAAACAGCATAACAGCTACTCCTTCCGGATATTCTCCAACGAAGAAAGCACCGATTGTAGCAACACTCATAAGGAAATGTTCGGTAAACACTTGACCTCTTACGATATTTTTAATTGCTCGCAAAACCACAGTTCCACCCAGTATGATATAGCTTATTATAAATATAGTAAGTTCAAGCCAATTCGGAAAACTAAAAATCATACCAACCGCAAAAATAGTACCACCAACTATAAGCTTTAATATTTCCTTCTTACGATTTTCTCCATCCTCATCTTCTTCATCATTAAGGTCATCACTATCATTTCCCCTGGTATTATTAATTGATATAGACTTTTCAAAAACAACTTTAACATCAGGCTCTATTTTATTAACTATATCCTCAATTTTTTCACTTAACTCATATTGATTGATATTATGATCAGTTTCCAAAGTAAGTTTTTTTGAAACAAAATCTACAGAAGCAGATATTACTTCTTGTAAGTTATTAACTTCTCTTTCTATTTTTTCTGCACAATTAGCGCAACCAAGACCATTAAGAATTATTGTGTTTTTATCACTTTTGATTTTTTCAGTAGATTTCACCTTTACGTCAGGTTCTATTTTTTTAACGATGGATGTTACCTCTTCGAAAATCCTATGAAATTCATTCTCATCAGCAAACTCCATAGTCAATTTTTTAGAAACAAAATCAACTGTTGCATCGTTGACTCCATCAATATTTCTTGTCTGCGCTTCAATTTTTGCAGCACAATTAGCACAGCCAAGACCTTCAAGTATAAATATTTTTTTCATATTAGTTCTCCTTATTGCTATTTCTACTTTCTCTAAGATGTTCTAGGCTCTTTTCAAAGATTTCTTTAACGTGGTCATCAGTGAGCGAGTAAAATACAATTCTTCCTTCTTTTCTATATTTAACTAGATTTGCTCGTTTCAAAGAACTTAACTGGTGAGAAATAGCAGACTTGGTCATATTTAAAAGCACAGCCAAATCACATACACACATCTCATTTTCATCAAGCGCCGATATAATACTTGCTCTTGAGCTATCGCCAAGAACTTTAAAAAAATCAGACAAATCTGATAATTCATCCTTACCTGGCATTTTATTTCTTACCAATTCTACAATATCAGCGTGAATTACATCACAATCACATAGTATATCTTTTTTACTCAAAACATTTCCTCCTTATTTCATTTAGTTGAACAACCATTCAACCTTACTACATTATAGTTGAACAGACATTCAATTGTCAAGAAATTTATATATTCTTTTTTCAAATAATTACGCTAAATAGATAAGTAAAATTTATATGGTACTTTGTCATTATAAATTCATGTGATTGACCATTCATAGTATTTCATAAGTCTAGTTAAATAACATCAAAAGTTCCAATGTATTCAAAGCATAAGTCAATCAATAAATGATAAAAGGGAATGGAAAAACATTATTCAAATCTAAGGGCAATATCATTTAATAGTAAATTTTTATTGAATAATTTTTATTAAATAATCTCCAAATATATAAATATTCGGAGATAAGAATTATGTATGATTTTCAACTATTAAAAGAATAATAAACAAAAATTGCAATTTTGAAAATGTAAAACATCACACATATTTCCAAACTAACATTGAGCAGTTAATTAAATATATAGATAATCTAATTTATATAATTTTTTAATATTCGATATCGATTTTACAATGTTACTTCAGTTCCGCTTGTGAACTTAAAGTTTATAGTTTTGTCTCTGTTAACAATTGCTTCTTCAACCATCAAAATCCATAGGTCATCCGACCATACAGGTAGGTAGTTATCAACTTTTTTTATTTCTGCTAAATAAGCCTTCATTTTTATTTCTTGAGCTTGTTTGTATACTCGCTTTTCTAGAGTTTTATCAAGTTCGATTTTAGTTACTTCATACTGCGATACTAACTCATCGTACTTCTTGTTGAAGTCTTCTTGATCCTGAGTAATTCTTGCATTATCCTTAATCAACTTATCAACCAATCCGCTAATGACTTCCATCTTATTTTGAAGTTCTATAACCTTTTCATCAAGTTCTGAAGTATCTGATAATAACCTAATAATTGCATGAATATCTTCAATAATTTTATGCTTTCCCTTCATCACTCGGTTATAAGCTTTTACAAACTTTTCTTTTATTGTATCTTCTGATAATGCAGGTGTTTGGCACTTATCATGTTTCTTGCTGTACTTGCAATTACATTGATAAACGAATCTTGAATACTTGCTTGTTGAATGCCATTTCTTTCTTCCATAGAATCCACCACAATCACCACAGACTAGTTTTGAACTGAATATGCTATTTCCAGAATAAGCAGCACCAATTTTTTCTCTTCTCATTAACTCAGCTTGAACTATCTCCCACTCTTCTTTATCTATTATTGCAGGGTGACTGTTCTCTACATAATACTGAGGTAGGTGACCACGATTCTTTTCGACTCTATGTTCCAAGTAATCAGTTGTATAAGTCTTTTGAAGTAGTGCATCACCTTTATACTTTTCATTTCGCAAGATTGAATTAATTGTGTTTTTCGTCCATTTATAAGACTTTCCACTGGGGGTTGGTATTTCTTGAACTTTCAAGTATTCAGCAATACTAGTACAGGTTTTTCCTTCCCTTAAGAATAGTTGGTATATTTTTCTTACCAAGATTGCTTCATTTTCAACAACAACAATTTTTTCATTCTCTTTTTTGTAACCTAACATATTACTATAAGCCCAGCTAACTCTACCTTCTTTCATTCCCCATCGTTTACCCATTGTCACGTTTTGTGATATACTTCTACTTTCTTCTTGTGCCATACTCGCCATAATCGTAAGTAAGAATTCAGTCTTTTCATCAAGTGACCATAAGTTTTCTTTTTCAAAATAAACTTCTATTCCTTTAGCTTTTAATTTTCTAGTATAGGAGATAGTGTCTAATGTGTTTCTGGCAAAACGTGATATTGATTTAGTAATAATTAGATCGATTTTGCCTTCAAGTGCATCCTTAATCATCTCATTAAAACCTTCTCTTCTTTTGGTGCTTGTCCCAGATATGCCATCGTCAGCATATACTTTCACATATTCCCAATCGAGTTTCTTTTGAATGAATTCAGTATAATGCTTTACTTGCGTTTCATAGCTTGTGGCTTGCTCTAAATCATCAGTCGATACACGTGCATATGCTGCAACCTTTCTTTTTGTAATTTGACCTAATGGTGAAAGTGTAACTGGATTAATAGTTGATGGAATAACTCTAACTTTTGCCATTAATTATCCTCCTTTAGATGTTGCTTTAATGCTCTTTGTCTCGCAATTTCTTTCATTTCTGGTGTCCATGATTCCCTTCTTGAACGATCCTTCCAGAAAACTTCTTGATTTTTTCCGTCTTTGAAATGGTAAACTATCTTATTTTCATTAAAAGTTTCTATGTATTCAAGGCTAGTTTGAACTAACTCATCTGTTAACTCCGAAACCCCAAAAACCTGAGATGTGACTTCATTTAATATTTCTTCTGGTATGGCTTTAGATGCACATGCATGTTTACCTATTGAGTCATAAGTTCTGCATAACCATCTTTTACCTTTACTGCGGTTAGATCTATCAAATTTAGCACCACAAACACCACATCTAATTAGGCTGGTATATCTATTTCTTTCATGCCTGTGTCCTGTATTATTAGACAAATCACTTCGTTGCTTTCTTAGTTCTTGAGCCATTTGGAAATCTTCAAGTGAAACAATAGGATCATGATCATCATCAATAACATACATATCCTTTTCACCATTATTCCTTTTGGTTTTTTTGGAAAGGTAGTCCTCTCTATAAGTTTTTTGAAGAACCAATGCTCCAGTATAGTTGTAATTCGTTATCATGTTCAAAATGGTTGATTTATTCCATCTACCACCTTTTAATGCACGCTCTCCTTCATTGTTTAAGATATTAGCTATCATCTGAACTCCGCATCCTTCAAGGTACAATTTAAATACTCTTTTCACGAGTTCAGCTTGTTCAGGTATGAGCACTAGTCTTCGATTAACTATCTTGTAGCCATACATATCTTTGCCACCCCAGAGAATACCTTTTTCATAATCCCTTTTAATTTTCCATTTCATGTTTTCTGAAACTGAGCGTGCTTCTTCCTGTGCAAATGAAGCTAAAAAGGTTAATACCATCTCACCTTCAGCACTCAAGGTATGCAAGTTCTGTTCCTCAAAGA
>Ga0116161_1003230_pt1 | contig 14665 bp, 12 predicted proteins | sample AD_JPNAS3_MetaG_FD_89877 | JGI IMG/M metagenome (GOLD analysis project Ga0116161, IMG submission 89877) | Active sludge microbial communities of municipal wastewater-treating anaerobic digesters from Japan - AD_JPNAS3_MetaG | ecosystem: Engineered > Bioreactor > Anaerobic > Digestate | place... | reverse complement strand
ATCGTCAACCGGCAGGGAGCGTCACGGCTTTTGACACCGAAGTTTTCGAAGCAGGAAATCGACGATCTGGTCAAGTCGAGCGAGCATCTGAAAAATAGTATTCGCGAATTGGGCTTGTAAAAATAGAAAGTGCGACTTATGCGGTCGCACTTTTTTTTCCGCGACTTTTCTTTTTGGTTTTTGTTTGATAATAAGCCATGCGCCGTGAATATTTAAAGTTATATTTGCTTAAATCTTCTTTGTGCTCGCGCCTGAACTTCCGTTTTTGCCTGGCGTGCCCCATGGTGTCGCCGTATAAGCTGAAATACCGCCACCGGTTCCGCCGGTGCCGCCAACAAATGATTTTTCAAGGTCGAGGCCAGATTCATTAAAAATCGCTTCGCTGTATTCGACGGCATTGCCTCCTTGGCCACCATTGCCGCCATCGGCTCCGCGAGCACCCAAAAATCTTCCACCTTCGCCTTTGCCGCCGTCACCACCTTTGCCGCCGTAAACTTTTATCCCAGTAGTCAAAATGTGTAGTGAACGACATCTGATTCCCGCGCCGCCGTCGCCACCATGTCCTGGTTCCCATTTACCGTCATTTTCCCCATCTCCTCCTTTTCCGCCGTTAGTTCCTCGAATCGAAAGAAGGGAGGTATCGTTCTTATGATCCTTATTGCTCAAATAGATGTCGTAACACTCAATCGCGTTGTAGCCTTTTTGTCCATTGACGTTGACTTTGGCATCTGACATTTTTTGTGTCGAATATAAATTGGTGACACCATAAGAATTGATGATTAATTTGGATCCTATGGCGCTTTTGATGATCGGACCTGAGCCAGATGCCGCCAAATCATCGAAATCGTGAAAATCCAAAGTTATCGATGATTCCTTTCGGTCGTTCACGTGGAACGAAATACCGTATTTTCTATATTTATTGCCATAAACGCTTACCTTGAATATTTCTTTAGGAATATAGAAGCGGTAAGGAAGCGTGTCTTGACCGCTATTGTCGTTAACTAAACTGAGTATTACTTCTCGAGACGCATCGACTAACTTAAGGGTGTAATTGTTGGAATCAATGTGCTGAACGCCGATTGACAGTAGATCGTCCATAGTAAAGTAAATTGATTTTGAATAGTTTTCGATTGTGTCGCTGTTTATCCATCTTCCGTCAAACAATCGAATTTCCATTCCGCCATCGACTTTGCTTTTTAAAAACGTAAAAAGCCTTTCCGTCATGTAATTGAATCCCGACACAATCGAAAGTCGCTTCAAGGAAAGCATATTATTGATGGAAGCTTGATAGGAAATCCCGCCATCGGAAGTATTTATGGAATTACATTCGTCTAAAATCAGCGTTTCGATGTCTAAACTATCGATTATCGCCAATGAGAGCAAATTGTATGAATTGGAAACGTCTAATTCCTTCAGTTTATCAAAACCCGACAAATCGGGAATCGAGATAAAATCATTCCCGCCTATTCCCAAGTATTCGATTTCGGGTAGTCGGGAAGAATCCAAACCATCTCTATATTTCTCGTCATCGATGCCGTTTTCGGAAATGTCTAATTTCACCAAATTCGAAAGGCTGTTAATCAGTGTTAAATCCTTTCCGGCATACAACTTGCAATCCCTAAGAATCAAGGTCGTCAATTTCGTTAATGTGGCGACGCTATCGAGTGAGGGATCAGTTCCAGAAATATCAAGATATGTCAGGTTTTTCAAATAATTAAGCGAGCGGATATCAGAAAATGTGATTCCGCAATATCCGACTCCAAGTTCGACTAGACCGCTTAACCCCGAAAGCGAGTCCTTAAAATTCACGACCTTGTTATTATTAAGAAACAAGGATTTCAAAGAATAGATACTACTCAAATAGTTTATGTCCGTGATTTCGTTATGCGATAAATCGAGATATTCGATCTCGTGGATGTATTGCATTTTCCGCAGGTCGCTGACGTTGTTGTGACTTAAATCAAGATGCTTTAAATTCTGGTTCTCTACTATGTAATCGATTTTATCGATTTCATTATATGATAAATTAACCGTTTCAAGCGTTGTTAAGGTCTCAACGAAACTCAGATCAGATATGTGATTATAACTCAAATCAATACTTTTCAATTTGGTCAAATACTTAATACCATATGAAGCGCTTGGATCGTTGATCAATTCTCCAGAAAGGTTCAATTCAATGATATTGGTGAGCATATCATTAGTCACATTTGAACTCATACCGGAAATGATGGCTTTTTCAATTAAAACCTCTTTGATCTTTGTGCACAAGATTGAATTGTAGACGCTGTATCGACCATCGAAAACAGTTGTTCCCGCGCCGCTTTTGATTTGAAGCGTTCCCGCGCCGATGCCATATATCTCCAGTTGTCCAATGGAGTCAAGTCTCAAGATGCCGTTCGCGCCACTGATTGAGTAATCGCTTGCTTCTTTAGGATTTATGCCAATGTCATAGCTGTAACCGAATATAGGCCGATTATCTAACACTTGCTGAACATTATCCGAAATCTTGGAATCCGAATACCTTGTAATGATTTGAACAGAATTCTCGGATACCAAATCAAACTCGGGAATCGTTGCCTTCACATTCACCTTCCCTAAAGAAGAGGCGGTAAATATGCCGTTTTGTATCGATGCGTTTACCTCGTTTGGTTCTTCAACATAATACGCAATCTCCAGTGATGAGATATTCCCTTCGTAATCATTAAAATGATAATCGGCAACCGAGAACTTCACTTGATTATCGAGATCCAAATAATAGACATTGCTCGATGCATGGATGCTGAAATTATTCTTTTCAAAATAGTCGCAACTAGCCAAAACACCAGTAGACGCAAGCAAAACAATTGAATAAATCCTAATCAACTTTTTCATGAATGTTCCTTTCACTTAATAAATCCCTTATCTACACGTTGAGGATTTGCTGGCTGTAAGTGCAGATTTTATGATTTAAGAATAACGCTGCCGCTTGTCTTTGTCAATTTGAAGTAATCATCTATGATAATGCAAAATCATGCTTGTTAACTTATCATTCAAGCGAGGAAACAATATGGTGCTCCCGATTGCCGAAAGAATAAAAACATTAAGGATGAGATCGATGATGACTCGAACCGATCTTGCCAATAAATTAGGCGTGACCAGATCAAGCGTCAATGCCTGGGAAATGGGCATTTCCGTTCCCACGACAGACAAAATCGTCGAAATCGCCCTTTTGTACGGCACCACCACTGATTACATTTTCGGCCTCGAGGAAAGACAAATGGTCGATCTTTCAAACGTCAGTCCCAATATTAAAGATATACTCAGCGAACTGGTTCGTTATCTAAACACTGTAAATTCAAGCAAAAACGAAAACTAATAATAGATGTTTTCATCAGGCCGTAATTCTCTTATAGTGGCACCGACAAATCGGAAAAACACATATGAAAAGGCACGAATTAATTTCGGTTTAGAAAGAGGGCGATGCTCATTATGAAGTATGGCAAAAAGCCCATATAAAAAGGACCAGGAATTGCTTCCTGATCCCATCACACGTCAGAGTTTACAGTTTCGTGTGGTTTTTTCTGCAATCACACATTTTCACACGTTAGATTTTACAGAACCACTTTTTCTTATTCTAGAACGCTTGTCGCAAGCGGCAGGCTGTAATCAAGAAACGCTCTTATGAGCGGATCATGATAAAGGGCGGCTTTCTCGTGCTTCCAAGTCACATTTGCCCCATCGATATCAACATCGGCGGCAGGAACTTCTTTAGCGACTAAAATTGGATCGCCGACAAAATCGGTTAAGTATGAAAGAGAATTTTCTCTTTCCTGAGAATAAAAACTTTCGGTCACTTCATATACGGCGGGATTCGCGCTTATCGTCAGCACATCGTTAAGATAAACCGATTGTGCTTTGATAATCGACCCGTTCGTGTCAATCCCGTTGGGCTCGACATATTGGGCGGTCGGGACAAAGCCAGTCCCGTAGCCAAGAGTGGCGTTATTAAGCGCGGAGAGACCATAGGTGTCTTTAAAGCCTTGCCATTGGTTTTCATCATAGACACCACTTTTAAGTTTGATGCCGTCAACATCCGTGTCTAATAGATAAAGATTATTCATTGTGGCTGCGTTTTCGCGCGCATAGCTTTCAAGAAAATTTTCGCGAAGATATGTCGATTCCGTCTCATCATCATAATAAATGACGGTAAAACTCGAATCTTGGGCATATAAGTTCGTAAGCTTAGTGAGGTTGATGTCGATGATCGTCGGAAAAACGATCAACTCTTTCATATAAGTCGCAAATGAGTCCTTGCTGCCCCAAATCTTGTGGGTTGAGTTGTATGGGCGGTTTTCTTTGATGACGCCGTCTTTAAAAAGGCCTAAGGTTTGTGATGAACTGATAAAATCAAGGCCATACGAATCGCGCTTGGCGTTATCATCGTCAAAGAATTCGGAAAAATGCACGGTGTAGACGATGAGATTATTGGCTTTGCGGTAAGGCATCAGGATTGAATCGCGGAAACTCGTCCAGCAGGTGCAGAGCGAATTCGGCGTCGAAAATACCAAAAAATTATCTTTGTCTTCTATTTTTTCGACGTACTGCTCATAACTTAAAGCGACAAGTTCATCTTCGAGCGTCCCAAACAGGAGCGGAGTTTTGTTCTTGCTTACATCGCAGCCGGCAAGTAGCGAAGCGGTTATGCTCAAGGCGGTGATTACTAATCCAAGGCGTTTCATAAATGTCCCTCGAGATAATATTATATTCATCGCTTGCTAAATATGCGACAAATAACATTTTTCGATTTTTGAAAGTGCGTGATACGGAGCCCGGAAAAATGCCGTAAAAAAGTCAGAAAAAAAGGAGAAAGACTTCTTTTGAATTTATGCGACCGAAAACAATTTCAAAAAAGGTGCGGAAAAAAACGCTTGCTAAGTTAAACAAATATTGCGATGCCGTCGAATAAATTTGAAGAAACCGAACTTTCAAAAAACAGGGTGAAAATATTTTCATTTTTTCTCGATTAAAATTTGTTGTATTTTCACGCGATTTCTTCTATATTTTATTCGTGAAAATTTTCGGGCCCGTTCGCCTTGAAATAAACACGGCTAGCGAGGTGAACAATCAATGTCTAAAAATGAAACTATTATCAGCCTAAAAAATGTTTCCAAGCAATTTGACGGCACGCTCGTCGTCGATGCTTTTAATCTCGACATCAAGCGCGGAGAATTTGTGACGATCCTCGGGCCATCCGGCTGCGGAAAAACGACAACCTTGCGCATGATTGCCGGCTTTGAGACGCCCTCAAGCGGAGAAATATTGCTCAACGGCACGGATATTTCCGTACTTCCCCCTTATAAACGTCCGGTCAATACTGTCTTTCAACGCTATGCCCTCTTTCCCCACCTTGATGTCTACGATAATATCGCCTTTGGTTTAAAACTTAAAAAGATTAACGAGACCTACACCGATAAAAACGGCGAAGAGAAAGTCCGAAGCCGTCATCTGAGTATTGAGGAAATCGACGAAAAAGTCGCCAAAGCCTTAAAGATGGTCGACCTGGAAGAACTCGAAGACCGCGATGTGCAGACGCTTTCCGGCGGCCAGCAGCAAAGAGTGGCCATCGCCCGTTGCATCGTCAATGAACCAAAGATTTTATTACTCGATGAGCCCTTAGGAGCTCTCGATCTCAAGATGCGCAAAGATATGCAACTCGAACTTAAGGCCATGCATGATAAATTGGGCATCACTTTTATCTATGTCACCCACGACCAAGAGGAAGCCCTGACGATGTCCGATACGATCGTCGTCATGAAAGACGGCGTCATTCAGCAGGTCGGTACACCGATGGACATCTATAATGAACCCGCCAATGCTTTTGTCGCCGACTTCATCGGAAATTCGAATATTTACAATGCGACGATGGTCGGACCAAAAGTCGTGCGCTTTATCAATGCCAACTTCCCGTGCGATGACGATTATCCGCTCAACGAAAAAGTCGATGTTGTCATCCGCCCCGAAGACGTCGAAATCGTCGCCAGCGGCAAAGGCATGGTCGAAGCCAAAATCGTCAATAAAATTTTTAAAGGCGTGCATTTTGAGTATGTCGTGATGGTCGGAAAGAATGAAGTTGTCGTGCAAAGCACGAAGGACTTTCCCGAGGCCGAACCGATCGCCCTTATCATCGATTCGGAAAGCATCCATGTCATGAAGAAAGAATTCACGATCAACAGTTTCTATGACGCCTGGATCAACAAAAACAATCAAGTCGTCATCGGCAATATCGCTTTTGATTGCGATGTGACAAAACTCGTCCCTCAATCAACGCTTGATCAAGATGGCTATGTCGTCAGCAAAAAAGGCGTGCGTTACGACTTTAACGATGCCGAAGTCGTCGCCGAGATTCAGTTAAGCGATATTGAACTCTCCGATGATATCAGCCAGGGTCAGACGACGGGAACGGTTGTCTCCATGCTTTACATCGGCGACCACTATCAGTACACGGTCCGCACCGAAGAGGAAGAAGATTTTGTCGTCGACACCCAGTATTTATTTAACGAAAACGATGTCGTTTCCATCAACGTCGCCCCGCAGCACATCTTGCTTCGCGTCAAAGGAGATATTGCCAAATATGAACTTTAAGCGTAAATATCTGGCCATCCCGTATAGCCTTTTCTTGGCGCTTTTTGTCATCATACCGATCCTTTTGATCGTCTACTATGCCTTCTCTAATGCCGACGGGCAAATTTCATTTGATTCGCTCGTCCGTTTCTTTTCTTCGACGACCAAACTGAATGTTTTGCTCGTCTCCTTTTTCATCGGTATCCTCAATACCCTTTTGTGTCTGATCATCGGCTATCCTCTCGCCTATTTTCTGGCCCGTAAGCAATACAACACAAATACCGTTTTAGTTTTGCTTTTTATCATGCCGATGTGGATCAATTTCGTGTTGCGGACGGGCGCCACTCGCGATTTGCTCACGTGGTTTGGCATCAATGGCGGACAATATCCCTATTTGGCGACTATGATCGGCATGGTCTATAACTTCTTGCCGTTTACCATCTTACCTCTTTACTCGACGATGCTTAAACTCGATCAGAGCCAAATTGAAGCGGCAGCGGACCTCGGCGCCAACCCTTTTCAAGTGTTTACCAAATCAATCCTCCCGCAGTCCTTGCCCGGCATCGTCTCGGCATCGACAATGGTCTTCATGCCGACGATGTCAAGCTATGTCATCTCTGATGTTCTTTCCGAAGGAAAAATAACGCTATTTGGCAATTCAATCTATCTTAATTTCTCAAGTTCGCAGTGGAACGATGGCTCGTTCATGGCTTTGATCATGCTGGCGATTGTCGGCGTCACCTTGCTCATTTCCCGTCGCTTTAATAAAGATGATTTTGCCTCGCGAGGTAGCAACCTATGGTAAAAAGCAAAAAACTCTTCGCGAGCATCTATGTCTATCTCATATTGTTTTTGATGTATCTTCCGATTCTCGTCTTAATCGCATTTTCTTTTACCGAGGCGACGAACATCGGCGTCTGGACAGGTTTTTCATTAAACTTGTACGCTCGTCTTTTTCAAAGTCAGGAGATTATGGTCGCTCTTGGCAACACCCTTATCATCGCCTTTATCAGCGCCGCGATTTCGACGCTATTAGGAACCGCTGGAGCCATCGGAGCTTTTTACAGCCGCAAGCGCACCCTCAAAGCCATCGAAGGCGTCACTCAGATTCCGATTGTCAATGCTGAAATTGTCATGGCATTATCCTTAACCGTCTTATTCGTCTTTGTCGGCAGCGTCATCTTTCGCGGACAATCGATCTTCGGTTTCTGGACTCTGCTCATCGGCCATGTCGTCTTGTCGGTGCCGTTTGTCTACATCTCGGTCCGCCCGAAATTGATGCAGCTTGATCCGCATCTTTACGAGGCTGCTCTTGATTTGGGTGCCACTCCGCAAAAAGCCTTGTGGAAAGTCATTATTCCGCAGATTATGCCGGGTATCCTATCAGGCTTTCTGCTGTCATTGACATTGTCGCTTGATGATTTTATTATCACGGCTTTTACCAGAGGCACGGGTCTCCTTAACGGAGAAGGGACCATCGAAACCTTATCGACGCTCGTCCAAGCCAAGATTAAGCGCGGGCCGATTCCGCCGGAAATGCGGGCGCTGACGCTCATTATCTTCATCGTTGTCTTGCTCGTCGTCGTCGGTATTACTATTTATCGCAACAAAACCAAAAATGTGAAAAAAATTCGCAAGGGGAGGGAAAACCATGAATTTTAAGAAGACATTGGCCGGAACATCAGCTGTTTTATTCTCTGCGCTTTTAATCGCCGCCTGTAGCGGTAATCAACCGCATGAAGGCGGTAGTCAAGTTCTCCGCATCTTGAACTGGGAAGACTACATTTATCTCAACGACCCCGAGAACGGCTATGAGGCCAAAAATTTAGTCGATCAATTTGAAGATTTTATCATGGACACCGAAGGAATTGAAGTCGATGTCGTTTACGACACATTTGATACCAACGAGACGATGCTCAACTCCTTGCAGACGGGTAAATCAGTATACGATCTCGTCTGTCCGAGTGACTACATGATTCAGAAGATGATTGCTAACGACATGCTCGAACCGCTTGATGATGCGGCGGCTAACATTCCCAATTACGAAACGTTTGCCTCGCCTTACTTAAAGTCAATTTTTGATAATCTCGAGGCGACTAACGGCGTCACCCAAGAAGTTCATTCGGTCTCGGAATACGCGGTTGGATATATGTGGGGTACGTTTGGTATTTTATACAATCCGACATATGCGACTTTTGCGGACCGCGGTCTATCTTCCGACGATGTGATGAGTGATATGGAAGACTGGAATTCCCTTTGGAATGTCGATTATAAGGATACAATTTCGGTCAAAGATTCAATGCGCGACACATACTCGGTCGGCATCATGCGTGTCTACGACGAAGAAATCAGAACTCTGCAGGATACATATCTTGACGAAGCGAAAGCCGAATATGATCCCGCTTTATACAACGCACAGCTGACTGATATTTTCAACCGTTCAGATGCCGAGACGGTTGCCGCCGTCAAAGAGGAACTTCTTAAACTTAAAGAAAATATTTACGGCTTTGAAAACGATTCGGGAAAACAAGACATTGTCACTGGTAAAATTGGTATTAATCTCGCCTGGAGCGGCGATGCCGTCTACGCGATGGATCAGGCTGATGAAGAAACCGAAACCGAGCTCTATTACAACATGCCGGAAACCGGTGGAAATATCTGGTTTGACGGCTGGGTCATGCCCAAAAGCGATTCTTTAAATAAAGAATTGGCTCAGAAGTTTTTAAATTTTGTCTCGGATCCGGTCAATGCCGCTCAAAATATGGACTATATCGGCTACAGCTCGTTTATCGGCGGTGAAGATATCAACACCCTTGTTCATGAGTGGTATGACGTTCGCGAAGATGAGTGGGAGACGCCGATTGACGAGTGGAAACTCGCCAACGACATCACCGATGACTACATCGCCTATGATTTGACCTATTTCTTTGGCGACACTGTCGATACCGAGACGATTATCTATATCGAAGAAGATAGCGTCGGCCGTCAGCTCTATGCCCAATATCCCGAAGCGGACATGATTCCGCGCCTTTCTTTGATGAGCGATTTCGGCGATAATAATCGCTATATTTTGGCGATGTGGGAAGAATTTAAAGCCAGTTCTTTACCGGGCTGGGCAATCGCTCTCATCGTCGTCGGTGTCCTCGCCGTAGCCGGGGTCGGAGGCTTCTTTTTATATCGCAAGAACCTCGCCAAAAAGAATCGGAGCGCCCGCCGCCAGCAAGCCGCTTCTTCACGGCGCTGACATTTTTTGAAGTAATTTATTACTTATTGAAGGTTCAAAAGCCATTTGCTATAATTACTTGCGCTGGTTCCTTAGCCAAGTGGTAAGGCAATTGACTGCAACTCAATGATCGTCGGTTCAACTCCGATAGGAACCTCCATTTATTTCTTACTTGTATAATGTGAACTGCCTGGTTTATATTATATGAGCCGCCATCTTGGCGGACACGCGCCCGTAGCTCAATTGGATAGAGCGTTAGACTACGGATCTAAAGGTTACGGGTTCGACTCCTGTCGGGCGCGCCAGTGTCGGGATGTAGCGTAGCTTGGTATCGCGTCTGCTTTGGGAGCAGAAGGCCGCAGGTTCAAATCCTGTCATCCCGACCATTACTATCCAAGCTCTGATTAGGAGTTTTAGGGGATATAGTTAAACGGGATAACACTAGCTTTGCAAGCTTGAATTCGGAGTTCGATTCTCCGTATCTCCACCAAACGAAATGGCTGCGTAGCTCAGTTGGCTAGAGCAATCGGTTCATACCCGGTGGGTCGAGGGTTCAAATCCCCCCGCAGCTACCATTTTCGGACCAATAGCTCAACGGTTAGAGCTCCCCGCTCATAACGGGTAGGTTCTAGGTTCGAATCCTAGTTGGTCCACCAGACGTGGAGGCTTACCCAAGCGGCTGAAGGGGTCGGTCTTGAAAACCGATAGAGGATGCAAGTCCTGCTAGGGTTCAAATCCCTAAGCCTCCGCCATTCACGATACTTAAGTCATATCCGCGGGTATGATTTTTTATTTATTTAAGCCGATTTTTATATAATAAGATGTATAACATATTGACAACCATCAATGTGTTAGAATAATGTTTATGTATGGCAAAAATAAATGATGAGCATTTTATTCAACTCATGAAAATACTTAGCGATACAACGCGTTTTGCGATCGTTCGCCTGCTTGCTCAAAAAGGCAGTCTTTGCGCTTGTAAGATTCTCGATTGCTTGCATATATCGCAAGGCACTTTATCGCATCACATGAAGGTTTTAACAAACGCGAAAATTGTCAGCTGCAGCAAAGATGGTAAATGGCGGCATTATCGCCTTCTTCCACATTCCTTATACAAATTATCGACTTTTATTCAAGAGATCACTCTTATTCCTTCCGAGACGACCGAAGAAAACTGTGCATGCTCAATTGATGTGATAGGCAAATGACCAAACGAAAAATAACTATTATTATCGCTTCAAGTGTGGTGGCACTATTAGCGGCCGCTAACATTTTGGTTGGCATTATTGTTTCTTGGGATGCCGCAAAAGCGCCATGGGATTTTATTAGTTCGCAGATTTTGGGCATGAAGTGGCTCAACGATTTGATATGGAAAATTGTGCAAGCCGTCAGTGGCGTACACAGTTTAGAGACATGGCAATACAAAGTTCAATCGTCTATCCAGTTTTTTGTCTATGACATTATCAAAATTACCGTACTATTATGCTTTTTAATCTTTGTAATATCGTACATTCAATCGTATTTTCCGCCCGAACGCACAAAGAAAATATTGAGCAAGTATCACGGAATCGGCGCCAATATTATCGGGGCATTACTCGGAACCGTCACTCCTTTTTGCAGTTGTTCTTCTATCCCGATTTTCATTGGATTTACACGCGCCGGTCTATCGACTGGAGTAACGTTTAGCTTTCTCATTTCAAGTCCGTTGGTGGATCTTGGCTCCTTAATGCTTCTGGTCGGGGTTTTTGGCTGGCCAATCGCAATTGCTTACGTCGTCGCTGGCCTCATTATTTCTGTCATTGGCGGAACGATTATTGAAAAAACCGGACTGGGAAAACATGTCGAAGACTTTGTTTCAAAGGGCGAGAGCGTCGAGATAGAAAGTCCGGAATTAACAAGGAAAGATCGCATAATTTACGCTCGCGACCAAATGTGGGGAACATTTAAAAAAGTATTTCCTTATATGCTGATTGGCGTGGCGATCGGAGCGGCAATTCATAATGTTATTCCGAGAGAATGGATTGAAAACATTTTAGGATCCGAAAAATGGTATGGAGTGCCTTTGGCGGCCCTTCTTGGCGCACCGATGTACGCCGATATTTTCGGGACATTGCCGGTCGCCGAAGCCCTTTACAACAAGGGCGCTGGCCTCGGCACAGTCTTGACTTTTATGATGAGTGTGACAGCTTTATCTCTTCCGTCATTAATCATGCTGCGGAAAGCCGTTAAACCCAAGTTGCTTATCGCTTTTTTAATCATTGTTCTCATCGGAATTATTGCTATCGGCTATCTATTTAATTTGTTTGGGTACTTTTTCATATAGGAGGAAAAATATGAAAATTCAAGCTTTAGGCGGATGTTGCAAAAAATCAACTTCAAATTATGAAGCAATCGTTCAAGCCGTTAAAGAGTTAGACCTCAAAGTTGAGGTCGAACACGTCACTGATTTTGGCGAAATCATGAAGCTAGGTGTCATGTCAACACCCGGCCTTGCCATTAATGGCAAAATACTTTCAGTTGGCAGAGCACTCAATGTCATGCAGGCAAAAGAATTAATTAACAAGGTTATGAAGAGCGAAAGCGAATGCTCCTGCGGCGAACGATGTGATTGTGGCGATAATTGCGAATGCGAAGATGGCTGTGATTGCGCCGATGACCCTTCTTGCTGCAAATAATTATCAATAAATATTATTGCTCTCTAATACTTTGCTAAAATAGAAATGCAAATCATTGGAGGTTTTCTATGCAGCATTTATTAGACCAGGGTCCGCTTTTAAACGAGGAAGGCAACTTAACAGAATCTGGCTATGCTTTTTCGTTAATCAAAAAATATTCTCGCGATGCCATTAAAGCGCCTGCTATGCGCATCAAAGAATGGGATTACTACTATGTCGGAAACAATCATGTCGGCGTAGCTCTGACGGTGGCCGATAACGCCTATATGTCGCTCGTCGGAGCGACGGTTTTTAACTTCGACAAAGCCTATGACAAAACCAAGAACGTGATGGGCTTGCTTCCCAAAGGGAAAATCATGATGCCCTCTTCTTCAGCAAGTGGCGATGTCATCTTTAACACCAAGAATTTTTCCTTCCATTTCACTCATGAAAACGGCAGGCGTCACCTCGTCTGCGAGATGAAGAACTTCGATGGTGAAAAGCCCTTTCGCTGCGACATATATCTCGAGGAAACAATCAAAGATTCAATGGTGATTGCCACGCCTTTTAATAAACCGAAACACTTCTATTACAATCAGAAGATCAATTTACTCAAAGCCAACGGTTACGCCAAAGTGGGCGATGAGACATACGATTTATCAAAAGACACATGGGGCGTTCTCGACTGGGGTCGCGGAGTGTGGACATATAGTAACACTTGGTACTGGTCTTCGATGAGCGGTACCTACAAGGGCAAGAAGATCGGATTCAATCTCGGCTATGGTTTTGGCGACACAAGTGCCGCCAGCGAAAATATGTTCTTTTACGATGATAAGGCTTATAAGTTTGAAGATGTTAAATTTGATATTCCAATCGCCAGCAATGGAAATGATGATTTCCTTAAACCATGGAAGTTTCGCAGCAAAACGGGCGATATTTCTCTGACATTTGAACCGATATTAGACCGTTTCAGCAACACGAATGTTCTCATCATCAAGTCGATTCAGCATCAGGTATTCGGTAAATTCCACGGCTATTTTGTCATCGAAGGCAAGCAGGTATATTTTGAAGACATCCTCGGGTTTGCCGAAAAAGTCAGGAATTGCTGGTAATTTTGCGATTTTTTCGTGTCTCTTTTTAGATAATAAGTTTACAATAAACATTAGTTAATAAGGAGCAGACTCATGAAAATTAACTCCACTTTTACCGGGGAAATCGTCCCGCGTGCGACCAAATGGATTTATTCGGCGACGGCGATGGGAAGAGATGCAGCCTATACTTTAATCAGCTTATTCTTAATTGCCTATATTCAATTCGCGGCTCCGATTGGCTATGTTAATGACGTTTATAGTCGAGGCGATTACTTCGCCCAGTTTGGCGTCATTTCCATCATCGTCATCATCGCCCGCATCTGGGATGGCCTCAATGATCCGATCATGGGTTTTATCATCGAGCGCTGCCACTTTAAGATGGGTAAATATAAACCTTGGATTCTAATTGGCGCGATCACTAATACCGCCGTCATGCTCGTCTTGTTTTTAGCCCGCCCGCAAGGCTGGGCTTATGTCGCCCTTTTCGGAGTCTTCTACTTCCTTTGGGACATCACATACACGATGAACGACATCGGCTATTGGTCGATGCTTCCGGCTTTGACAAGCGACGAAAAACAGCGCAACGAAATCACGACGATTATGTCGATATTTATAAGCATCGGAGCCTTCGCTGTCGGCGGTGTTGTGCCTTTGACGGTCGCCAATAATGCCGTCCAAAACTATGGCATCATCGCTATCGTCGTCTCAGTCGTCTTTCTTCTCTCGCAGTTAATTCTTGTTTTCTTTGCAAAAGAATCGGCCCGTAATCTCGAGCAGGAAAAAATTTCGCAAAAGACAAAATTCGGGGATATGTTCCGCCTGATGAAGACCAACGATCAACTACGTTGGATTGTCATCGTCATCCTCATCTACTATATCGCCTCGAACATTCTTAATGGCCTTGGTCTCAACTATTTCTACTTCATGTTTGGTTATGGAAATGACGCCGGCGAAGGCGGAAATATTCAGTTCCTGTTTACAATCATGTATGCCGGAGGAACGATTCTGGCTCAATTCTTGTTCCCACTTTTAATAAAGTTTCTAAAGCGCAGCACACTGCTCTTGATCAGCTTTTTGATGATGGCTTTAGGCCATGT
>Ga0116161_1003221_pt1 | contig 14682 bp, 12 predicted proteins | sample AD_JPNAS3_MetaG_FD_89877 | JGI IMG/M metagenome (GOLD analysis project Ga0116161, IMG submission 89877) | Active sludge microbial communities of municipal wastewater-treating anaerobic digesters from Japan - AD_JPNAS3_MetaG | ecosystem: Engineered > Bioreactor > Anaerobic > Digestate | place... | reverse complement strand
CATATCGAAAACGTCCGGGCGTTTGGATTGAACTGCGTCGTCGCCGTGAACCGTTTCCCGACGGACACGCAGGCGGAACTCGATCTCGTGCGCGAACTTGCTCTCGAAGCGGGCGCGGCGAAGGCCGTTGTTAGTGAAGTCCACGCGCGCGGCGGTGAAGGCGGACTCGAACTCGCCGAGGCCGTCGAGGAAGTCGCGAACCGCCCGAAGCATTTTGATTTTCTCTACCCGCTCGAAACGACGGTCCAACAGAAGATCGAGACCATCGCGCAAAAGATGTACGGCGCGGACGGCGTCGATTTCACGCCGGACGCCCTGCGCGAGATCACGTGGTTCGAGGAACACGGTTGCGCGTATTTGCCGATCTGCATGGCGAAAACGCACTTGTCGTTGTCGCACGACCCCAAGCGCAAGGGCCGTCCCACGGGCTTCCGCGTGCCGGTGCGCAACGTGCATGGGGCGATCGGCGCGGGCTTTCTCGTGGCCATGTGCGGCGACGTCATCAAGATGCCCGGCCTGCCCTCCACCCCCGGCGCGTGTAAGATCGATATCGATGAAGAAGGCCGTATTGTGGGCCTGTTTTAGGAAATTGGGGGAACCTCTTTGGGAAAGAGGTTCCCCCAAGCCCCTTCCAGAAACTTTTGTTGGCTTCGCCTGTTGTTGACGATTAGCGTAGCCAGCAAAAGTTCTTGGGAAGGGGTCTGGGGAAACCCTTCTTCCAAGAAGGGTTTCCCTAGAGTTTTAAACTATCGGGAGGCCATCCAATGACCCAACAAGCCATACTGATTGACGGCAAGCGCGTCGCGGAAACCATTCGCGCGGAGTTGAAGGAAGACGTTGCGGCGCTGGCGGCGCGCGGCGTGACGCCGGGTTTGGCGGTGGTGTTGGTGGGCGAAAATCCCGCGAGTCAGGTCTATGTGCGCAACAAGGAGAAGGCCTGCGCGGAAGTCGGCATGGCGGCGTTCGACCATCGTTTGCCCGCATCGACGCCGGAAGATGAACTGCTGGCGTTGATCGACACGCTCAACCACGACCCGCGCGTCCACGGCATCCTCGTGCAGTTGCCGTTGCCGAAACATATCAACGAAGCAAACGTGCTCAACGCGATTGCGCCGGAAAAAGATGCGGACGGCTTTCACCCCATGAATGTCGGCAAGATGTTGATCGGCGAGGAATGCCCGTTGCCGTGTACGCCGCACGGCGTGCAAGAACTGCTCGTGCGCTACGGGCACGACCCTGCCGGCAAACACGTCGTGATCGTCGGGCGCTCGAACATTGTCGGCAAACCGCTCGCCGCGATCTTGATGCAGAAGAAGCCCGGTGCGAATGCGACCGTGACCGTGGCCCATTCCGGCACAAAGGACCTCGCGGCCATGATGCGCCAGGCGGATATCCTTGTCGCGGCGATAGGCGTGCCGGAGTTCGTCAAGGCGGACATGGTGCGGGACGGGGCCGTCGTGATCGACGTTGGCATCAACCGTGTCGAGGACGCAACCCATCCAAAGGGTTGCCGCATCGTCGGCGATGTCGATTTCGCAGGCGTTAGCCAAAAGGCCGCGGCCATCACCCCCGTCCCCGGAGGCGTTGGCCCGATGACTATCGCCATGCTCTTGAAAAATACCGTCGAAGCGGCGAAACGGGTGTAAGAGTATCGGGGGGGGGCCTCTTTGGGAAAGAGGTTTCCCCCGACCCCCTTCCAGAAACTTTTGGGTGCTGCGCACACCAAGCGCAAAGGCCAACAGAAGTTTTGGGGAAGGGGTCTGGGGAACTCCTTCTTTCCAAGAAAGGTTTCCTCAGAAAACGCCGAAAGGGTTTCCCATGCTCACCTATTACTGTGATGGATGCGGCGCCCAGCTTTCGCGGAATGAGTTGCGCTACCGAGTGCACATTGACGTGCGGGCCGCGTACGAGGAACTCGAGATTGGCTTGGCCGATTTGGTGCGCGATCACCGCGTCGAGATGCTGGAACTAATCGAGCGGCTCAAAGACAAGTCCGCCCAGGAAATCGAGGAAACCGTCTACAAACGCTTCGACCTCGATTTGTGCCCCCGGTGTCAGCGGGCGTATCTCCAAAATCCTCTGCGTTTCCATCCCGAGCAGGGCGCGCCGGAGGACGGCATCGACATGGACGGTTTTTTGCGATCGCTGGGCATGGGGGCGCCGCGCCGCACGCCGCCCAGTGACACGAAAGACGAGTAATATGCCGGTTTTGGCGGGCATCGTATCCCGCGGTTCTTCCGAGGAACTCGCCACGCGTCTTGACGCCATGCTTGCGCAGACGCCGCAACTCCCGTGGCTTCGCGCGGCGCGCTGTGTGTCGGAAGGCGCGGCGGTGGGCGGCGTGTGGCCAGAGGCGGGTCCCTTTTTGTTCGATGCTCCCGATGCGGTTATCGCGTTTCACGGGGAAGCGTATGGATTGACGTCGCGTCCATGTTCCGGCGGTGAGGTCTGCGAGCTTCTTCTGGACCGTTTCCGCCAGCATGGCCCGAAGGCTCTTGTCGGACTGGATGGGCTATACGTCGCAGCCGTGTGGGAAAAGCGGGACCGTCGCCTGACCCTCGTCAATGATCGTTACGGTTTCAAGAAGCTCTATTATTGGGCCGACGCCGAGCAATTCCTTTTTGCATCCAGGACCCAGTGTTTTTTGTCCGAGCCTGCTTTTCCAAAGAGACTGGATGTTCGCGCGTTGGCCGAATTTTTTACGCTCAGTTATCTTTTGGAAGACCGCACGCTTTTCGAATCCGTCCGCGTTCTTCCTCCGGCCAGCATTTTGACGTGGCAGAACGCGCGCCTTTCCATAAGCGCCTATTGGGACTATGTGTTCGAACCTCGGTCCGATGGCGGCGACGTTCAGGCTGCCGCGGGCGAAATGGCCGAGTTGTTAATCCACGCCGTTCGCAAGCGCAGGCACGATCGGTTGTGCCTTCAAGTGACCGGCGGCCTCGATTCCCGCGCCGTGGCGGGAGCTGTCGCTGCATGCCAGGACCTCAGGCCGGTGCGGGCGGTGACGGTGGGCCACGCGCATTCCCACGATGTCCGTTTCGGGCGCGCCATCGCGCGCGCGTGCGGGTTCGAGCACACGCTCGTGCCTATCGATGCGCGCTGCTATGAGCAGTATGCCGAGACGGCGGCATTGCGAACGGAAGGGTTCATCAGTGCGCAGAATGGTTGGATATTCGCCATCGATGCCTATCTCGCGGACAGATATCCCCTGGGCGTCATGAACGGTTTTCTTGGGGATTGTCTTTCCGGAGCGCATTTGCCGCAATGCGATGTCGGCGGCATGACGGAGGATGCGGTCTTCAGCCATGTCTATGCCCGCATGTACGGGGACGCAGCCGAGGGAACGCTGGCGCGTCTGCTTCGACCCGAGATATTTCGACAAGTCAGGGGTTCAACGCGGCAAACGATCCGGCGCTGTTTCGATGCGCGCCCAGACCTTGGCGTCCTGAACCGCTGCGATTATATCGACTTGCACCAACGTCAGCGCCGTTTCATCGCCTCGCACATCGAATTTCTCGACCCTTTCTGTCGGGTGATCGATCCTTTCACCGACAACGCCTTGGTCGACGGGTGGCTGACGCTGCCGCTGTCGCTGCGGATGGGACAGCGCGCCTATCGGCAGGCCATCGTGACGCACTTTCCGCGCGTGGCGCGGATTCCTCGAACCGGATCGGGGATTCCATTGAAGACGACATGGCTTTACGAAGGCATGGTCCGCGCGCGCATGTTCGCCCACTACAAGCTTTTGCCGCGCTTTTCCGCGGGCCGATTGGGCGGGCACAACATGGCTGCGGCCGCTCATCCAACGGAATGGCTGCGGGGCGCCTCGCGCGCATTTTTTGAGCGACACATGCGGCGCGCGGAATGGTGCGAGGATGTGCTGGACGTCCAAGGGGTTCGCGCGTTTGCAACGGATTTTTTGGAGGGGCGCCACGACGATTGGGGAACGGCTTGCCTGCTCTTGATGTTCGCGTTGTGGCGCGACATCTATTGCGGCGGCGAACAGCGTTCAGCGTAGCGCGCGCACTACCATGATGGCGATGATGAGCGGGATGACCGCGACGAGGGTCACCCAGTGGGCGCGCGCCCAAAGGTAGATATCGGCCAGCGTGATCATGGCAGGGAACAGCCTCCTTGTGGCGTCGCTATTTCGATTCGTGCCTTCTCAACATATTCTGACGCCATTCTTCCAATTGCGCCGGGGTCATGGCGTCGCGGGTGGTCCGGATGACGGTTTGCGCGCTTTCCGTCGGGGACGCGGCCCTCGCCTGGAGAATGCCCAAGCCCAGGGCGATGGTGACAAGAGCGATGGCCGCGCCCATGAGACAACGCAGCCGGTCCATGTAATACGGCTCGCGAAACAATCCTACCGCCGCCCAGAAGATAGCGATCGCCGGGATGAGGAGCAGGATCATCGGCGTTCGCACCCAGCCCACGAGGGGGACCAGGATGTACTGAAAACTGGAAAAGACCAGCACAAACAGCATGGCCGCCAAACCGGCTATCGCGGTGTACAGACTGATCCGCCACAGCGGATGTGACTTATACCCGCTGGCGGACAGCGCCTCGGCCTCGATCCGGGCGGGGGTGCGCGGCGCTTTCTCCTCGTCGGAAAAAGCCGTGTTTTCTTCTTCGGGGCGGTCTTTGCGATCGGATTGCGCCGTCTTTTGGGCTTGGCGCTCGTCGAAACAGGCCAGGCAAATTTTTCGTTGGGAACGGGTGATATGGATGTGTGCGGGACAGGATAACGCGCCGCATTTTTCGCAGGGAACGGCGCAGGCATCGCAGAGCAAGGCCTTGCATTTGGCGCAATACCCAACCGCGCTGCGTATGGAACAGACGCCGCATTCCATGCTCGATTCCCTTGCGTAGGTTCTCTGCGTTCACTCTAGCACAGCCGTCGCGATGGCGCCACCCTCACAGCCGCAAGACCGGCGCATCCACCGCTTCCGCGACGCGGACGACGTCCTCCCGGCAGGTGAAGAGCAGAACCTGAGCGGTTTGTCCAATGCGCGCGAGCAGGCCCATGGCCCGCTCGAGACGAGCGTCGTCGTAATTGGCGAAGGGATCGTCGAGCAACATGGGAATGCTTTCGCCGGAGTCGCTCAAGGCCTGCACAAGCGCGAGGCGCAGCGAGAGGTAAATTTGATCGACGGTTCCTTTGCTCAATCGCCGCTCGGGATGATCGTCGAGATGGTCCGTCTGGGGAATGCGCACCGTGATTCCGAGGTCGCGATTCAAAAACAGTTCGGCGTAGGCCCCTCCGGTGATTTCACTGAGGTATTGGGCGGCTTGCGAGGCCAGTTTCGGGGCAATGCGCGCATGGCGGTCTCGTGCGACCTCTTCGATGCGCTCGGCGGCATAAGCGGCGGCGTCCAGTTCGAATTGCAATTGTTCCCGGCGCAGCAAGAGTTCGGCTTGCTCTTCCTCGATTTCGTTGATCGATCGCAGTCCGGCCACATGCTCGGTCGCGGCGATTTGGATTGCGTGCGCTTCTTCCTGCTTCGCGGAAAATCGCCCCAGAAGGCCGTCCAACTCGGTTCGGATGTCGGCGACGGACCGATCCGATGTCTTCTCCTGCGTTCCGCTCTGCGCTACGGCGCGCCGCAGTTCGTCGATATCATCGCCGCCGAGGATGAGGCGCGTCTGTTCGGTGAGGCGGCCGCGTTCTTCCCAGGCTTCCCGGTATTGACGCGCCTGATCGGCCAGGGTCTGCCATGCCTCTAGTGAATCCACGCCCACGGCTTCGAGTTGGCGGCGCAGGGACTCTTCGTGTTTGGCGAGGTCTTTTTCTTCGGCCGCGCGCTGGCGTTCGAGCCCTGCCAGACGTTCCTGCACCACCTCGAGTCGTCCTTGTTTTTGGCGGAGTTGCGCCGTGCGAATCCGGTATGCGCGGAGAGCGCTCAGGGCGCTTGTATGCTTGTGTTCGTCGCGGAAGCCGCGTTCTCGGAGGAGTTTGCGGACTTCCAGCGATTTTTCGACGTCTCGCCGTTGGTGGACGTCGAGTTCTGCGCGCAAACGTTCGAGGTCGGCCTCGTATTGAGCGGCCAGGTCGCGGTTTTCGGCGAGACGTCGCTTGGCGTCTCGATATTCCTGATAGCGCGCGATGGCGCGCGTGGCCATTTCCGCGACGTGGTCTTCGTGTTCGAGCGTTTCCCCCAATTCGGCGAAGGCGCGTTGGTGTTGTTCGAACAAGCGCACGACGCGCAGATGTTTTTCTTCGGTTCGGCGCTCTTGTTCGCGCAGGGCCGCCGTGTGTTCTTCCAAACGCTCGGCGCTGACCCGGAGACGATCGTGCAGGGCCTCGAGTTCGCGCGGGGTTGCGCAGCCGGAGCGTTCGAGGAGGGTTTCCATTTCGGCGCGTTTGGCGTGGAATGCGGACTCCAGGGCCGCGAGTTCTTGCTCGGTTTCGGCGCATTCCGCTTCCGCGCGCGTGCGATCGCGCTTCGCGGAACGGTAGCTGGAGGCGTACCAGAGAACCATGACGAGACAGCCCGCGGCGGGCACGTAGATGCCCGTGTTTTGAAAATACATGGCTGCCGCCGCGAACACTGCCATCAGCGCCAATCCCAGCAAGGCCATGTTGCGAAACGTCGGCACGTCCGAGGCGTAATCCCGTTTCAGGTTTTGCAGGGCGTCGAGGCGGCTGTGTTGGCGCATAATCTGCTCGTCGCGCACGCGCGTATCCACTTCAAACGTGCGGGCCAGGCTGGGAAAGTCTTCGACGCCCTCGAAGATGCGGCGCGGTTCGGCGGTTTCTTCGTGAAGCCGTTCCACGTGCCGGCGCAACGTGATCAGGACATTGGTTTCGTCGTCGCGCGCTTGGCGCTCGACCTGGAACGACGTGGCCAATTGTTGCAGCCATTCCATGGGGTTTGCGGCCATCCGGCTGAAATCGGGCAGGCGCGCCACGTCTTGCTGGGCCGTCTCCATGCGTGTGCGGGCCGCCGCGGCCTGAAACTCCGCGCGTTCGATGTCGTCTTGACATCGCGCCACGTTGCTCTCGATTTCGCCGAGTTCCTGGTCGACGGCGTCGGGAATGTCCTGAGAGGCCGGTCCGGCCACTTCGCCCAAGCGTTCGCGTTCCACGGCGAGCTGGTTTTCCGCCTCCGCTTGCTCCGTGCGTGTTCGCTCCAACGCGGATTGCGCGGTCGCGACCATGTTTTGGGCGCGTTGCACTTCGGGGGCGCGTTCGAGCGGGAAATCGCGGACGTTGCTCATCGCGAAGCAGCGTTTTTGTATTTCCTGAATGCGCTGATACAGTTCCTCCACTTGACGAAGCCGGTCGGCCCGCGTGTGCGTCTCGACGGCTCGCAGTTCCTCTTCCACGGCGGCGCGCCGGGTTTTGAGGTCGGCGATTTCGTTCAGGAGAGCGCTTCGCCGGGTCATCATGTGGGAGACTTCGGCGATCTTGGCCAGCGTGTTTTCTCGTTCCGCGTCGAGTTCTTGGAGACGGGCGCGTATTTGCGGCAGCGGCTTGGTTCTTGCTTGGGGACGTCCGATGGCGCCGATGTGGGCATCGAGGCGTTTCAGGGCTTCCTCGGACGAGCCCATGTCTTCGCCGGAGTCGGCCAGGGCCAGAATGCGTTCGCGAATCTGTCCCAGGGCGTCGTCGTTGCCGAGCGCATCGAGATCGAGATGGCCGATGGACGCCGTGCTCAGGAAGACCGTTTTGCTCAGCCCGAGATGGGCGTCGGCGAACGTGGGTTCGTGGTTGCGCAGCCGCGGATATTCATGGGTGATTTCGCGGGCATGCGTTTTGTCGAAGACATGGACCGATTCGTTGCGTTTGTCGAAGCTGCGAATAATTTCCACTTCGCGGCCGTCGTCCAAGTGATAGAGGAGTCGGCCGCCGTAGGCATGGGGCGATCGCCAGGGCCGGCGAAGCGTGTGGGACTCGTCGTAGAGGCGTTGGGCGGCGCTTCGTTTTTGGCCGTACAGCATGTCGCCGATGAAGTTGCGGACGGTCGTCTTGCCTTGCTCGTTGGGGCCGACGATGACTTGCAGCCCTGGATTCAGTTGGAGGGTGCATAGCGAAAACCGACCGTATCCTTCGATCCAGAGCGTTCGAATCCTCATGGCGCATTCTCCGGCGCGTCCGCGAGGAACAGGTTGCGCCCGCGGTACGCCGCCACGCCGAGTTCGCGCGCGCGCAGGAGCATGGCGCGGCGGACCGGGTCGGATGTGTCGCGGATTTCTTCGTTCATCCGTTCGGTGAAAAGCCCCAATACGGTGCGGTCTCGTCCTAGGGCGACGAAATCTTCCTCGGGTTCCGTGCGATCGATCAGATCAAGATGTTCGAACGCGCTCGATGCCGCGTCGCGGATGGCGTCGATGGATCCGCGCCACGCCGCGGCGGCCGTGCCTGTCAGCGTCACGCGGGCCATGGCTCCGCGGCCGTCGTTGCGGGGCAATGCGCGCAAGGCTTCGATGAGTTGCTGGCTTGTGGTGAAAGCGGAACAGGAAAGCGTGTGGGCTTGGTAGACGACGCGGCTCGAGGCCATTGGCTCCACCCGCACGATCCCGTCAGAAATGTCCACTTCGAGATAATGGCGCAGGCCCAGATCGTTGAATCCGCGCCCTTCCGGCATGCCGGAATACCACATGCTCGTTGTGAAGGGGCCTGTGATGGGGGTTGCGGCGTGAAAATGGCCCAAGGCTAGATACGTCAACCCGGGACAGGCGGCCTCGACGGCATGGAACGGGGCGTAGGCCTGTTTGTCGGGGGGTTGATGGCTGCGCTCGGATCCGTGCGCCACGGCGATATGCACGCGGCCATCTTGTTGGGGGCGCAAGGCGCCGAAAGGATTGGCGGAGATGTCGAGGCCGTCGAACGCGAATCCGTGCACGGTTAGCGGAATGTCTTCCGTCTCGACCGAAGACCACGCGGAGGTGCGGAAAATATGCACGTTGGGGGGCCACGTCTCGGTCGCATACGGCGATTCGGGCACGTAGGGGTCGTGGTTGCCTGGCGCAAGGAAGACGGGAATGGGGGCAAGGTAGGCGAATTCGCGCTGCAAGAAGGCTACGGTGTCGCGGCTGACCCGGTCGAGTTCGAACAGGTCGCCTGCGATGAGCAGGGCGTCCGCCGGCCAGATGCGCGCTCGTTCGACGATGGCGTGAAACACGTCGCGCAGTCCTTGCCGGCGCCGGTTGGCGCAGGCGACGGGCATTCCGCTCGCCGCGAAGGAGGTGTCCAAATGAATATCGGCCGTATGAATCAAACGCATGGAGCGCCTATCCGTCGGTGTTGCAACGCCGCATGTTCTGTCGCTTTCCCGCGTATTGTAGACAAAATCGGGCCGCAGTCATAGCCCCGTCTTGTCGGGTTCCGGATTGGCGGCGATCACTCCTTTTTCAGAATGAAGAGGTAGTTGAATCCGCGCAGGAAGTAGTTTCCCTTGACGGCTTCCGCGTGCCAATTCCGCCGTTGGAGCGATTTGTTGCGTCGTACGACGGAAACAATGTCGATGGGGCGAAAGCGTTGTTCCAGCATGGCGAACAGCCGGAAACCGATTGGGCTGAAGGGGCGGCCTTTTTTGAACGAGTCGCATACGTACAGCCCGATATAGCGTCGGGGTTTCAGCACGCGGAAGGCTTCCTCGATGACCTGTTTCATGGCTTCGTAGTAGGCGGCGTCTTGCGCGTCGAGCTTGCCGATGCACCGGGGATCGTCGCTATAGTCGATGTGCGTCGAATACGGCGGATCGACAAACAGAAAATCCATGCTGGCGTCGCGCAAGGGGAGAGCCCGTGCGTCCGCGCGCACGATGTCTGCGCGGTGCGGCGCGATGTCGAATCCCGCGGTCCTGCGGCCAAGATCGCGCGCCACGTCGATCGTTGTTCCGCTGCCGCACATGGGATCGACGACCCAGTCCCGCTCGCGGGTGTAGCGTTTCAGCAGATTCCAGATGACGTACGACGGGGTCGCGCCGAGATACGCTTGATCGCCTTGCATCCCCGCGCCGTAATGTTGCGAAGGATACTCCCAGAGCGTCGTGGTCAATATCTCGGGATCGGGTTTCCGTATCATGGAGTCAGCCATTGGCATCCGCGGCGGAACGAAATGACGCGCCGTCCGGACGCATGCCAATCAATCCTGTTCTTCGGCTTCCATGGCCGAAATGAGCCACGCGCCGTCGTATTTTTTCAGCGTGAAGTCGAGTTTGGTTTTTCCAAACGCCGCGGCCAAATAGACCGGGCCGACCGTAGCCGCATTGTCGTTTAGGGCGGTTTTTGACTTTGTCAGGTTGACTTCGGCCTTGTCCAAATAGCCGTCGCTGGCGGCTTTCGTCAGGAAATCCGTCAGTTGTTTTTTGGTGCGCAAATTCGCATCGGCGTAGTCGTCCGCGTACAGCGTCATGAGCTGCTCGATATCGCGCGCCATGATGGCCTTGCACCAGGCGGCGATGACGTTCGAGACGCGTTTTTCTTCCGAAACGGGTTTGGGTTCCGATGTCGTGGCGCAGGCGCACACAATCGCCGTAAGGGCGAGGCCAATCCAGGCATTGCGTAGTTTCACTGCGAAGCTCCTTTTTTTGTTTCATCGTTTTGCCGCAACGGAGAGAGAACTCGTCCGTCCGCGTATGCGTATCATACGGTCCATGGCGCAGGCGGTCAAGGCTCCAGTCCGGGGCTATCGCGCGAAAAAACCGGGCGCGGATAGAGGAATGAACGCGATGGCAAAACCGGCGTGGAAAAGGGGACGAGAACGCCCGAGCGAATCGAAATTGCAACGTGATGGCTCTGGGGGGCAATCCAGGAAGTGCGGCGGGCGGCCAATTCGCATGATCCGCCGGGCGTTGGGGCTGGACTCAGTCTTTTAGGCCGGTCAATGAAATGCCCTCGATGATGTGACGTTGGAAGAAGAGGAACGCGACGATGACGGGGAGGGTGCAGAGGATGCATGCGGCGAGGGTGAGGCCGTATTCGTTTCCGTAGGAGGACTGAAACAGGGCGATGCCAACGGGCAGGGTGTATTTGTCGATGCTGTCGAGGAAAATGAGCGGTTCCATGAAGCTGTTCCAGGACCCCATGAAGGTGAAGATGCCGAGGGTCGCAAGGGCGGGCTTGCACAACGGCAAGGCGATGCGGGCGTAGACGCCGAAACGCGAGCAGCCGTCAATGGCGGCGGCATCTTCGAGGTCGCGCGGCAGGCGCAGAAAGAATTGCCGCAGCAGAAATACGCCGAATGCGCCCGCGCCCGCAGGCACGATGAGGGCGAGGGGGGTGTCGAGCCAGCCCAGCGCGTTGAGAATGAGGTAGGTGGGCACGAGCATGATCTGGCCGGGCGCCATCATCGTCGCGATGATCAGCACGAACACGAAGCGCCCGCCCGGCAGGCGCAGCCGCGCCAAGGCGTAGGCCGCGAGCGAGTCGACGGCGAGAACGAGCGCCGTCGTTGCGGTTGCGAGGAACGCGCTGTTGAAGAGCCAGCGTCCGATGGGAATTTCCTCGGGCGTGCCGAGGACTTCGCGAAAGTTGGCGAGGGTCCATGTGCGGGGCAGCAGGCTTTGGAAGTGGAGAATCTCGGACTCGGGCTTGAATGCGGTGAACAACATGATCAAGACGGGGGCGATGGCCAGCAACGCTCCGAGTGCGACGGCGACGTCGATCGCCCAAGCCCATTTTCCGGCGCGCACCATTATTGCAGGTCCTCCCGGAGTATGCGGAATTGTATGATCGCGAACACGGCTATCACCGCGAAGAGGAGCCAGCTCATTGCGGATCCGTACCCCATGCGGTAGTTGGTGAAGGCGGTTTCGTAGATGTATTGCACCAAGACCCGCGTCGAATGTTCGGGGCCGCCGCGCGTGATCATGAAGGTTTGGCCGAAGACCTGAAACGAGCCGATGATGTTCATGATGGATACGAACAGCAGGATCGGGCGGAGCTGCGGCAGGGTGATGTGGAGGAATCGGCGCATGGGGCCTGCGCCGTCGATGGCGGCGGCTTCGTAATACTGGCGCGGGATTTGGTTGAGCCCGGCGAGCAGCACGACGATGGGGCCGCCGAGGGTCCACCAGAGGGTCATCAACACAATCGCCCACATGGCCAGCGACGTTTCGCTCAACCAGGGAATTTTGACGCCAAACGGCGCGGCCAAAGCGTTGAACAACCCAAACTCGCTGTTGAAGAACCAGCGCCAGAGGATGCCGGCGACGCTAATCGAGATGATCGTCGGCAGGAAGTATGCCGCGCGGTAAATGGTTTGTCTCACGCGCGGCGTCGCGTGGATGCCAAGCGCCGCAGCCAGCGATAAGGAGATCGTCAGCGGGACGCAGAGGACGACGAAGCGCGCCGTGGCGTAGAGGGCTTTCCAGAAGCGATCGCTGTGCAGCGCCTCGGCGTAGTTGGCGAGTCCGGCGAAACGCGGGGGCGCGGGGGAGAGCATTTCCCATTCGAACAGGCTGATCCCCAGGCCATAAAACAACGGCGCGATCACGAAGGCCGCGAACAAGAGCAGATACGGCGCAAGAAACGCGTAGCCTGTCCAGGTGCGCGCGTTCATGGGGCGGCGCTCCATGCGGTGTGCCGGGCGATGATTTCATTGACGCGGGCCGTGGCGGCGTCGAGGGCTGCTTGCGGGGAGGCGGTGCGGCGCAAGGCCTTTTCGACGGCGATGTCGAGTTCGGTTTGGAACTCGAACACGAAGGGCACGCGCGGCATGTAGAAGATGTGCGGCAGGGCTTTGGCGAATTCGGACTGCGCCGGCATGCTTTGGAAGCGATCCGTTTTCAGCAGGGACGCGCGCGATGGGATTTGGCCTCCGTCGCACCAGTCCAGCGCGTGGTTCGAGAGGTAGGCGATGAATGTCCACGCCGCGCGCGTGGCGGCATCGTCGAGTCCTTCGCGCAGGCACAAGACATGCGATCCGGCCCATGCCGCTGGGAGCGGGCCGATCTGCGGCATGGGGGCCGCGCCGTAGTCGAGGTCTTGTTGGCGCCGCAGATCGCCGAGCATGTAGATGCCTTCAAATACGATGCCCACGTTTCCCTGGCGGAAGCCGATCCACGAGTCGTAGGTTTCCGGCGGCGGGGCATAGCGGTGTTTTTGGACGAGGTCGACGCAAAACTGCAGCGCGGCGACATTTTCAGGCGCGTTCAAGGCGCATGCGGAATAATCGGGCGTGAAGAAGCGTCCGCCCCATTGCTGCATCAGCGTGGCGGCGTTGGTGCGCAGCCAGGTGAACACCATGCCCCATGTTTGCGGGTCGCCGTTGGGCTTTTTGGCGGCGGTGAGTTTTGCAAGGGCATCCATGAATTCGTCGCGGGTGCGCGGGGGAGCGGCCTCGCCGTGGGCGTCCACAATGCCGCATTTCCGGAACAGGGTTTTGTTGTAATACATCCCGAAGGGATGTACGTCGAGCGGCACGCCAAAGTGTCTGCCCTGGCGTTCCGTGGCGGCCCAGACATTGGGCAGAATGTCGGAGACGTCAAGACCGTCTTGCCCCGCGCAGAGGTCGTCGATGGGACGGACGAAGCCCGCGCGGGCGAAGCGTTCGATGTTGTCTGCGTGGAGGATGAAAACTTCCGGCGCGCGTTTTCCCAGGCCCGCCACGAAGAGTTTGTTGTAGTACGTGCCCCAGTCCATGCGTTGCATGCGCACCTGGATGTCGGGATGTTCGGCATTGAACTTTTTCACTATGGCGAGCATGGTGCGGCCGTCGGGGCCGGTGAAGCCGTTCCAGAAGCGGAGGGCGACGGTCTGGGAGTCGCTGTGACGGCATCCCGCGCCGGCGATCGCGAAGATGCCGAGAGCGGCGATCGCGGTCATTCCCGATAGTGTCGATGACGCACGCAGTCGCTTCATGGTTCATTTCCGATGGAGCGTGAACCGCGTGATGGAAACCGGTGGAAATGCGTGCCGGATTCGTCCATCGCGAAGTTCCGCAGCGAAGGTTTTGATGCCTATGGCAGTCGGTTTTTGGAAGGTGTTTTTCGCCGTGAAGGCGTCGCCCGCCACGACCGCGCCTTCGGTCTTGGCCCGGGCCGGGAAGCCGTCGATCGTCAATTCGGCGCGTAGGGATTGTTCGCGATCATAGTTGATGACGAATATCGACCAAGTCTTGCCGTTCTCATCGAGCAGCCCCATGACGTCGAGCGCAGGGCAGGACGCGGGCGCGCCGATCCATTCTCCCTTGGTTTCGATCGTTGGGGCGGTCGTTTCCGCTGGCGTGGGGATCGTGCCCGGTTGCGACCCATAGAGGTGAATCGCGTGCCACACCGGGTTGGCGTAGACGACCGAATGTTCCTTGCGCAGACCTCCGCCGTGGTTGAGCAGGGCGCTGTGCGTGATGATTTCGATGAGACCGTTGCTGCGCATGGCGGCATGGTAGACGCCCGCCGTGAATAGGGACTCCGACTGCGTCGCGTAGTTTGGTTCGCCGCCTTTGTCGCGCAGAATCATCAATTCCGTGACCGCGATGCGCGGGACAAGCCCGGCTTCGGCCATTGGCGCGGCCATCATGCCTGCATAGGCGTCGTAGCCGTGGGCGAAGGCCATCAATTCGTCGTGCAGGCGGGCCGGATCGGCGTCGGCGGGCGTTCCCCACGCCTGCAGCGTGTGCAACGACAGCGAACGGACGTTTGCGCCGTTCGCCTCGATCAGCGTCCGGTTCCATTCCTGCCTGTCTCCTCCGTTGGCGATGAGCAGAATGGAGGGATCGGCGTTCCGCAT
>Ga0116161_1003207_pt1 | contig 14715 bp, 17 predicted proteins | sample AD_JPNAS3_MetaG_FD_89877 | JGI IMG/M metagenome (GOLD analysis project Ga0116161, IMG submission 89877) | Active sludge microbial communities of municipal wastewater-treating anaerobic digesters from Japan - AD_JPNAS3_MetaG | ecosystem: Engineered > Bioreactor > Anaerobic > Digestate | place... | reverse complement strand
CTATATCTCTTTGAAAATGGAGTTGCATTGGAGAGCGAACCCTGTAGGAAAAGTGCGTAAGAACCTGCCTTTCTTCAAGGAATTGGCCTATGAATATTTTACACAAAAAACTTGACACTACCAAATATCTTAAAGTTTCGGTCTTTGCTATATTCATCAAACCCCATTTTAAAAAGTAACGACCATACTTCATCTTCTAACGCGATATCAGCTGGTTTCGGTCTTTTCAGCTTGACTGAATTCTTATATTTGTCAGGGAGGATCGTCCACCCCTCCTTCTTTTCAATCTCTGCTTTTTCTTTGGCTAAAGCTAGGTTCTTGCCTTTGACAGTTTTTTCTACGAACGGTTTTGATCGTTGGCGAAATATTTTTAATAATTCCGTCTTGTCGCAGACTAAGTTGGACAGGTATTCAGGCATGGCAGCAGCTCCTTGAATAAGAGACACCGAAAAAATACTAACCTAAACTGCTGAATATTTACTTGTGGGAGGGTATTTAGCAAAAATACTTATTGAATACAAGCGACAAAAGCTAAAATCACCGCTGTTTCATGAAGGCCAGAACGCTTGAAAGATTAGGACAATCTTGGCAGACATCTTGAAGAGAGATAGGAATATCATCCGGCGGCGCAATCACAGGCTTGTCTTTTCTTGGCGACACCGGTTCGGTCGAATCACTAATGAATGATTCCTTTTTCTTCTGCTCTGGCACAAGAGCGGGAGATACCTGGTTGGAGGCAAGCCGGGATTGAAATCGGATTTCCTTGGAAATGGGCAGTCCGATTTCTTTTTCGATTGCATTATAAAAAGCACCTTTGTTTGTATTATCGACAAAATCATCTCGGCGGCTGTTAGGTATCAAGCGCGGACTGTCAACGTGGATTTCTCCTATTACATAGCCATTAAATCTTGGCTCTCGAAAACAGAGGTCCAAAAGATGGGCGTCTCCTATTTGAATGTTCCCGACCCGAACCCTTATCCCTGATAAATCGTCTCCACGATTAATAGCACCAAGAAGCTTTTCCCGGCGTCCATACCACCCGTGAGCAAACGGCCTATCCTTGGAGTTTTCGATCTGAAAGAAATTGATCCCTTCGATATGATCCGTATTCCCCTTGGATATCTTTACGCTGTCTCTGTATGGCTTTCGAATCCGTTCTCCGTTGAGAGAAATGTTATACCGACAATAACTAGAGAGCGTGCCGGACAAATATTCGTCAATTGTCTGTGCGAAGGAGAAACTTTCAGGGTTAAATGGTACGGGAGCTACTTGGCTCAGGTATCGCCGGACTCGATCCAAGTCGAAAAGTTGATTACGAAAGCTAGATACACCCGAGAGGGTTACTTCAAAATAGCTTTCTTCGGTATTTTGACACTGTTCTTGCCGAAAGGTGGTAACGCGAAGAAACACATCTTCAAGAGTAAATGCATCTTTTCTTTGTTCCGCTAAAAGCCTTCTCAAATTCTGGCAATCCCACTCCTGAATCGATTCCAACTCTTCATCCTTAGCTTTAGTGCGGAAGACGGCCCGATCGCTAAATGCAATTCCGCCTAAACGCCCGATGCCACGGAACCCTCGCATTTTCCCTAATGTCTTGTTACTGCTGCCTACTGAGCTAAGCACTTCCTCTGCCAATGCACTGGGCACACCCATGGCATTATCTCGAATCGTTATTCGCCGTGTACCCGGCTCAAGTCGAATCGTAACTTCAAAAGGCACATCTTGCCAGTCAGAAGACATATCAATTGAATCAACTGCATTTTGGATGTATTCTCGATAGATAATCAGTGGATCATTGTACATCCCTGAGGTAAAGCTATCCAACAGATACATTCCCGCCTTAAAAGATTTGCCCTTGCTGATTGTTTGTTTGCTCATCCAGACCAGACCTTTCTTATTCGTCAAAAATCGTCAACTTGTTATCGGCTTCAGGTTCAGTTAAATAATAGTCGAGGATATGCTTGAGCTGTCCATTCCTATTCCGCCTAATAGTCCCCACTAAGTTCTTCTTTGTCCTATTTTCACAGAGGATAGTGAGCAATTCTGCTTTCTCCCCATTGGTCAAGTTATCGAATTTACTGACCCAGTCGCGCTCTTCTTCCCCTGGTACCCTCCCACGACTCATGAGCATTCGTTCAGGCATGTGGAGAATTCGCAGAAATGTTTCTTCGCTTTCTCCAAAGGCTCTATAGAAAAATTCTTCTCCTGGCATAACGATGCCCTTGGTCACATTCAAGATTCTTTGCACTCCTCTGATGAATTGCCAATTCCAATGAGGCTCGAAGATATGTGTTCTATCCTTGGCATCAAGGGGAACGTATTTCATTGGGAAAGAATAAATCTGAACCCCTAACTGCCTATTAAAATCAATATTCAATTTAAGGCGTTGCCATAATTCTTGAGGAGTGTCGTCATAGTTATACAGGATATAATTCGAAAGGTTATGAATGCCATATTTAGCAGCCAAGCGAATCGAAGCAGAGTATATGCGAGTCTGCCGTACATGGTCGAATGCAATACGCAGGGGGTCAATGGATATTTTCGAAAGAAGCTTGAAATGCCACTCTTTCAGAAGCCGTGCATCGGTTCCTTGATTAAAATCAACATGACGGAGCCTGTTATTGAGCTTGGCCCCGCGCTCGAATCCCAACTCTCTTATATCTTCAATGATCTCCGTAAACACTTTTGAGGCAATAATGTTGTTATCGAAGAGAACTAGGTTGTGCTTTTGTCCATATGTATCATTGATTAGCTTAACCCATGGTTTAATTCCCGCATAGTCTCGAAAATTCGGCTCTATTATTGGAACGCCACAAAATTTGCATTTATTGACGCACCCTCTAGTAAGGTATCCGAAATAGCTATCGAGCAGTGAATATCGATGTGTGATTTTATCAAAGAGGTCGTAGTCTGGAATCATGTCATCTACGACGAGGTCGTTGTCACCATCCAGCAGTCCTGGTTTATCCAGGATTCCTATCATCGGACAGATGCCGGTTTCTTTCCACAGTTCATCGGGCATTAGGCTAGCCATGATACCGCCGATGTAGATACGTGATGTATCTCCATGAAGCATGTTCTTATAATAGAGTATGTCTTCGAGGGTAATTTTCCAATGATAGGTAAAAAGACTGGTTATGTAAATTCTGTCCCAATACTCGTAAGGAACATCTTTATCGGGTCCCTTTACGAAATGGACCCTGTCACCCAATGCTTTGTGATATGTGGAAAGCTTCATCAGCCCCAATGGCGGGAACTTTGTAGGATAACGTGGCTCGACCAGAAGAATATTTCTTGACCCCATACTATCCAATCTCTAATTTGGTTGGGGCTACATATCACAGCGCCCGGCTAATGTCTATCTAAATTTCACCATGGCCTCTTCTTGGATACTGCACGAATCTCAATTTTTAAAAAATGAAGATTTGCCTTCTTCAGCGATATATAAACAACATAAAGTTTTATAATTATTGAGTTTAATTTATATTTGTCCTCGAAAGTGACTTTTATTCAGCAGTAATAAATTGATGGTTATTGCGCCGGTGTGGTGTGTGGTTGATTGCATTAAGATTCTAAGAACATATTGACATTATCTATCTTTTTGTTAGTGCTCAACAATAATCACATTTTAAAGGTGGCGTTCTTTTTCTTGATTTATTTGTTTTTTACTAATTATATACTCATCTTTAATATTTACAAATAATATGTTTAACGATGGAATTGGGATTGAAATTCCCTTAGAACCTGGGTCGGGTGCATAGTCTAACATTATTATATTTGCATTAAGATATTTATAGCATAATATTCTAACATTTCATACATTTTCTTAGAAAAATTTCAGAAGGCTTTCAGATTTTCTTAAAGGGAAGAGAAAGCTTTATAATTTTTTTCATCCAGCATTCAATGTCTGCTCCGAAAAACCAAACCCTCGTTTTGATTTGCTATACGTTGATCTCTGCGATAAAAATTATATATAGTGAGACCGTATCAATAATATTTCTAAAAGCCACCAGGCTTGGCATTGCAAGTATCACTCGACGAAAGTAACGAAATGTGTTACTTTGCCTGAGCAATTCATTTAAAAGGAGACATCGTGACTGCGGCGAAATTCATATCGGATCTGGTCGCAAGGGGGCGATACTGCTTCGGCACTGCGGAGGCAGTGGACGCCTTGGGAACCACTGTGGTTGCCGCCAGGGCAGCGCTTCGCCGCCTGCGTCAAAAAGGCGAACTCGCTACGCCCTACAAGGGTTTCTATGTCATTGTCTCACCTGAGTTTAGGAATGCGGGGTGCCTGCCGGCCAGCCACTTTATACCGTCCCTGATGGAACATATGGGAGAAAAGTATTATGCAGGTCTGCTCAGCGCCGCCGAATATCACGGCGCGGCGCACCAGCGCCCCCAAGTCTTTCAGGTCGTGGTAGCTCGGAACATACCTGAAATCACTTGCGGTAAGGTCCGGGTGATATTTGTGGCCAGAAAAAATATGGCGCGCATCCCCACTGCGGATTTCAAGACCCCGCGCGGGTACCTGAAGATCTCCACCCCGGAGGCAACCGCCTTTGATTTGGTCGGATATCCAAAGCATGCGGCAGGGCTCGACAATGTGGCTACCATTCTTGCGGAGCTTGCCGAGAATATCGATGGGGATGCATTAGTCAGCCTGGCGGAGTTTTCGCCAATCGCTTGGGCACAGAGGCTTGCCTATCTGCTCGATCTAGTGGGCGCCCAAGACAAAACCGTGGCCTTGGTAAAATATCTTGTTGAGAAGAAACCGGCGCCTACCCCGCTTGCACCATCGCAGCATGTCGATGGGATCAGCAGCCTGAAACCGTGGAACGTTATAGTCAATACCACTGTGGAGGCGGACATTTGATCCCCAATGACTTTATCTCCGAGTGGAAGCAGACCGCCCCTTGGTCCCATAATGGTCAGGTTGAACAGGATCTGATTATCTGCCGTGCCCTTGTAGAAATCTTTAATCATCCTGATCTTGAGGAAAACCTTGCCTTTCGAGGCGGAACAGCGCTTTTCAAGCTCCATATGCCACCGATTCGCTATTCCGAGGATATTGACCTGGTTCAGGTTCATCCAGGACCAATAGGTCCTCTTATGAATGCCCTCCAGGCGCAGCTCAATCCCTGGTTGGGGAACCCGAAGCGGAAACTCTCAGAAGGACGGGTGACGCTTACCTACCGGGTAGCTTCCGAGGAAGGTTTGCCATTGAAGCTCAAGGTGGAGATCAACTCCCGAGAGCATTTCACGGTTCTGGGATTTGAAAAGCGCATCTTTGCGGTAGATTCAAGGTGGTTTTCCGGAACCACGTCCATCCTTACCTATCACCTTGATGAGTTATTGGGAACAAAGATACGGGCATTGTATCAACGAAAAAAAGGGCGTGATCTGTTCGACCTGTGGACAGCCTTTGTCACTGCCAAGGTGCAGCCCGAGCGGGTGATCGACTGCTTCCTGCATTACATGGAAAACGAAGGCCGCCGGATCACGCGCGCCGAATTTGAGCGAAATCTGCTTGCAAAGATCGACGATCCCAGATTCATCGCCGATATCGAACCACTCGTGATTGCCAACAGTGGTTTTGATCTCCCCTGGGCGTCTGAATTTGTGTTCAACAGCTTGGTGACTCTGATACCAGGGGAACCCTGGCAAGGCAAAGCTTAGATTTGACGTTCAGCGACAGAAGCCGCGTATTTCTTATGAGTTGAACGCAGTAATGTCAAGTAAGTGCTATTGTCATAGGGCTCCTTATTCAAGAAGACTGGAATAACGCATCCTCAGAGCACAGCTTATTCAAGACAATTCAAATAGCCATACGAAAGAGTTGTATCAGGGCATATCATCGTCCAACTGGAGTGCTTCAAACCTTTTCAGTTCTTCGGAGGCCACCCGGATGCAGTCCCGGAGGCGGATCGCCTTGAGGTCGCCGGTATCGATGAGGCGGTAGATCGTCCGGTCGGAGACGGAGAAATAGTTGGCCACCTCGTCCACCCGGTAGTAGCGCTTCAGGGGGTGAGGGATTGGCTGCCCTGTTTTTTGTGGTTGAAATTCCTTTTCCATCAACCCGGTTCTCAGACTGTCCCTGGTGGTCATTTTTTCGGTTCCGACCTCCCGGATGAAGGTTTACCCGTCCCCGTCCGGATGGGGTGCTGGGACACCCCGTTTCGGCAGAAATTTTTCACTTGACCCCCCGGTTTCGCCACGTTTTGGAGAGGGCCTGAAACCGGCTTTTGCCGCTTCTTCTCGTGGAGTTCCAGCCACCGCCGGAGCTGCGGTTTTTCATCGACGTTCGGGTCCAGGCCGGAGATCCCCTTCCGGATGGTGCGGATACTGTTCAGGATCTCCAGGTTGAAGTATCCCGTCGCCTCCGCCCTGCTGATCTTCCGCTGAGCCCTGATCCAGGTCAGATTGCCGTGGGTCCGGGAACGGCAGATCTCCTCACCGGGATACCAGACGCCCTTGAGACTGACCCGATCCAGGGGGCAAAGCGGCGCGATGCATTCTTCATAGAGACCGCATAATGGGCGACCTCCCGTACCGGCTCGCTCCGTTCCCCCTGGGCCGGTGGCAATGGCGGCAAAGAGAAAATATTCATCCATAGGCGCGTTGCCTTCCCTGCCGTGGTGCCGAGCGCTCATACCCCTGGGCGATAAGCGTCTCGACGGTCGTGAAGGGGATGCCGTGGAGCGTCGATTGCCGGCACCGGCCGCACCGGAAGGCGTAGGCGTGGCTCTCCCGATAGCCCGTGATCAGCCCGGTCCCGTCGCAGTCCCGACAGTTTGCATCCGTGTCGGGATGGGCCTGCTTCTGCGGGTGTTCCTCCCGCCACCGCTGCCAGAGCTCCCGCATGATCACCGGGAGATTCCGGGGAAACCCCTCCTGCCGCTGGCAGATCTGCTCCCGGATCCAGTCCAGGGGCTCCTCCGGAAGAGGCTTCACCTCCTGGAACCAGAGGTTGAGGGTCTCTTTGCGAGGCTCCTTCCGCTCGTAGTAGTGACATAGGCTCGTCAGGAATTCTCCGAAGGCGCTTTTATCCATCGCTCCACGCTCCCTTCCGTTCCGGGGGGATCTTTCCCGCTCCCGCCGCTGCGGGCCCGGTCCTGTGATTTGGTCAACCAGTTGACGATAAAACGCTGCCAGTTCGATTTGCGATGCACCGGGTTTGCCGCTGCCCAGGCCTCCATGCGGTGCAGTTCTGAGAGCACGTCAACCGCGGGATAGGCCTCTTGCCACTTCGCGACCAGTTCTGAGAGCACATGCCGGAAGCGGCCGGTTTCATAATCGAAATCGATTTGTTTCCTTGCGGGACTCGTTACCCGCGCCACAGGTTTAGGCTGGTGGCGACCAGCGTTTCGGTTAGGGGCAGGAGGATCGTCGCTTGCCGGCGGGGACAATCCTTCCTGCTCCCGAGGTTGATTCACATCCGGGACCTGATGCGTTTCAGGCTCATGGTCATCCTGCGCCTGCTCTGTCTGAGGCTTTTGCGCTTTCTCTTCCTGGCCGTGATCAGCTCCCGGTTCCTGCCGCGTCCGAATCTGCTCCAGCGGTGAGTCGGCAATCCGGCTCGCCGCAGTAGTAGTTTCTCTTTCTCTTTCTCTTTCCCTTTCTGTTTCTATTTCATCAGTGAGGGCTCCGTGAGTACTCACTGAGGGCTCACTGCATGCTCCATGAGGGCTCACTGAGTACTCAGTGAGTGTCTCGGGCGGGCTCGGATTTCGTGTCTGGGAAGGACGGTTGATGATCTGGTGTCTGTTGAAATTCCTGATGAAATAGAATTTCTCCCCGTCGGCGGCGAAGGGGGCTATCCGCCCGATGCCCTCCAGTTCCAGGAGCCACGACTCGAATTGGGCGAGGGGAATGTCGTCATAGGGGAAGATGGAGTTCCGGAGCCAGGCGGGATGTCCCTTGACGACCCCGTAGTCGTCGGACAGGGTCCACAGGCCGATATAGGTGAGCCGCGCCTGGAGGGACAACGTCGCGAGTTTCTCGTCGCTCCAGAATTCCGGCTTGATGGTTCTCGTCCTGGCCATGGTCAATTCACATCCCGTCATAGTAATGGGGCAGGAAGGCTCCTGCCCCGTTTAGTTTTATTGAAGTGATTCTGCCCCCGACGCTGCCGTTGCCGATCCTGAAACTGCGGGAAGGGAATGGGTCGGGGCTCCCGTGTTAAATGTGTGATCCGAGACAAGCTGCTCAAGGAATGACTTGAACTCCTTCAGGCGGACAGGCCGCTTGAGGGAATCGAGAAGCTTTGCCTGCTCCCGGATCTGGTCGGGAGTGAGTTCCGTCAGAGTGGCAATTTCGTAACGGCGGCAGCAGTATATCTGGTAGGGCTCCTTCCCGATGTCCAGGAGGGCCAGACGGGCGATGAGGGGTTTCAAACCATCGCCGTTGCCGCCCTGTTGGAGGGATTGCGCACCTTCTTTCTTCACGTTTTCTCGGGCGGATCCCCCTCGAACGTCTCCCGGCCCCTGCTGTTTCCCCTGCACCTCCGCATCGGTTTTTGCGGGGGCATTCTTTGCCGGAACCTCTTGGGACTGATGCTTCTCTTGTTCGCCTGCTTCCTCCTGCGGTTGAAACACCGGGGATTCACCCCCGCTTTTTTCCAGCCAGTCAAGGAGGAGCTTCCCCGTTTCCACAGTAGGGACGAAATACCGACCGTCGAAAAGGGTCGTCCGGTCTTTCGTGGCCGCAGCGGTGTGGTTATGATCGAGATCCATGAAGACGGTAAACTCGTACTCCATGCCGTCCCGCTGGATGGGACCCATGCCGAGTTTCTTGACGTGTTTCTTCCCGTTTTCCTCCACCTGGGCGTATTCCATCTTGCTCCGCATGGTGGCGATGATGTGGCATTTGGACTGGAGCATGGCATCCACCAGCTCGTTGTGCTTCGGCGTCACCTGCCGCCAGGCCGCCCAGGAGTTGCCCGTCTTGTCGGCGATGTGGCCGTGGACGTCGAGCAATCCCCCTTGTCCCACCCAGGCGTGGGAGAGGGAATCAATAAGGATGATCCCGTAGCCGAGTTCCTCCGCCTCTTTTATTGCCTCGATGTACTTTCTCGGCTCGAAGGGGGCCTCGATGCCACAGACATCGTATGCGCCGAGATGATCGTAGAGCTCCCCGGAACCCCGTTCCGTGTCGATCAGGGCAATCCGGCCGCCGAGACCGAAGGCGATGAGGAGGGCCGAGTAAGTCTTTCCCGCACCGGCGGGACCCGCGATGGCCAGCCGGAGCTTGCCTTTTTTTCTTTCCGCTTTATGAAACATGGTCATTCTCTCCTTTCATGGTGGAGATCGTTCCCGTGATCGAGGGATTCATCCTCAATTGGCGAGGGGCTGTCGGGGACGATGGGGGTTGGCTTTCGGTGAAACGCGATGACGACGGTCCTTTTGCCCTTGTGGATCCGGCCGACGCAGAGCACCCGGAGAGTGTTCTCCGGCTGCACATGGCGCTGATTGATTCTCTCAGCATATTTGCTGTCGCCGGCCTCAGCACTGGGTTTTGCTTCCGTCACCTGCCATAAATCATATTTGTTCATCTACGCACCTCCTTTCACCCCCGGACAGCTCCCGATCAGATTTCTCCCGCTCCAGTCTGCTCAGAAACCGGGTAACGGCGGTTTGCCGCCGAATCTTTCCCGACCCCGGCGGTCCGCCGAGCTTCCGCACCCGTTTCATGGCGCTCGTGTAACCCTCTTCCAGGCACCGGACGACATCCTCGGCAAAGAGGTCGCTGGTCCCGTAGAGGAGGAATAGACACTCCAGGGACAGGGCCAGGTCGTAAAAGGCCTCCCGGATCACCTGGGTCGTATCTTTGGGCGGTTGCTGTTTCATGTCTCCTGTCTCCCTGTGCGAGGTCCTCCTACTCTTATTATGTCAGTGCCCCCCTTCCAGGGGACAAAGAAAGTTGAAAAATATTTTTTCTTCATTCATTTTGGGATGTTACGTAGATATTTCCGGATAGCGGCCAGGCACCGCTGCCGTCGCTTCTTCAGGCGCTGGTATTCCTTCGGGTCGGTGGCCAGGTCCTTGAAGGGACGTTCCTTGATCACGGTCTCGTAGATGATCTCCCGATCCTCGGCACCGATGACCCCCATCGCAACCAGACCGGTGAGAAACGACTCGGCATCGGTGAGGTCGTAGCGCCGCCACTCCCCGGTGGCGTTTTCTTCGCCCTGGTCTCCTTGTTCTCCCTGCTCTCCTTGAGGAAGAACGGTCATCCTGCCGGGATAAGACGACGGCATCTCATCGCCATAATTACCATCCCAAACATCGTCATGATTCCCATCCGGGGCGGCGGCAATATCCCACGTCTTTTCAATCTCAACATCCCCCTTATGGTTGCCGTGACCTATCGGCATCGGATTATCGCCGTCCAAGGTGGCGCTCCCAAAAGTTGTCAAACGCCCCCCGGCAATCTCCCGGTTCAGCAGGCTGCGGACCCGGTTGCGCAAGGGGCCGACAATCTGCATGGCCACCTTTTGGGGCCGCACGGGCGCCGTCGCGATGATCTCCAGGAGGAGGGTGCAGACATCCTGGATGAAATCTTCTTCATCGAGACGGAAGTTACTTTTGCGGGCGAGGCGATAGAGGCTGGCGATGGCGGGACGAAAGAGGATGATGAATAACCCGGAGAGGAGGCGGCCGGGACCGTCACGCCGATAAACCGTGATGAGAAAGGACAGGAGGGCGTCTTTCTCGGCGTACTCCTTCTCCACGTCGTTAAAGAAGGCGATTAATGCGGTGGCGGAGGGATATGCCACCAGATGGGGACATTCCTCCTGGAGGCGGCGATAGAGGCTCGTGAACCGCTCCGAGGCAAGTTCTTCCTCGATACGGAGAAAAGAAAAACCCATGCGCGGGATGCAGCATGGGCTTCGGGAGCCTCGGAGCTTGCTCCTTCAAATGAATCAGATGTTCAGAAGGTTATGATCTTTTTACAGGTCCGGCAGCGGACGGCGACCAGGTCACCTACGGGGCGCACGGTCTTCCGACCGCAGGCACAGACGGCAACAGCCAGGATGATCCCGGAGTGACCGTCACTGAAGACGCGCCCATTGGCTTTTTCACCGCAGGGGCAGCGGATCTTCACCCCCAGACGGGACAGGGGCGGCCTGGCCATCTCCAAGAGCTTATGGCCGTCGTGGGGACATCGGCATTCATACATAAGATCGATCGCTCCGCAGAATTACTGGACTTTTTTAGAGTATGGAGCGACTTATAGCGGATCGGGAAGAAAAGTGTCTCGTCCGGCTAATCGATTCTTTATCGATTTTTCTCGCTAATTCTCGCCGGAAATCGTCAATTATCGTCAATTCTCACCTGTAGGAAACCACGGCGTCGTCACCATCGGCTGGCTGTCAGGGAAGAAGGTTCGCCTCTTTCGTGTGCTTGTCAGGGATTATCGCGTATCTATTCCAATAACTGATGTCTGTCGGGAAAATGTACCCCTTCTCCGGTAGCGTCAGGGGAGGATGCAAATCTCCTCCGGCGGCAGGTTGAGGATGTAACCGGAGCCGAAACGGCTGACGATTAGCTGTCGCATCTCCCCCCGAGCAGGACTGCCGGCATCGGCGGCGCTCGCGGCAGCCTTGGCAATTCCGGCGCTGATCCGGTATTTGTGATCCGTAATCTGGCGATCGTAAGGCCGGGTATTATCATCGCCATCGCCGTCACCCTCCGCCCAGATGCGATCGTAGATCTCCGCACGGGTGACCAATTTACCGGGACTGCCGGCCAGGAGGGCCAGCATATCGAAAGCCTTGCCGGTCAAGAGAAAAGCGATTCCCCGGTAGAAACAGCGGCGACGGCGGGCGTCGATGACCAGCTCGGGGGGTGAGGAGATCAATTCGCGCAGGTTCTCCGCCTGGGCGAGCCGTCTCCGGAAGTCGGCAAGCAGCTTCGGATCGGCGATGATCTCCACCAGGGAGGGAGGGAATGCGGGAGTCTGTTCCTCCCGGACCGTAAGCTCCTCGGGGAGGCGATAACCCTTGGGACTGGCCTCTTTCAGGAGGAAATGCGCCTCCCGGTAGCTATCCGCCGCAACCGCCGGTTGCAGCTCCAAACGCTGGTCGAGCCATTCCGCCACTGTACGGGGGACGAGCTTCCGAAGGCTCTCGGCGCAATGGATAGAGACGGACTGTTTGATCTCCCCGTTCACCTCCGACTGGCATTCGAGATAGTCCTTGTTGATCCGCCAGAGGCCCACTTGGGAAAGGATCATCCCGATGTCCGTGAACCCGGAGATCAAACGCTGGGAGAGGTTGTCGATCTTCCAGACCTCCTCCTTCCCCTGACCGGCCTCATTGGCCGCTTTATAGAGGAGTTCGGACAGGAGGCTTATATCCTCCCCAATCTTCTTCATGGCGCCGCTGAAGGCGGGCAGTTCCGCCAGGATATCCGCCTGGATCTCTTTGACCCGTTCCATATGCCTCTCCCGCAGAATCCGGATGATGTGCGGATCCAGAGTCAGGTCATCCAGAAGATCGATCACCATGACAGCCTCTTCCCCTCCTTTGATAATCGTATTTTTTTAGATCTGGTTGTGCCGGGTCCCATCCTTTCTTGCCTCACTGGTTCATCAAACAGCGTATCAAGCGCGCCGGTGATAACGGAACAATACGAGCATATCATATTCCGGGGCAGTTGTTACCACTATTTACCTGATTTTAAAAGGAAATAATATTTATTTCAGAATCTTTGTCCCCTAAACGGGGCTCCCTGACATAATAAGGGTAGAGGGGGATTTCCCCAGGGAGGCGGCAGAAGGAATAAACCTGTTTAGTCACAACAATCAGGGAGACAAATCCATGAATTTTGAGCTGGAAGCGAAGGACATAGAGGCCATCGCCGGTCGCGTAATAGAAAAGCTTGTGCCATTGATACGGGAACTTCAGAAACCGGATCGTGTTATGGACATTCTGGAAGTCTCGGCATTGCTTGGCAAAAGCAAGGGCCAAATTTACCAGTGGGTCAACCTAGCCAGCCACGGCCTGTCCGATTTCCCTTTTCAGAAGGCCGGGCGGTCATTGCGATTCTCGGAAGATGCGATTCAGGAGTGGATGAAGAAAAAATCTTTGCGCCGTTAGAAATCCGTTAGAAAGATAATCTAACTTAGCTTAATATTTGAATATTTAATATATGCATTAGGTTATATAACCAAAGGTCGCCCCTGAAATTTCATGACTTTCCGGGCAAATATCTATATACTTACGTCATGGATGAGCCTGCATCAATCGGTGTTCGGCGTAGGTCAAATACAAAAACGGAAAGGGGGTGATAAAAACCGGACGGAGAGTCCGCAAAGGATCGGCTGACGTTCCTGGAGATCGAGGCCAGCGCCGCGGTGCAGGAAACGACAGACATCGGAGGTCCATAATCCATGACAGGCAGCATCCAGAAGAAGGGCAAGACTTATTACGCCGTGCTCCCTATCAACGGAAAACGGAAGTGGTTCAAAGGGGGAACGAAGCGAGATGCGGAACGGGTCCTTGCCGAGAAGTTGGCGGAAGTAAGCCAGGGTTCCTACAGAGAAATACAAAAAATAAGTTTCAAGGAATTCGCGACAATGTGGTTGAAAACTCATGCTGAAAACAATGTGAAGCCATCGACCCTGGCCAGTTATAAACATGTAATCAATAAAAACCTTGTGCCCCGGTTTGGGTTTCTCCAGATGTCCGACATCACGACCGGCGGGCTGCAAGTTTATGTAGCAGAGCGGAGAAAGGCCGTCGCGAGTAAAAGTGTTTTGAATGAAGTCGTGCTCCTCAAACAGTTGTTCAAGCATGCCCACAAGTGGGGCTATGCGAGGAGCAATCCCGGCGAATATCTGGAAAGACCGAAGGTGATCAAGTCGGAGATTGAAATCCTCGATCCGGCGGAAGTGAAACTGTTACTGAACAGTACCGGCGAACTTTACCGGACCTCCTTTCTGACAGCCATCCTGACGGGTGTAAGGGCAGGCGAACTCTGGGCGTTGCAATGGGGTGATATTGATTGGCACTCAAAACGCCTCTGCATCCGGCGCTCGGTCTGGAAAGGTGATTTCCAGTCACCGAAATCACAGCAGTCCGTTCGTAAGATTGATCTGCCGGACAGCTTGATTCCGGAACTGAAGAAATGGAAGGTACGGTGTCCTATCAGCGAAAAAGATATGATGTTTCCCACCGCGGAAGGAAAGATCACCGATCACGACAATGCCAGAAACAGGTACTTCAATTCGTCGCTGCGGAAAGCGGGACTCAGGCATGTATCATTTCACAGCCTGCGGCATACAAACGCTTCCATGCGGATCCTGGCCGGGCAGAATATCAAGTACATCTCCACACAGCTCGGTCACTCCTCCGTGAAGATCACTTTGGACACCTACGGCCACCTGTTTAATGACCAGGATTTCAATCGGCACCAGGTTGGTCTCCTGGAAACTGTTTTCAGCGCGTCTGTTAGAAATCCGTTAGAAAAAGTCTCGCCAAAAACGGAATTTGAAACAGATTTTGTTGCGCCCGTTAGAAATCCGTTAGAAAAACCCCTCCAAAATGCAGAAAAGGGATTAGCCGCTTCAGCTAACCCCCTGTAATCATTTGGTAGCGGGGAGAGGATTCGAACCTCTGACCTTTGGGTTATGAGCCCAACGAGCTACCGGACTGCTCCACCCCGCGGCAATGTTTTGTTTGCGGTGATTTCTTAGATCACTATCCTTCAT
>Ga0116161_1003190_pt1 | contig 14763 bp, 7 predicted proteins | sample AD_JPNAS3_MetaG_FD_89877 | JGI IMG/M metagenome (GOLD analysis project Ga0116161, IMG submission 89877) | Active sludge microbial communities of municipal wastewater-treating anaerobic digesters from Japan - AD_JPNAS3_MetaG | ecosystem: Engineered > Bioreactor > Anaerobic > Digestate | place... | reverse complement strand
TAAAGGCTTCCGGGCAAAATCATCAGACGGGCTTGCAGAGATGGGACCCTCGCCAATGATTTTGCTGGCTTTGGAAGGTGAGGAGAACATACTTCCCCTACAGCCGGAGTAATTCACAAACTACGTCGCAATCTTCCCCTAATATGCATGTTTTTCATTGCTCAGCAGGCGCAAAAGAGGCTATCTTAGTTTAATAGCCTCTTTTTTTATGCCTATTAATAATAATTTATCTATTAGGGAAAAATATTGCATAATGCTGTTTGCAGCAATTTGATATAATGCGGATCAGCATAAATTTTACTATGAGGTGACAGGATGAAAGCGGTAATTATGGCTGGAGGGGAAGGCACCAGATTGAGACCCGTGACCTGTGGAATACCCAAACCAATGGTGCCCGTTCTTAATAAACCGGTAATGGAATATACGATAGAGCTGCTTAAAAAGCATAATATCAAAGATATTGCAGCAACATTGGCGTATTTTCCTTCTGTGATTACAGATTACTTCGGGGACGGCGGAGATTTTGGCGTAAGAATAAAATATTATATTGAACATACCCCACTGGGGACCGGGGGAAGTGTAAAAAATGCAGAAGATTTTTTCAGTGATACCTTTATTATTATCAGCGGCGATGCGCTGACCGATATGGACTTGGTAAAGGCGGTCGAATTTCATAAGTCCAGGGAATCCAAGGCTACTCTGGTATTGAAAAAGGTTTCCATACCTTTGGAATATGGAGTCGTTATTATCGATGCAAGCGGCAGAATAAAAAGCTTTATGGAAAAGCCAAGCTGGGGGGAAGTATTCAGCGATACTATAAATACGGGAATATACGTACTTGAGCCTGAAGTGCTGGATTATTATAAAAAGGGAGATAGCTTTGATTTCAGCAAGGATTTGTTCCCAAAGCTTTTGAAGGATAACATCCCGATGTACGGCTATGTTTCAGAAGATTACTGGAATGACATCGGCGACCTTAAGATATATAGGGATGTAAACTTTGACATATTGATGGGAAAAGTAAGGACGGATATAAATTGCAGGAAGTATGGGGACGGAATATGGATAGGCGATAATTCCGAAGTTCCCGAAAGCTGCACCTTCAAAGCACCGGTGCTCATTGGAAATAACTGCATAATCAAGAGCAGGGCAATAATAGAAGCTTCAATAATTGATAATGATGTAGAAATTGGAGAAGTCACCTCAATAAAAAAGAGTATAATCTGGAAGAACTCCAGAATAGGCCGGAATGTTCAATGCAGGGGAGCAGTATTATGCAGCGGAGTAACAGTCAAGAATGGAGTAAGTATTTTCGAAAATACTGTTATAGGGAATAATACTACCTTGGAAACAGGTGCAGTAATTAAGCCGGATATAAAAATTTGGCCGGAAAAAGTCATAGAGGCAGATGCCGTGGTAGCACAGAACCTTGTCTGGGGGACAAAAGCATCAAAAACATTATTTGGCTATAGAGACATCAGCGGTGATGTCAATGTCAGCCTGACGCCTGAATTTGCTTCGCGTATAGGATCAGCCTTCGGTTCAATATTGAAAGAGGATTCCAGAATTATTATAAGCAGCGATGGTTCAAGTGCCGCAGAAATAATAATGGAATCGCTGATATCCGGGATACTTTCCACAGGTATAGGAGTAATAAGAATTGATGAAGCCATAATGCCGATAATGAGGTTTGCCGTTAGGTTTTATAAAGCAGAAGGCGGGGTTCATATTTGGAAGGATTTTTCCGAAGAGAACAAGGTACATCTGGAATTTTCAAACAGAGAAGGAATCAGTATCGACAGAGCAACTGAGAAAAAGATAGAGAATAGCTTTGCCAGGGAAGATTTCAAGAGATGCAATGCAGATAGGATCAAAGATATTATAAGGGTGGATAATTTCACTGATTTCTACATACAAAACGGGATTAACCTGCTTAAGCACCCAGATAGAATAAAGGACTACAATCTGAAATTTATGGTTGCTTCATTATCCAAGCGGGTAGCCGATATTGCAGTGTCATATCTCAAAACTCTGGGATGCTCGGTGGAGACTGATATTTCCTACGGCAAAGATTATGTTATGCCATGGGATGTAAAAGAAAGAAACGCATATAATGAATATATAGCAGAACTGACCGTAAAGAATGGAGCCTGTATGGGGATAGTGCTGGGGGAAGACGGAGAAAATTCCGTATTGATTGATCACAGTGGAAGGGTGTTGGATAAAGATAAAAAGCTTGCTTTGGTTTCTCTTATTATACTTAAGTCAGGACTAGGCAAAAAGCTGATAATTCCACATACTGCTTCAAAAGTAATTGAGAAAATGGCTGAATGCTACAAAATTGAAGTTGTAAGAACCAAGAATGCTCCGGCGGCTATTATGAAAGGGATGCTGGAATGCAAAGCAGGATCCGAGGGATCCATGTTTCAATACATATTGAATTTCGATGGGATTTGGGGTATGGGAAGCTTGATTGATTTTTTGACTGATAATTCAGTTATTCTGTATGACCTGATAAATGAGCTTCCTCGTTTCTATATGGAGAAGCATGAAGTTAAGTGCGATTGGCGTCATAAGGGCAGGGTAATAAGGGAAATTATTGAGGAAAACAGAAATAAAGAAATCGAGCTATTTGAAGGGGTAAGGATAAATAACGAAAATGGTTGGGTCCTGATACTTCCGGACAGTGAAAGGCCCATATGCAGTATTTATGCAGAAGGGATGTCCGAGGAATATGCAAAGGAGCTTGCAGCTGAGTTCACTAATAAAATAAAAAGCATTGTTTCGGATAATTATTGTTAAGGAATGGTGAGGATTATATTGGGCGTTGAATTATACTACATATATGCGGCAGTATTTGTCCTTGCCGCTGTTTTGGTGCATCCTATCGTAAAACTGCTGTATTTTATTGATAGGGATGAACCAGAGGTATATGATGCAATACTGAACGCTGAGGAACTGGAAAAACACGGTTTGGAAATAGCGCGGAAACATGTCGTAGGAAAGGGCTCCAGGCTATACTACAGCCTCGATAATAGAATGAACAAGAATTTCAGATTCATTACTTCAGTATACAAAGACCTGAATGAATATTCAAATGTAAGGTGCAGTGTTACTCCGGCTGCAGAATGGCTGTTGGATAATTTTTATATTATTGAGGAACAGGTAAAGGAAATAAGGCAAAGCCTGTCCAGAAAATATTATTTCCAATTGCCCAGACTGAAATCGGGATTTCTAAAAGGATATCCGAGGGTTTATGCCATAGCCCTGGAATTGGTTTCCCATACCGACGGAAGATTTGATGATAAGCAGCTGATTGGGTTTGTTTCATCATATCAGACTCAATCTCTGCTGTCCAACGGAGAACTTTGGGCTATACCAATGATGATCAGGATGGCGCTTATTGAACACATCAGGCGTGTTTGTGAAAACATTTCAATTTCGCAGCAGCAGTGGAATAAAGCGGAAAGGCTTGCCGAACAGCTGCTTTCCTACAAGAATAAAAAACCTGAGGAATTGCTTGCCATAGCAAAAGAAAGCATGAAGCAGCTTGAAGAAATTAATTCTTCCTATGGGGAGCATTTGCTGAACATGCTAAAGAAACATGGTATAGAAATTGCGCCAATAATACACTACATAGATGAAAGACTATCCGAGCAGCATACCACTTCAGAAAGCATCACCCATTTGGAACATAAGGAACAAGCGTCAAGGCAGGTTTCAATGGGAAATTCAATTACAAGCCTAAGGTTTATTTCTACTTTGGATTGGAAAATAGTATTTGAAACATTAAGCCAGGTTGAACAGATTTTACGTCAGGATCCCTCCGGTATATACCTGAATATGGACTTTCTGTCCAGGGATAACTATCGTCATGAGGTAGAAAAGCTTTCTAAAAAGTATAAAGTTTCAGAAATTAAGATTGCAAAAAAACTGATAGAATGTGCCGAAGAAAGTGAAAAGCATATAGGTTACTTTCTTTTCAGAGAAGATAAGGAGCAGCTGTTGACGAAAATTGGTCATTCGGGAACAGCGGTTAATTCTTCGGTTACACTTTATTTATTATCTATAGTTTCAATTACAGCCGTCATAATGCTTTTGCTGCTTAATTACTCCTATAAAGAGGGGGCAACAGGACTCGGAACACTATTGCTAATTGCTCTGGCAGTGTTAATTCCCTCAAGCGATATAGCTGTTTCGACTACAAATTGGATATTTATGCATATTAAGCCCCCTGCGTTCCTGCCAAAATTGGAGCTTAAGGAAGGAATACCGGCAGATGCTGCTACAGTAGTTATTATGCCTACACTCCTTACAAATGGCTGCAGCGCTGTAAAGCTGCTCCTTAAGCTTGAGGAATACTATCTGGCAAACAGAGAAGAAAACCTGTATTTTGCTTTGCTTGGAGATTATAAGGATAATGATAGGGAAAGGGCGGCCGGTGATAAAGAGATTATTGAAACTGCCAATAAGAAAGTAAAGGAGTTGAATAATAAGTATAACAGTGATAAGTTTTTTTTCCTGCATAGGAAAAGAGCCTTTAATGAAGCCCAGAACAGATGGATGGGCTGGGAACGTAAAAGGGGAGCATTATATGATTTCAATGAACTGCTTCTTTCCGGCAAATCCAAACCCTTTGAACGTATTGAAGGAAATATCGGCGTATTGAAAGGAATAAAATATGTAATAACAATAGATGCTGATACAAAGCTCAGCATTGAAACAGCCAGAAAACTTTTAGGTACAATTACACACCCACTTAACAGGGCTGTTATTGATAAAAACAAAGGTGTCGTTAAGGAAGGCTATGGATTATTACAGCCTCGGATCAGCGTAGACATAGTAAGCGCCAATGCCTCCACGTTTGCTAGGATATTTGCAGGACAGGGAGGCATAGATATTTATACAAATGCTGTATCTGATGTGTATCAGGATTGCTTTGGGGAAGGTATTTTTACAGGGAAAGGAGTATATGAACTTGAAGTTTTTCAGGGAATTTTAAGAAACAGGATTCCGGAAAACACTGTCTTGAGCCACGACCTTATAGAGGGTGTGCATGTTAGGACAGGGCTTGTCACGGATATTGAACTTATAGACGGGTATCCTTCCAGGTATAATGCATATTCGATGCGCCAGCACCGTTGGGTGAGGGGAGATTGGCAGCTGCTGCAATGGCTTTTTGACAATGTAAATAATGCAGAGGGTAACAGAATTAAAAATCCGTTGTCTGCAATAAATAAGTGGAAGATATTTGACAATATGAGAAGAAGCCTTGTGGCACCCAGCGAAACTCTAATGCTCCTGCTTTCTCTGAGTATAATGCCTGGTAATGCATTGATATGGATTATTTTTACACTTTTTGCTGCTGTTTTTTCAGTTTTATTAAGTCTTATTGAAGCAATATTGATTAAGTATCATAATAAGCTGAATAATAAAGCAAATTATAGGGAAGCAGGCAGATTAAAAATTCCATTTTTGCAGTCGCTGCTGATATTGGTATTCCTTCCCCATCAGTCGCTGCTTATGGTGGATGCTATAATAAGAACTCTGATAAGATTATTTGTAACAAAGAAAAATCTGCTCCAATGGGTTACTGCAGCTGATATGGAGCTTGCCCTGAAAAATGATACGAGAAGCTATTGGAGACGCATGTGGATATGCCCTGTAACGGCGGCATTGGCGATATTTTTATGCATATTAATGGCACCGGAGGCCATTATTGCTGTGCTTGTCATTTCTCCTTTATGGGCTGCCGCTCCTGAAATAGCTTACTGGGTAAGCAAGCCTGTGCAAAAGAACAAGAATGATATAAGCAAAAAGGAAGTATTGGAGTTAAGAATATTGGCACGAAAGACATGGAGCTTTTTTGAAGATTATGTAAGTGCACTGGATAACTATCTTCCTCCTGATAACTATCAGGAAAATCCGCCAAACGGCATAGCGCACAGGACATCTCCAACAAATATAGGATTGTTTTTAGCTTCAATTATGTCTGCAAGAGACCTGGGTTATATAAGTACCTGGGAAATGTTTGAAAGACTTGACAATACATTCACAACAATAGAAAAACTTAAAAAATGGAAGGGGCATCTTTATAACTGGTACGATACCATAACTTTGGAGGTATTAAAGCCAAGTTATATTTCTACTGTAGACAGCGGCAACTTTATTGGATACCTTATAGCTTTAAGGCAAGGCCTTCTGGAATATATGGAAAAGCCATCAATTGACGAAAGAATGGTATACGGAATAAGTGATATTGCAGAGCTTGTAAAACTGGAAAACGAACAGGTTAATTTACCCTGGGAGTTTTTCGACAAAGCCTTGGAAGGCGATATGCTGAAGATTGAAAACTTTATAGTATTTCTTGAGGGAATAATTAAAAACTATGACTTGAAAAAGCTCCATTGGGGTATCAGGCTCCATAAGTTTGCCAGTTCCTTAATTAAAGAAATCAAAAATGATGGTGTTCAAAATAGCGGGGAGATGGGCATAAAGCTGAATAAATTAATAGACAGGATAGACAAAATTATTGATGAGACATCTTTTATTCCGCTTTTTGACAGCAAACGGAAGTTATTTTCTATTGGCTACAACGAGGATGAAGAACAGCTTACAAAGTCATATTATGACCTGCTCGCATCAGAAGCAAGGCAGGCGAGCTTAATTGCAATTGCCAAAGGTGAGATAAAGAAGGAACATTGGTTCATGCTTAACAGGACTCTGACTGAAGTTAATGGATACAAAGGATTGCTTTCATGGACAGGTACAATGTTTGAATACCTTATGCCGATGTTAATAATGAAAAATTACCCGGATACGCTTCTCGATGAAACTTATAACTTCATTGTAAGGTGCCAGAAGGATTATGGGAGCAAAAGAAAAGTCCCCTGGGGGGTATCTGAGTCGGGCTACTATGCTTTTGATTTCAGGCTGAGTTATCAGTATAAGGCCTTTGGAATCCCCAGCCTTGGACTTAAACGCGGGCTTATCAACGATACTGTAATAGCACCCTATGCTACCGTATTAGCTTTGATGGTAAATCCAAAAGAAGCATATAAGAACATAATAATGCTTAAAAAAGAAGGGCTTGATAGTCCCTATGGCTTCTATGAGGCCATAGATTATACACCGGAAAGACTGAAAAAAGGAAAGAAAAACAGTATAGTGAAAAGCTTCATGGCCCATCATCAAGGCATGAGCTTTATAGCTTTGAACAACGTAATAAATAACTATGTTATGCAGGAAAGATTTCATAGGGAACCGATAATAAAGGCAGCGGATATACTGATGCAGGAGAAGATACCTTCCAGAGTAATATTTGCCAAGGATTACAAAGAGAAAATAGAACCCTTCGAAGAAGCTGCAAACGAGGATGTAGAATATACCCGGGTTTTCAGCCTGAATAACAACATACTTCCGGAAGTGCACATGCTGTCAAACGGCGAATATTCGGTAATGGTAACGGACAACGGTTCAGGCTTCAGCAAATATCGTGACCTGGCAGTAACCAGGTGGAGAGAAGACAGTATTTTGAATAATTCCGGCATGTTTTTCTATATACAGGATATTGATTCAGGATCCGTATGGTCAAATTCACTAATTCCCAGCTGCGTCCTTCCTAATAGATATAAGGTGGTATTTTCCCAGGATAAGATTCTAATTGCCAGGTCAGATGACGATATTGATACAAATACTGAGATCATCGTATCCCCGGAAGATGATATTGAAGTAAGGAAGCTGACATTAACCAACCACAGTCTTCAAATAAAAACAATTGAAATAACCAGCTATCTTGAAACGGTAATTGCCAGCCAGTCCGCCGATTTGGCACATCCCGCCTTCAATAATCTATTTATCCGAACTGAGTATTTGCAAAGATATAATACATTGTTGGCAGTAAGGAGGCCCAGGGAGAAAGAACAAATCCCAATATGGGCATTTCATGAATTAACAATGCAAGAGGAAGTTCTTGGAGGCATTCAGTATGAAACCGACAGGGCAAAGTTTATCGGAAGAGGTAATACTATCGAGAATCCGGCTGCGGTAGGGGGAAGCCATCCTTTATCCAACACCGTAGGACCCGTGTTGGATCCGATAATGAGCTTGAGATGCAGGGTAAGGCTTCAGCCGGGACAGACCATAAAACTGAACTATATTGCCGGAGTCTCTGACAGCAAGGAAAAAGCAATATTGATGACTGAAAAGTATCATGACGTTTCTTCTGTTGAAAGGGCCTTTGAGCTGGCGTGGACCAGAAGTCAGGTTGAAATGAGGTACCTAAATCTCAGGAAAGATGAAATTGAGATATTCAGGCAGATGATGTCCCAGATATTGTATCTGTCTCCCCTGAGAAGAAAATTAGAGAATCCAATAAGAGAAAACAAAAAGGGCCAATCCGAGCTTTGGGCTTATGGTATATCCGGAGATTTTCCGATAGTACTTGCATTTGTAAGCAAAATGGAAGAAATGGATTTGATCAAAGACTTGATTAAGGCTCATGAATATTGGAGACTAAAGGGATTGCTCGTCGATGTTGTTATTATTAATGAGGAGGAAAGTGGTTATTTACAGCCTTTAAACAGTTTTCTTCAGGATATTGTTTCTGTAAGTCATGCAAGGGATATGAAGGATATGTCAGGCAGAGTAATTATAAAACAGGGAAGTTTGATACCCGAAGAGGATAAGCTGCTTCTTATGGCTTCAGCCAGAATAGTATTAAAAGGGAGAAACGGATCTCTTGCCGTCCAGACCAGAATAAAAAACGGGAAAAATGCTTTTGAATACAAGCTATGGAAAAATAAGGGGAAGAGATACAGCAAACATTATGCAAAACAGATAGAACTGCTGAATTTTAACGGTTATGGCGGTTTCGACAAAGAAGGCAGAGAATATGTAATAAGGCTTACTGAAGGCATAAACACCCCGATGCCCTGGGTGAATATAATAGCGAATAAGAACTTCGGTTTCCTGATTAGCGAGTCAGGGGCTTCAACAACGTGGGCCGGGAACAGCAGGGAAAACAAATTGACTACCTGGTCCAACGATCCTGTTCTTGACCCATCCGGTGAAATTTTATATATGAGGGATGAGGAGTCCGGTGAAATATGGTCGGTAACACCATATCCGATAAGAACTAAGACGCCTTATATAATAAGGCACGGATTCGGATATTCAGTATTTGAACACAGTTGGAACGGTATAGAACATGAATTGACCGAATTTGTTCCTTTGAATGAAAACGTAAAGCTATGCATACTCAGGTTAAGAAATACAACAGGTTTTAAAATACAGCTTTCTGCAACCTATTATGCCAGGACAGTGTTGGGTGTAAATGAACAAATCACTGCACAGCATATATTTACCGAATTGCATAATAACGGTGCCATTTTAATCAAAAACAACTATAATACTGACTTTCCGGACAGAATTGCCTTCCTTGATACAAATTCGGAAGAAAGATACTATACCGGAGACAGAAGGGAATTCCTGGGGAACATGGGCGGTATGAAGTACCCTGAGGCTTTGCGTCAGGAGAGGCTTTCAAATACTTTAGGTGCGGGCTTTGATCCTTGCGCCTGCATTCAGGCAGTGATTGGGTTAAAACCCCGGGAACAGAAAGAACTGATTTTCATATTGGGTCAGGGTGAAAGCATTGAAGAAGTGAATATCTGCACAAAGAAATACAGAAATGTAAAAGAAGCACATAGGGCCTTAAATGAAATAAAGGCTTTCTGGGAAAGGACTTTAAGAAAGACAGAAGTTTCTACTCCTGATAGGAACATGGATATAATGCTTAACGGATGGCTCCTGTACCAGACTTTGAGTTGCAGGATATGGGCAAGAACAGGGTTTTACCAATCCGGAGGGGCGTATGGCTTCAGGGATCAACTGCAGGATTCAATGGCAGTAACTGATATATTGCCTGAGCTTACAAAGAAACAGATTTTATTGCATGCATCCCATCAATATATCGAAGGGGATGTGCAGCATTGGTGGCATCCGGGTTCAAACAAAGGCATAAGAACGAGATTCTCCGACGACCTTTTATGGCTGCCATATGCTGCAATTAACTATATTAAAAGAACAGAAGATATTTATATCCTTGATGAAAGAGTGAATTTCCTGGAGGATGAGCAATTGAAGGAGGGAGAGGATGAGAAATATAAGGTACCGTATATATCTGATATGAGCGCTTCAATATACGATCACTGCATAAGATCCATTGAAAGAGCCCTGAGGTTCGGGTATCATGGAATACCTTTAATGGGTTCAGGGGACTGGAATGACGGTATGAGCACAGTAGGCAACAAAGGTAAGGGTGAAAGCGTTTGGCTGGGCTGGTTTCTTTATGATATCCTTACAAATTTCTCAGAGCTCTGCAAGCTGAAGAATGATCCGAATAGAGCCGACAGGTATGTAAATATTGCAAAGGAAATAGCAAAGGCTCAGGAGGAGAATGCATGGGATGGGAACTGGTATAGAAGGGCGTACTTTGATAATGGCCTGGCTTTGGGTTCGGCAGAAAATACAGAATGCAAAATTGATTCTATTGCACAATCCTGGGCAATAATATCCGGTGCGGCGGACACTGAAAGGGCAAAGACGGCAATGGAAGCGGTAGAACAGTATCTAATAAGAAAGGATGATGGGCTGATCATGCTTCTTACACCCCCTTTTGATGAAGGGGATCTGGAGCCTGGTTATATAAAGGGCTACCTGCCCGGTGTAAGGGAAAATGGGGGGCAATATACCCATGCCGCAATTTGGGTGATTATGGCTTACGCGTTTACGGGCAACGGCACCAAAGCCTGGGAATTGTTCGAGATGTTGAACCCGGTAAATCATGCAAATACATTGTTGGAAGCCTCACGATACAAAGTAGAGCCATATGTAATGGCTGCAGATGTATATGCGGTACCACCCCATACAGGAAGGGGAGGGTGGACCTGGTATACAGGCGCATCCGGATGGATGTATAATGTAGGCATACAGCAAATATTGGGGTTTAAGAAAAAAAGAGACAGAATAGTTTTTGAACCATGCATACCAAAGGATTGGTCTGAGTACAATATTAAATACAACCATAATAAGGGCACGGTATACAATATTATTGTAAAAAACCCAAACAGAGCAAGCACTGGAGAAGTGGCAATTATTTTAGACGGAATGAAGATTGAGGGAAATGAAATCCCTTTGATTGAAGATGGACTTGAGCATATCGCAGAGATAAGCCTCATATAACATTCTTGTTACATATACAAACATTACCTTGAAATGAAACATTAACTATATTATAGTATATATATAGGAAATGGTGGGGGTGCAGTAATGGGCGAACGTTTTGAGGACACAATGAAATTCAAGGTTGAGGCAGATACAGAATATGAAGCTTCAGAGATACTTTTATCAGTATACAGCGCATTAAAGGAAAAAGGTTATAACCCTATCAATCAAATAGTGGGATATATACTTTCCGGCGATCCTACATATATAACCAGCCATAACAATGCAAGAAGCCTCATCAAAAAGCTGGAAAGAGATGAGCTCCTTGAGGAACTTGTAAGGGCATATGTTGATGGGAAATAGCTCAGACACATCAGGAAGGGACTATGCTAAACAAGAGAATATGCGGAACAGGAATTGATTATCTAAGGACGGCAGATTTGTAAGAGCAATACCTGCCGACCTTTTTATTTATAGCAGGCAAATTCAGTGTTTATGCTTAACTATATGTTAATACGAAAGGAATGAAGGCCGAAAATGGATTACAGGGTTTTAGGAAGCACGGGATTAAAGGTTTCGAGGCTATGCTTCGGCAGCCTTACCATTGGGCCTCTGCAGGCAAAACTTGATATTCAGGAAGGGGTATCCGTCATTAAATGTGCTTTTGATATGGGGGTAAACTTCATAGATACAGCTGAGTTATACGGTACATATAATTATATAAAAAAAGCAATTGACGGTAGAAGGGGAGATATTGTAATATCAACAAAGTGCTATGCATATAACCGGGAAGGTGCGGAGAAAAGTCTGAAAAAAGCGCTGAATGAACTGGGTACGGATTATATCGATATTTTTTCACTGCATGAACAGGAAAGTGAATTAACTTTGAAAGGGCACCGGGAAGCTATAGAGTATTTTGTTAAAGCGAAGGAGAAGGGATATATCAGAAGCTTCGGCATATCCACCCATGCTGTAGGCGCTGTAAAGGCTTCTCTGAAATATAAAGAAATTGAGGTATTGCACCCTATATTAAACATACATGGATTGGGTATAATTGACGGTAATGTAAGTGAAATGCTCGAAGCAATAGATAAGGCATATAAGTCTGGAAAAGGTATATTTTCAATGAAACCTTTAGGCGGGGGAAATTTATTAAATAATAGGACAGAATGTTTCAAGTTTGTATTGTCAAACAATAATCTCCACTCAATAGCCGTAGGAATGCAGAGTATAGATGAAGTAAGGCATAACGTGATGGTTTTTGAGGGGAAAAAGGTGCCAGAGGATATCTTTAGAAATCTAAAGAATAAAAAAAGGCGGTTGTTGATTGACTATTGGTGCAGCGGCTGTGGAAGCTGCAGCAATAAATGTACCCAGAAGGCGATAACTGTTGAGAGCGGCAAAGCGGTTGTTGATCCCGACAAGTGCATACTTTGCGGCTATTGCAGTGCATATTGTCCTGATTTTTGCATAAAGGTGATATAAGTTAGATACGAGATACGAGATGCGAGATGCGAGATACGAGAGTTGGGGACGGGCTTTGGAGAGTGGGGTACGAGGTGCGGAAGGAGAATAGATGTGAGAATAATGGGGCTGGATTTGGGAGATGCCACCATCGGGGTAGCAGTCAGTGACGAGTTGGGTATAGTTGCCCACGGTATAACCACAATAAGAAGAAAGGACATAAGTCACGATATTGATAGTTTAAAAAACATTATTTATGAGAAAAATATCAGCAAAATAGTAATCGGGTTTCCAAAAAACATGAATAACACCATTGGACCGAGAGGAAAATTAACTATTGAGTTTTCGGAAATACTGAAAAAGAATTTCCCTGAGATTGAAATTGTTACTTGGGATGAAAGATTGACCACCTGTGCGGCTGAAAGGACCCTCATAGAAGCAAATGTGCGAAGAAAGGACAGAAGAAAAGTCATTGACAAATTGGCTGCGGTCTTAATATTGCAGGGCTACCTGGATAGCAACAAAAGACCTTGAAAATGAAGTTATTTCCAAAAATATTTCTTAGTTATTGACACGGTAAGACCGGTAGGATAGAATAGTTTTGCTGAGCATTCCGATTTAATTGCATTAACGGATTCAAAAGGCATGAAATAGAGATTTGAGGTGAATTGAATGAATGATGAAATGGACATCATACTCCTTTACGATGAAGATGATAATGAGACCGAATTTGAGGTTGTTGCTACCTTGGAAGTAGATGAAAATGAATATGCCATATTGCTTCCCAGGGATGACACAAGGGATCCTGAGGCGGAGGAAGTTGACGAAGCTTATGTTTTAAGGATTGAGCAGGATGATAACGGGGAAGACATACTTATTGGGATAGACGATGAAGAAGAACTGAATATGGTAATAGAAGCTTATGAAGAATTGGTAAAAGAAGAATCAAATTAATAAAAGAAGCCGGTTAAGCCGGCTTTTTGCTTGATGCGCAGTATATCATGTCTCTTCTTTTCCTATATATTTGCTTCACATATTTTTCATTATATAGTAGTAAATAAAAATCAAAAGCGATATAAATTTAACAATCATTTTGAATAAGCTGTAAAATAGAAGAATAAATTAAGTTGACAAAAATATTCAAATAATAATAATATTAGTATGAGCATATTTGAAGGAAGATGAAAGCTTTGATGCGAGAATTTGAATATTTGCGGCAAAAGCTGAAGGAAAAAGGCTATAAGCTTACCCCCCAAAGGAGAGCAATAATAGATATAATACTTGAAACTGAGGGAGAGCATTTAAGTGCTGAAGAAATATACGACCTGGTGAGGCAGAAGTGTCCGGATACAGGTTTGGCTACCATATACAGAAATATGCAGATGTTTGAAGAGGTAGGGATAGTATACAAGCATAATTTCGACGAGGTCAGGAGCCGCTATGAGCTTAATCATCACAATGAATATCATCAGCATCACCATCTTATATGCACTAGCTGCAACAGGGTAATAGAGGTTGAGGGGGATCTGCTGGAACAGCTTGAGTCTGATATAGAGAAAAAGTATAATTTTGAAATAAATAATCATAATGTAAAGTTTTTCGGCTACTGTGAAAATTGCAGGAAATAATTTAAGGGGTGTCGCAAAACTATTTAATAAGTTATCGGCGATACCCTTTTTTCGTATTTGGAGAATAATGTGACATAGTTTGTGAATAACTCCGGCTGTAGGGGAAGTATGTCCTCCTCATCTTTCAAAGCCAGCAAAATCACTGGCGAGGGTCCCATCTCTGCGGGTCCGTCTGGTTATTTTGCCTGGAGGTATTCCCGTTCCGTGGTCAGTGAAAGGTTTCGTCAGAGATATCTTCCCCACGCCGGTATTTGCTTCTTATGTAAGTGTGCCCTGATATACTATGCAATTCCTCGTGGATGTAAACACATATGAGCAAAGCCTTGGTATATCAGCGAGTACTTGCAGGCTTTGGGCAACGGAATCCAGTGAAGATGCGCAGAAAAATCCGTAGGATTTACACGAGGTAAATCCAGCACATACCGACACGAGGTCGGGTTTATGT
>Ga0116161_1003185_pt1 | contig 14783 bp, 4 predicted proteins | sample AD_JPNAS3_MetaG_FD_89877 | JGI IMG/M metagenome (GOLD analysis project Ga0116161, IMG submission 89877) | Active sludge microbial communities of municipal wastewater-treating anaerobic digesters from Japan - AD_JPNAS3_MetaG | ecosystem: Engineered > Bioreactor > Anaerobic > Digestate | place... | reverse complement strand
CAACCCCAGCCGTCAGCCTCCCGCGCCTGGGCGCGGGTAGGGCTGCACGGCGTTGTTGGGTCTCTGAATTGAAAGGAAAATAATGGAAGCTAAGCGATATTGGGTGACGCCGCCAGAAATGATGGCCGCGCTGAATGCGGAGTTTAATTTTGACTTCGATCCGTGTCCGCATCCGAGGCCGGCAGGCTTCGACGGGCTGACGGTTCCGTGGGGAAGGCGGAATTGGTGCAATCCTCCGTTCACCGGGGAGGCAAAGGTTCCAGGAAAGCGAAAGATTGGCCCCGTTGCGTGGCTTCGGAAGGCGGTTGCCGAGCGCGAAAACGGGAATATGACGGTCATAATTTTACCGATCTACAATGTGCGAGCAATCAGCATGGCCGAGGATTTCGGCGCAGAGGTGCGGTATGTAGGAAAACCGCGATGGCTTGCGCTAGAAGATGGCGAGCCGAACCCGGCACCGAAGTCATCGCTGCACCCGTGCGTTTTGCTGATCTTAAGGCCCAACAATGGGTTATCCGACAAAAGCTAGTTTGTGAGCATTATGCGACGATACTGGAAAAAGGGCGGCGGGTGGCGGTTCAGGAGAGCCAGCCAGGTCCGCACGGGGCGCGGACGGTTGGATGTTGCGCTGGACCGGGCGGAGGCCGCGTCTGATGAGGTGTGCCAGGTGTTGATCCTGGGCCTGCCGGAGGGGCCGTTGCTGGCTGGGATTGATGTTCACGGCAAGCGGATGCAGGTATGCGGTTGCGGCGGCCGGGTGACGGTGCCAACCAGCGTCCCGTGGCGGTTGATCGAGGCGGTGCGAAAGGCGGATGGTGTTGACAAACCGCCCGGAAAAGTGTAGGAGCGTCAGGATGGAAGGCCCCCTCAAGAACAGCAGGCACGAACGGTTCGCCGTGTTGGTTGCCAACGGCAAAACGCAGGCGGATGCGTACCGCGAGGTGTATCCGAACCAGGCGGGGCAGAAGGCGTCCACGCTGGCCACGAACGCATGTCGCTTGCATACCAAAGTTTTACCAAGGATAAGGGAATTACAGCAAAAGGCGGCGAACAAGGCGGGCATCACTCGGGAAGAGCTTGTCGAGATCATGGCGGAGATCGTGCGGACGCCTGGGGATGCCATTCCCGCCGGCTCGAGGATCGTGCAGGAGGTACGGGAGGGCAAGTTCGGGTCTACAGTGGTCATCCCGTCCAAGGTCCAGGCCGCGGACTTTATCGCCAAGGTCTGCGGGTTCTACGCTCCGCAGAAGGTGGAGAACGAGCATCGCTTCTCGCCTGACGAGGCTGTCGCTGCCAGGATCGGTGAGGAGTTGGCCCGGCTTCAGGGGAAGAAGGGTAAGAAGTAGCCCGTCAGCCAATGATCCGCAGCCGCTTGTTGATTGTCCTGGCCGGTGCGTCGCGGTGCCGGACGTCATGTGGGCTGATGGGGAACCGCATCCGGCCCTTGGCGACCGGGTGCATGATGTTCGCTAGGGCGTCCAGCATGTCGTCGTGCTTGCAGATCGGGTGTGTGCTGTACTCGAAGTGCTCGAAGTCGTGGACGATGTCGATTGTTTCCCCGGTCACCGTCCGCTTGAGGATTCGGTTCGGGAACCATATCCGGCCCTGTTCGAATATCGGGACAAGCCAGCCGATCCGGTCGTCCTTCGGTACGTGCTGGTCGAGGCTGCAGATAGGGAAGTGCCAGCCGATCCGGGTCTGCTCGATCTCGACGTGTTGGACGTCGCTGGCAAGCCCTACCTGCTCCCACAGGACTTCATTCGGGGACCAGCGTTCCACGAGGTCGAAGAGGATGCGCGTCCGCTCTGCCAGGTTCAGGCGGTCCCTGATGGCGTCGAGGACGTAGTAGTTGTTGTCCCGGTGCAGGCCCAGCACCCACATGATGGTGTAGTCGCTGGTCTTGCGCTTGGCGTTGGCCGAATCGATCAGAATGTAGCGGTTCATGGGACCGGCGTCGGGCATGCGCTCCAGGGTGTGGAACCAGACGTCGCGGAATGTCCTGACCCCTTCCCCGACCGGCGTCTGGAGCATCTGCGAGGCGAATGTCCTCTCGCCCATGTCCCGGCGCAGGTCGGCCAGCTTCTCGTCCGGCATGAGAACGCTCTGGCCGTCGTCGTCGAAGCAAATGCGTCTGCGTTCCTTCAGGACGCCGCGGTCGAGTAGCTCCTGGTAGGTGTCCTGCGGGTGGTAGCGGGTGCCGCAGTACCATGCCCTGCCTCCCTCTGCCGTCCCCAGGGCCTGTGATAGCTCCCATGCGCTGGTGGTCTTGACGATCTGCTCTGCGGTGGACACGGATTCCGCGGTGACGATGTCGTCGTATATCCGCAGTTGGTAGTGGACGCTGGTCGGCTGGCCTTCCACCAGCCCTGCGGCCTGCACGGTCGGCTCCTTTGGATTGCCATTACGTTTGACCACTAGGCCGTCCTGGGCCGACCAGAACCGCTGTGGGGGCTTCTCGTGTAGGATGTCGGGGAACAGGTCGTAGAGGCGGCGGTCTTCGAGTGCCCGCTGGATCTGCTTCACGAACTGCTTGGAAATGGAGAGTACGTGGCTGAATATGCCGATTGTGATTTCGGGGTTGCGCAGGATTTCCTGCACGGCACCGGCCAGCGTGATGATTGTGCTCTTGTAGTGGAAGCGGCTCCACAGGTCCAGCCAGCCCTCCGGCTCCTTCTCGACCTCCCGGCATCGGTCGTATATCCACGTGTGGATGGCGTCTGACCGGCCCATCCCGCATGTCAGCAGGAAGAAGCGGTCGTTACGGCACATCCAGCGCATTTCTTCGTTGTCGCCGCGGGTCAGGACGCCTTTGTAGATGTCCAAGGCTTGCTCGTAGGTGGAGTCAAGCAGTGTGGCGCGGGTCTTGTCGGTCAGGTTCATTGGGCGATCCGGTTGTCGTAGAACTCCTTGCCGTATCGGAACGGGGCGAGCATGCCTTCGAGAGCCTTCACAATGTCGGACTGGAATGCATCCATCCCGTCCTCCGGGTCGAACGGGTCGTGCAGGAAGGCTCTGACGGCGTATGCGGCGGTCCTAGTCAGGGATTCTGCTGGCACCATCTGTCCACCGTAACTGATTTTCCCGTTCACGACGGCGTTGTATGCGGTTTCGGCCAGAATTCCGATGATCATGATGCGGTCGATGGCACCAATGGTTGCGCCGTTGAAAATGGTCCAGAACAACTGCTGATCCTCCGGTTCGTCCCTACCGATCAGCCAGTAGAACATCTTCTTCACCATTTCCATCATCTGCGGGATGATGATGTGGTTGACGAGGACGGCCCGCCCAAGCCGTTTCCATGCACCGTCAACCCCGGCCATTGCGTCCCGCCATGCGTGGTATTCGTGTGAAAGCTGGAGCAGGGGGGCGGACGAGAACTGGAGGATAAGCTTCATGGCCTCGCTTCCGGCTCCGGTCTGACGGTAAAACTTGGGGAGCATCTCTGCTCGGCTGGTCTGCTGTGTGGCCTCGATCATCTCCCATGTCCAGGTCATGGCGCGTTCCTTGGCCGTGGCCTCGTCCATGCCGTCTGCAAGGTTCTGCGCGAGGCGGGCCTTGTACAGGCCGGGAGCGACTAGCAAGGATGGCACGAAGTCGCCTATCTGCACGGTGGTCATGCCCAGCTTGTAGAACCGGGCGATGATGTTGCTCCTGCCGTCTGCGAGGATTTCGGCCACTTCCGGCATGAACCCGCCCTGGTAGCGGGCCTTGAAGCCGTCCGATTCCATGATCTCGCGCAGGGCTTCGCGGTCGAAGTCCTTGATGGCGGATAGGACCTGGCCGAATCCTCCATCGAGTGCCATTGCGAACACGGGGAAGCTGACGGCCTGCTTGAGCGCCGTCAGTGGGTTCCACGACAGGGCGACGTAGGCGTTCAGTTCCCGAATGGTGCGAAGCATGCCGTGTGTGCTGTCCTGGTCGGTGCGCCCGAATCCGTCGAGGGCCTGAACGACCTGCTGATTCAGGTCGGCCATCTCCTTCCCGCCGTAGTAGCGATCTGCCGCCTCCTGAACCGCGCTGTTCCCGAGGACCCCTCGCAGGACCAGCCCTCTGGTTCCGAAGCCGATTGCCCTCGCTGCGTCCTCCGTTGCATCGTAGAAGGTGCCTGTCAGGGTCGCGCCTTCATCGAAGTCAAGTCCGTGGTGTACGCGGGGAGTAAGGGACCGGGCGAGTGGCATCCACGTGGACGGATCGCCCTTGCTCTGGAATCCGCCCTTCTTCGGCATCTTGACGCGAACGGGCATGTACAGGGGGTCCGGGCGCCACACCAGCATGCCGGACACCTCCTGCACGACCTCGGACAGCCTGCCACGGCGCTCCTCGTATATTTCACGCAGGCGGGCGATCAGGGCCAGGTCCTCTGTGGTGAAGATACTTTCCAGAAGGGCGGCGTGTTCCTCCCGATTGTGGAGTTTCACGTTCGAAGCGTATCCTCGTTGAGTGATGCTGGCGTACAACTGCAGTGCCTGGTTGTAGGTCATCACGCGGCCCCCGCCCCGTCCGTCGTAGCCTTGGCGGGACACCTGTTCGGCCACTTCGATGGGGATTTCTTCCTCGAGGTGCTTCATGTATGCCGTCGCCGCTCTCTTGCCTCCGGCGATCTCGTTGACGGCATCGACAAATGCCTGCCGGTATTCGTGGGCGACGGTGCGGTACACTTCGGTTCCGCGTGACAGGATGAACATGATCTCGTCGATGGCTGCCTGCGCCGCCTGCCGTTTGACGGGGTCGTGCTGCTGGCGGATCAGTCCTTCCAGCCTCTGGCGGACGGTGGCCACATTGTCGCTGATCCACTGGCTGACCTTGCCGACCTCGATTCTGGCCTGCTCTGGGTCGTCCGGCACTATGGCGTCGTGCAGGGCGGTCACCAGCTTGCCGATCTGTTCCTGCAGCGCCCACCAGCGGCGGTACAGGCGTTCCTGGGCCGACACCAGCCAGCCGTGGATAGCGATTCCGGCCTGCTTGATCTGTGCCGGTAGCATGCGATTGAGTCCGCCCCACTCTTGCAGGACAAGCAGGCGCATTAGATCGCGGTGAAATTCCACGTCCAAGGGGACCTTCGCATCCGGGTTTTGCTCGCTGTAGAGTTCCGTGCGCTCCTTGAGCCGGGCCTGGATGGCGACGATTTCGGCGTCCACCTTCTCGGGAGACCATGTGAGGATGCGGCGCAGGTATCGGGCGGTCAGTTCCTGCTCGCTGTTGATTTTCCTTTCCAGATCCTCGTTCAGTGCGTCGTGCCGCTTGCCCTTGATGGCCTTCTTCTTGATGTTCTTGCGGATGTCGGCGATCAGTTGGGCGCGGGTCTGCCGGATGCTGTGGGCCTGAATCATGGCAATAATGCTGGCCGTTCGCCGCTCGATGGTGTCCGGTCGGGCGGTGCTTGGGATGTCGCTGATGCGGTTGTGGATGACCGTCATGGACCAGCCTTGCTCGACCATGCCATTGGCCATGTCGCGGAGTTGGGCGACCATCGTCTTGCGGTACTTCTCGACCGCCTCCCGGTCCTTCCAGACGGTCTGGTGCGTCAGGCGTCCCTTGCTCTGCCGAACAAGCCAGCCGGCCATCCAAATGCGGATGAGGTGGGCGACTTCCTGGGCGTTGCGGATGTCCACTCCGTGGGCCTGCAGTAGTTCCTTTGGGGTGACCAGCCCTTCCGGCTCCATGCCCTCGGCCTGCTCGCCGCCCTGATCGGCGTCGGTGTCGTCGGCTTCCTCGCCGGATTCGCCCTTCTCGATGCGCTCCTGCTCTTTCTTGCGGCGGTCGTCGGCCTCCTTCTCACGCTTGGCCCTCTCCGCGTCGCCCCATGCCCGTGTCGCGGCGACTAACTCGCGCATGCGGCGGTCGCGGGCTTCGAGTTCGGCGGGGTCTGCCGGGGGTGCTTCCGGCTCCTGTTGCGGTCCTTCCGGTGCTCCTTCCTTCTTGGCCTTTTCCTCGGCATCCTTGCGGGCCTTCTCCCACTCCGCGAAGGCTTCAGGAAGGCTGGACAGGAGCGTTTCGGTCCAGTCGATTCCGGTGTCAATGATGAACTGCTGCAGATCCTCGCCCCGTGCGTTGAGCAGGAGCTTCTTTTCGGCTGCCTGCTTGGCGCGTTCGGCTTCCTGCCCCATCTTGAGGCCGGACTTCATACCGGTGCGGAGAGCGACGATGGAGTCGTATTCCGCCTGCTGGCTCATAACCTGGTGCGCGGCGTTGGGGTCGCGGTTCTCTATGTGCTTCTTGGCCTCCTGCGCGACCTTGCTCTCGGCCAGCTTCTTGGCGTCGGCGATCATCTGGTCCGGCGTGGTGCCGGATGCCGCGAACAGGTACATGGCCTTTTCTGCGCGTTCGGTGTCCAGCTTCTCGCCCATGAGGTGCTGGACGGCGAGGCTGGCGATGGCGCGGTTGTTGTTGCCGAACAAGGGGGCGCGGGCGCGGACGGAGTAGCGGGGGGGCGGCTGGCGAATCCATGCCTGCCCCGGATCGTACTCCACTTCCCCCCCGCGCTCGATGGCGGTATCTTCCAGTTCCTTGCGCTGGGCGCGGGTCAGTTGTCCGGGCGCGTGTTCGGCGTACATGACGCCTCCCGGCATACTGCTGAAATCCACCCAATGGACGCGCACGAGTCCGGCTTCGGCCATTTCCTGGACGCCGATGTCGGCATATATCCCGTCATCGAACGGGACGGCGTCGCGGTGGTCGTCCACGTTGATCCACTTTCCGTCCAGCGTGAGCCACGCCTTGTTGCCGTCCAGCTTGTCGGATGCGGGGTGTTTCGACAGCACATCGCGGTACAGGTTGGGGTATGCCTTCACGCTGAACCGCGCCTGCCCCTCGTACAGCACGGAGTCGCGCATGGCGGGGGTGATGGGGAGGGCGTGGGCTGTGAATCCTCCTTCGTCAACCATGTCGTCTGGTGGCGGTGCAACGGCATCCTCTGGATCGCCAAGGTCGAACCACGCCTCCCCCACCCTGGCCCCGAACCGCTTGAACAGCTTGTTTGCGGTGGTCGGCACGATCTGGTCGTAGAACCCCTTCATGCCCTCGCCGCCGACCTTGAGGTTGTCGCCCTTGATTTCTCCGGTTCTGTCTGACGATTCTACGATCTGTTTTGCCAGTTCCTTCCCTATGTAGTCGGCAACCTTATCCGGCGACACCATTTCCGTGATAACTTGCTGGCCGTTCTTAATGGCCTTGATGGACACCTGTTCTCCGGCATCCGAAGTTTGCATCTTCGCCCACTTGATGCTGTCCACCTGCTTGCTCAAGTCGTACCGCTCGGCCTGCTGTTCCCCAGTCGTCCACGCCACTTGCTCAAACCCGTTTTCCGCCGCCAAGCGCACCATGCGCTTGAGGGCGAGGCTCACCCATGCGTCGGTCTTCGTGACGTAGGGGGCGGAAGGAACTCCCGCGCTTTCCTCAATTACCACAATCCTGTGTCCGCTGTCGTCTGCCTCGCGGTAGTTCTCGGCGGCGGCTTCTGCGGCTTCTTGCGATTTGAATGTTGCGATGTTCCTGTCATTCGGATGTGCGTCAATATCCTCGACTCTCCACTCGCCACCAAACCCCTCCTCCCTCCCCTTCTGCGCCCAGTCCGACTGTATTTCCTCGATGAACAGGGTGCGCTTGCCGTCCGCGCTGGTGCGCTCGTTGAACCGGACGTGGGCGACGATGTTGGGTTCCGAGAAGTGGCCGGACTTGAACGACTCGGCGTTCGCGTTCCAGAATTCCTTTTCGCGCTCGATCCGATCCTTGTAGATCGTGCTGGTGATCAGTTGTCCTTTTGACGAGTACAGGCTGTAGACGCCTGATTGTTCGTTGTAGACGACCTTGGTTGTGTCGGTAGGCGGCAACGTCAGCAGAAGCTCGCGGTAGTTCTCGCCGCCGGGAAGTTGGTAGGAGGCGAATTTGGTGCCGGATTCGTCTGCCAGTTCGCGCCTCGCATCTTCCACGTACTCCGAATAGTCCATGTCTGATGCGATGTTTCTGCGCGTTTCCTCCTCCGCGTTCGCCATCGCCTCGTTGGTGAGTCGTTCGGCTTCGTCTATGGCCTCAGCTTCGTTGTCAAAGCTGTCGACTTCCTCGGTCATGCCTCGTGATCCGGTCACGACGGCGAAGTATGTTTCCCCGTCTTCGTTCTTGCGTTCCTCTGCTGTGTATTCCGGCCCGAACGGATCGCCATATCGGTCGACCCAATCCTCGTATTTCTCGTTTACGGCGTCCTGAAACAGCTTGTCTGCCAGTTCCTTGACCTCGTAGTCCGGGAAATCATCCTTCACCACATCCGTCACCACCACCTCCCGCGTGGCGGCGAGGACTTCTTCCTTGGTGACCATGTCGGTTGGCTTCTTGCCGTCGAGGAACTCCTGCAATCCCGACCAGAACACCTCGTCGGCCTTCACACCGGACCCCTTCGCCGGGTCGATGGTGGCGCGGACCTGGGCGACGGTGGCGCGGTTGGGAACCTTCTGCTCGATCACGCGGCGAAGCTGGCTGTAGAATGCGGGGGCGGGCTGGCGGGCCTGGACGGAGAAGCGTCCGGTTTCCCGGCCCTCCACGAAGTCATAAACCCCATCCCCGATGTACGCCTTCTCGTAGTACCGACCGTCCGGGCCGAGTCCGCCGTCGCCGTAGTATTCATCGATGTCGAACGCGTCCAGCGGTATGTCCTGCTGCTTGAGCCACATGGCCAGGGCTTCAGAGTGCATCCTGGCGCGGGGGTGCCATGCGATGGACCCGTCAGCGAGGCGGACGGCTGGGCGGTAGGGGGCGCGGTGTTCCGGGGCGACCTTGGGGCCGGTCTTCCATCCGGCGAACTGCGCGAGGCTGATCAGGTCGTCGGGGTCGTCGTACTTGCCGACGTAGGGGCGCAGGGTGGCGGGGATGCGGTTCAGGGCGGCGATGGTTTCCTTGGCGTCGTCCTTGTAGACGCCGGATTCGAGTGCCTTGCTGGCCTTGGCGGAGATGCTGTATCGATATGGGCTTTGTTCTGGAAGGCGTCCAAGGCTGCGAAGCATGTTGACGATGTCGTCGAATATGGGTTCCATTTCTTGAGGAACATCGTCATGCGCTTCGTATTCCATCCGCAAGTGGGCAATGACGGGGTAGTCGAGGTGCCATTGGTTGACGCCGTTGTCCACGGCGACAATTAGCTTTTTCAGGTCCGATGATTCGATGGCCTTGTCCAGTTCGGACAGGCGCTGCGAATATGCAACCCTGACGCGGTTGTTTTCGTCTACATCGTTTCCGTTGGTTCCATATCCGCGATGGGTCTTGTCCCATACTTCCCTGTACCAGCGAAGGTATTCAGCAAAGTAGTTCCGTAGGGTCGTTGCCGCATCGAACGCGTCGGCGATGTCTGGAGTGGTACCGCGTGAAAATGCGTGGTAGAAACGCTGGATGGATCGAATGTTTCCTGCGGATACGGAGAAGCGGGCGAGGTCTCCCTGCTCGTCCCTCTGGATTCCGTCGATGTCGCGCTCCTTGTCGATCTTCAGGTCTTGCTTGGGGTAAAGGCTGACGATGGCGTCGAATTCCCGCTCGGATCGGATGCCTGGGTGGCTGAACGAGACGTATCGGAACCCTTCATCCCTTGCCGTATTGGCCTCTGCAAGTATGTGCTTCTCAACGTCGAGGTCGTCCATTAGGGCGTCAGCGACAGCTTCGTCGATGTTCTTGATTTTCCCTGGGGCCGCGTTTACCGCTATGACTCTTGGGCGGCGAGACGTGGAGACGTTCCGGTTGCTACCTTCGGCCATTCCGGCGAACGGCTCGGTTTCAGATGGGTCGGCGGCGAGATAAACGATGTCGCCATCGAACTGGCCGAAATCTCGTGCGGCTGTCCCGTGGTACAGCCGTCCGCCTTCCTCCGGGGTCCACGGAGTTATGCTGGCCGACAGGCGGGCCCGGTCGCCGCCAGCCTGCTCGATCCTCTGCCCGAGGTAGTCCACGGTGCGGATCGCCGGGGCGATGATGTGGCGAGCCCTGCCGGACATGGCGACGAGTTCTGGCGATTCCCCGGCTCGCTCCGTGCGGGCGACGAGGAAGCCCATCTTCTGGAGTTCGTTGACGGCGTGGAAATTCCAGTTGTTCGTGATGATGAACGTCAGGCGGTCCACGTGCGGCAGGAGGTGCTTGCGGACTTTGGCGAGCCATGTGTCCATGTCGCCGTCCTCGCGGGTCTTGAGGCCGTAGTTCTGCGCCCCGAAGTAGCTGGTGTCGATGGTGACCACGGCACCGTCCGGTGCAACATCGAGGTCGCCGGCCAGCGTCCAGCCGTCGCGCTGGGTCACGTTGACATTTTTTTCGACCATGAGTTTGGACGCCTTGCGGATGATGTCGGAGGGGTATGCGAGGCGGAACGACACTCCCCATTTGCCCTTGGCGTCGACCAGCGTCAACAGTTTGCCGTCCGTGGGGTGGAGTTTGGCGTCGTCGCCTGCCGTGGTCCATGTCGGCTTTCCCTCGTACATCGATACGTCTTGGGCGCGGGCCGAGTAGGAGATGTTCTGGACGAGCAGGTACAGGGCGGCGGACTCCGGCGTGTCGAGCAGGATGGTCCGGCCTTCTGCGTCCTCGGCGTTTTCGGCGGGGACATAGGCGATTCCGTGTTCTCCGCGCAGTTCGGCGTTAAGCCAGTCGATGATGGCGTCGCGGGTGGCATCGATTTCGGCTCCGGCGCGGGAACCGGGCGGGATGGCCTGCTCCAGCCTGTCCGACAGGGCGTCAAGGGCGGCGATCACGCCTTCGGGGTTCTCCTTGATTTGCTTGGTGGTGACGTACCGGGTGTATTCCCATTCATTCCACGTCGAGTTGTCGGGCAGGACGCCTGCGTTGGCGAGGTTGTAGAGGTAGGTGGCGGCTCCGCCGAAGCAGTCGACGAACGCGGGCGCACCCTGGACCACGGCCTCGAACATGTCGTGGTGGTGGGCGTAGATGTGGGATTTGTTGCCGGCGAGCATGTAGGGCAGAATCTTGGCGGCACCGAGGACGTCCGGGTTGCGCGACATTGGCAGGGTGGGGGTTTCCCGCCAGAACCGCAGTTCGTCCATGTTGGGCAGGGCTTCCTTCATGTCCCCGGTCGTGGGCGGGGCGTTAGGCTCCGGGTCGTACTTGGCTGGTTCCGGGGTGGCCTGGGCGGCGATTGCATCGCGCAGTTCCTGGCCGGTGGCCGTTGGCGCGGCCCCCTTCTTCTCGATGGCCCTCTGCTTCTGCGTAGGCGGCGGCGGTGCCTCCGGGGACTCCGCGGCGGCTTCCTCGGCCTTCTTCTGCTGGGCCTGCTCCGCGGTTTCCCCGGTCCCGGTGGCGTCGATTGCTGCCTTGAGCAGTTCCTCCTTGGTGGGGTCTTTGTCCAGTCCGAGTCCGGCTGTTGAGGTGTCCACAAGGCGGGCGCGGGTGGCGTAGTCGGAGAAGATGTCCGCGATGGCCCCGGCTGACGACCGGCTCCACAACGCCTTGACGATCAGGTCGACGGCTTCCGGCCTGCCGAACAGGTCTGCCTGGAATGGGGATGATCCCTCACGCTTCATGTCCATGTACATGCGTAGGGCGAGGCCGATGTCGTTCAGCAGAGAGTACTGCGGCTTGTCTCTGGCGACGGTCACGATGTCGGCTGCCGCCTTTAGCAGTCCGTCCACCTCGGTTTTCATACCAAGGTTCTTCGCGTCCTCGACGAGGCCGCGGACGATGTCGCGGGCGTTGTCGCCCTCGCCCACGAGCATGGCGAGCAGGGCGCGGCGAATCCGGTTCCGGGTGGCCTCGGTCGGGCGGTTGTTGGAGTCCACGAGCGATGCGTCGCCTGTGGCCTGGACCAGCCCGTTGATGAAGTCCATGTTGGAGGCGGACAGCACGTTGCCGTCCGCTCCCGGCGTGAACAGGCGCAGGAGTCCGTTGTCGAGGATCGCTCTCGCGTCCGATTCGGCAATCTCGGCCTCTGATCGCTGGAGAATGACCGGCTGGTTGGACAGTTCGGCCACCTGCTGGACCGTTGACGGGCCTTCGATGCTGTCCATTCGGCGCACGAGGACCGGATTCTTAATCTCGGCGGGGATGGCGATGCCGAGTTCTGCCGCCCGCCTGCGGACAACGGCCTCGTACTTGGCGATGTTCCCGATGTCGCGGGCTTCCCGCAGGGCCATCACGCGTCCATTCCCGGACAAAACGGAGCCGTCCGGCATCATGACGGGGGAGCCGTCGTCCGTTCGGGCCGAGTCGAGAAGCTGCTGGGGGTTGAGCCTTCTGGCGATTTCGTGGATTTGCGCTCTGGACCGGACGGTTCCGCGGTCGCGGGGCTGGATGGACTGGTCGTATCCAGCCTGGTCGCTGGTCTTGAGGTCGTCCATGTCCACGACGACCCATTCTCCCCGGACGTAGACGTTCCCCTTCGGCGTCACGGCCCGCCATTCGCCCTTCCCGAGCGGCTGGTCGGCGTCCACCTCGGCGGTTTCTCCGGCTCCGATCTCGTCCGCCTCGGCTGCCGCCGCCGCTTCCTCTGCGGTCTGCCCTTCGCCCTGGGCGGCTGTAGGCGTCTGTGATGGGGGCTTCTCCCCGGCCTGCCCCTCGGGCTGGATTTCGGCCTCGGGCGGCTCCTGGGATTGTTCAGGCTCATTGGCGGTGGGTTCCTGGGGCTTCTTGGCGTGTTTCTTGGGTTTTGAGCGGGCCTTTTTCCGCAGTTGAGCGTTTTTCTGCCGCTGGGCCTCGGTGATGGTCCCGGCCGGGATGCCGGTCCACTCGCCACGGCGCATCTGGGCCATGAGGTTTTCGGCCACGGTTTCGGCCTGCTTCTTCTTGCGGCGGAACAGGTCGATCCGGTCCAGGGTGTCGAACACCTTGTCCATGATGGCTTCGGCCCCGGTGGATTCGACGTGCCGGACGCTCCGGGACTGCATTTTTCGGATGGTTTCGGCGGCGTTTTCCTCGTTGAAGTCCTCGTTGACGCCTTTCCGGGGGTCACCGAATTCCTCCCGGAGCTTCTGGATGTCCTGCGGGGTCAGTTCGCCGGTTTCGCGCAGGTAGCGCACGAAGGCATGGAGATCCTCGTGGAATGCAGCGGTCTGGTCGGCGTCGGGGGCGAGGGTTATTTCGCCGGACAGGTGGCGGATTTGCTTCTCGTCGACTTGGGCAACGTCGGGGCTGCCTGCCATCTTGGCTGTGAAGATGAAGTTGCCCTCCGGGTGCAGGTCGAGGGCCTGTACGATCTCGTTGCGGGCCTCGGGGGTGATGTTCAGCCAGCGTTCAACGGTCATACCCTTCATGTTGTCGGAAAACGGTGCTCCTGACAGCCTTGCGGCTTTCTCTGCGGCGTTGATGGCATTGACGGCCGATGTTGCTCCCTCGGGGCTGGCCGGGTCCCATTCGATGGTGCCGGTTTGGTGAATTTGCCGGACTTCCGCCCCGTTCAGCGTGTAGCTGGAGGTGAATGTGCCGTCCGGGTTCTCGGTGAATGTCCGGTTTTGGTATGCCTGCTTGAGCAGGGACAGGCTGGTGGCCTGTTTACCGAGCAATTCCTCCTTCTCGGCCTGGGACAGTTCCGGGTCTCCCATGATGGCGCGGCGTTCCTGGTCGAACATGTAGGCGGCGAGGAACGACTGGCGGGGGTCGAGGCCCATGCGCTGGAAGGCGGACTCGGCGTCCTCCATACCGCCCGCCTTGTTGAATGCCCGGTGCATGGTGGAGAGGACTCGCCTCTGGTAGTCGATGTCGCGTTCCAGCCTTTTCATCTCCCGCGGGTCGATTTCCTCGCCCTTGCGGAGCTTCTCGCGGAGTTCCGTTCGCTGATGCAGGGAGCCGACAAGCTGCGCCCGGTGGTGCATGGCGTCGTACAGTTCCTGGTCGGTGTATTTCCGGCTCAATCCGGTCCTGGCGGCACCAATGCCGGAGAATCCTCCCGTCATGAGTAGCATGGTGCCAAAGTTCTGCTGCAGGGACTCGACGGCCTGCTCCGCCATGTTCCGGGCGACATCCTCCCCGATTCCCCATGAGACGAAGCCTTCTTCGAGCAAATCTTGATTCTCTTCCTCGAACAGCCATTCCTTGAGCAGGTCGGCTGTATTGTCGCGCAGAAGTTTCGGTGCGACCTGGCGCACCTTGGCGCGGGCTTCTGCCTTGTAGATGCTGGGGATGATGTTCTTGGCGAAGGTGGCGGTCGCCATGCGTCGTTCGAGGTCCGTCATGGATTTCATCCACGTCCCGACCTGCGCCTGTTCGATCCCCCAATAGGCGATGCCTGCGGCTTGGGCCAAAACCAGCACCTTGGGGTCGGTAACGTCGCCACCCTGCAGGGCGATCTGCTGCTTGAACTGGTGGGCCATGCTCAAACTGATCACACCGAGACCGACTTCCGGCACCCCGGCCATTGCCGTGGCCATCGTGAATCCTGTGTAGGGGAGCGAACCGACCACCCCGAGGATGGCGTCCTCCCAATATCCGTACTCCTGGCTACGCTTGGGTGCCCACAGTTCCTCCAGGCGGGCCTTGATTTCTGCCTGCTTCTGGAAGTCCTCGCGGTCGGTTTCCCCGAGCATCCAGATGTCGCGGGCCTCTCGTCCCGCGTTTACGAATAGCCGCTTCCCCCCGTTCAGGAACTCACGCACCAAGTCGCGGAGCATGTTTTTGTCGGGGGTGTTCCGCAGGTCGCGGCCAAGCATCATGACGACTTCCTGCTTGTCCTCGGGCAATGCCATGAACTTTGCGTCGAACTCGTCGTCGCGGGGCTTGTCGGCCATGATGTGTTGCAGGAGGCCGTCCATATCGTCGGAGAGAAGGGGGCGCATCATCGCCCACTTCCGCAGGGTGTTCTTGGCGTTGAT
>Ga0116161_1003149_pt1 | contig 14943 bp, 16 predicted proteins | sample AD_JPNAS3_MetaG_FD_89877 | JGI IMG/M metagenome (GOLD analysis project Ga0116161, IMG submission 89877) | Active sludge microbial communities of municipal wastewater-treating anaerobic digesters from Japan - AD_JPNAS3_MetaG | ecosystem: Engineered > Bioreactor > Anaerobic > Digestate | place... | reverse complement strand
TTATCTAAGTTTTCATCAATTGGAATTGAATAATAATAATCGTCCACAAGCCCTAAACTAATTAAATGATTAGGAACAGGAAATTTGTGAGTAGTAGCAAAAACCACATTGCTATTTTCGTCAACAATGGCATCATAACTTACAATCTTACCATCAACAAAACATTCACAAATATAAGGTGTTTTAAAATCGTAATTAGAGAAAAACCTTGCAAAATCCGTTTCATTTTCAATTTTGTACGAATTTGATGCACCAACACCGATATCTGGTTTTATAAATAATGGATAACCATATTTTTCGATAAAAGGCTCTAATTCTTCTTTAGTAGTAAAAACGACATAAGGCGTAGTTTTGACTCCAGCAAGGTGATATTTTCTTTTCATTAGAGATTTATTTTTTATAAAGCCCATATCTTCTGGCTTTAATCCAGGTATATTAAAATCTTGTCGTAATCTTGCATCGCTCATTAACCAGTGTTCATTGTTGGATTCAATAAAAGAGATTTTGCCATATTTAAATGAAAAAAAAGCAACAGCTTTATATAAATCCTCATAAGATTCCATGTTAGGGCAATAGTAATATTCGGTTATATTACTAATTAGTTCTTCTTTTAACTCGTGATATGGAGCGTTACCAATGCCTAAAACATTAAAGCCTTGTTCTTTAAGGGCTTTTGCAAATTTGTAATAAATATCAGGAAAGTGAGGGCTAACTAAAACAAAATTCTTTTTCATAACAAAGTTAGTTTAACATATTTGATAATCTTATTTTAAAGGATTAAATAATTTACTTATTTAATGTTAGTTGTTATGATTATTTGTGGAGGTTTATTATGAAAATTCTTGTAACAGGTGGAACTGGATATATTGGCTCTCATACAGTAGTAGAACTATTAAATCGTGGACATGAGGTCGTAATAGTCGATAATTTAGTTAATTCGAAAATTGAAGTACTTAATCATATTAAAACTCTAACACACAAAGAACCCATTTTTTATAAAGTTGACTGTACATGCAAAAAAGAACTGCGCAAGGTCTTTTTGGAAAATGATTTTGAGGCCGTGATTCATTTTGCAGGTTTAAAAGCTGTCGGTGAATCGGTTGAAAAACCAATTGAATATTATTTTGATAATTTAGTTAGCACATTAAACGTTCTACAGTTAATGCATGATTTTAAAGTGAGAAATATTGTCTTTTCAAGTAGTGCGACAGTTTATGGAACACCAAAAGAAGTACCATTAAAAGAAAGTTTTCCTCGCGGAACAACAACAAACCCCTATGGAACATCAAAGGCAATGATCGAACAAATAATTGAAGACTTCATTATTGCTAATCCTACCTTTAAAGCTGTCATATTACGATATTTTAATCCAATAGGTGCACATCCAAGTGGTCTTATTGGTGAAGAACCAGATGGAATCCCAAATAACCTAATGCCTTATATAAGTAGAGTAGCAACTGGAGAGTATCCAGTTTTAAATGTTTTTGGTAATGATTATGATACACCAGATGGAACTGGTATTCGTGACTATATCCATGTTGTTGACCTTGCTATTGGTCATATTTTGAGTTTGGAAAACATCAATAAACTTGATAATTATGCAATATTTAATTTAGGCACTGGAAAAGGCACGAGTGTTCTTGAATTAGTAAATGCCTACGAAGAAGCAAACAGCGTTGCTGTTCCTCTTGTTATTAAAGAAAGAAGAGCAGGTGATGTAGCAGTTAACTATGCTGATGTTTCAAAAGCAGAATCAATATTAGGATTTAAAGCCAAGTTTTCGATTAAAGATGCTTGTCGAGACTCATATAATTTTGAAAAGAATAAAGAAAAATAACGCGCAAAAGCGCGTTATTTTTTACAAATACAGCATCTAACGCTTATCTTTAAATATATAATCTTTATAACCGACAGTAAGAGAAAAGCCATAGTTTTTATGATGACCCTCTCTTTTGTTTTCGGGGGGAAGTTGTAAATAATTCCCGTACTTAGCAGTTAAGTAAGCATCATAATTACTTGGAATAATAGCTTCAATATCTTCAAACTTTACTTTTTTTCCATCACCGTAAAAATCTTTAGGTAATGCTTCTTTATTAAAAGACCATGTATGATAACTACCAACCAATGTAGCCTCAGAATAACTTATTTTCTTCATACATCGATGAATTAAACGAGTTAACCAGTTTCCAATATTAAGTGGAATAAAAATTATAGAAACAATATAACCAGGAATATCTCGCCACAATGTTTTTAGGCGTGGTTTCTTCCAAAAGTGTCCTAAAAAAGTAAAATAAAACGCAAACCACAGTAGATGAGGTTTAATACCTTTAACTTTAGTAGCATTATTTTTTTTACTCATGCCATCAATAGGAAAAATATCAATCCACACACCATGATTTATATTATGTTGAACTAAGGTTGTTTCAATATAAGTAGTATTGGAATTACGCAGTTTCATAAAGCCGTAAGTATAACTTGGATCAGTTGTATAATGTTGTAAAAAATATGGCTTTTTAAATTCATCTTTTAATTTCAAAAGTTTTTCAAAATCAGGTCGTGGCATCCCGACATCTAAATCATCATCCCAAGGAATAAAACCACCGTGGCGAATAGCTCCTAAAGCAGTTCCACCAATTAAGTAATATTTAAGTTTGTGTTTTTCGCAAACACGAATAAATTCTTTCAGCGAATTAAGCATGACTTTTTGAAGATTATTCATTTATTTAGATCTTCCTTAATTGAAGTAGTACTAACATCTGGAGTTCGAGGCAAGTAGATAACTTCACAATATTCTTTTAAATTATCAAATTTACCAACCCAATCATCCCCCATTACAAAAACATCAACATTATGTTTTTTGATATCGTCAACTTTTTGCTCCCACGTATTTTCTGGAATTACTTTATCTACATATCTAATTGCTTCTACGAGGATTTTGCGTTTTTCATACGGAAAATAACAGGTTTTACCTTTTATTTCATTAAATTCATCTGTGCTAATAGCAACAATTAAATAATCTCCTAGTGCCTTGGCCCTTTTAAATAAATTAATATGTCCATAGTGCAAGAGGTCAAAAGTTCCGTATGTAATTACAATTCGTTTTTTATTCATATTAACATTATATGTTATATATATGATTTTGCAACGATTACAAGGGCTACATTTGTATTATTAAATGCTATAATTAAAATATAATCATATAACACAGCGAGGTAATAATTATGGCAAGAGAAGAAATGAAAATGGTCAGAGAAGACCAAACCGTTGCTTATGGTTTGGCATGGATTATTGATAATCCAATTGCGAACGTTGTAATAGCTACTGGAATGGAAGAACACAGCGGACGTTACGATGATTTCGCAAAATTTCTAAATAAAAACGGTTATAATGTTTATTGTCTTGATTTTTATGGACAAGGGCAAAATGTTGTTAAAGGAGGGGAAAAATTAGGTTGTGTTCCCCGTAGTGCTTTTAGAAAATATGTAACAACGCTTTATGAAATGATATTAAAAATTAAAGTTTCTACACTCCCAGTGTATTTATTTGGTCATTCTATGGGTTCATTTCATGTGCAAGATTTTATTCAAAGATACGGCGCCCATATTGATAAAGCGGTTCTAAGTGGTACTAATGGAAAAGATATTCTCTCAAAGATGGGGTTTTGGATTTCCAAACTTGTTGTTACAAAAAAGAATTATAATAATCCATCTAAGTTTTTAGCATCACTTGCCATTGGTGCATATCAAAAATCTGTTAAAGATCGAAAATATGATTCTGATTGGATTTCTCATGACGAAGAAATAGTTCGTAAATATGAAGAAGATCAATTATCAGGAAAGGGTAGTTCGAACGGTTTCTATTTTGAAATGTTAAAAGGAATTAACAGGCTTCCTAAAAAACAATTCATGCTTAAAATTCCTCATCGTCTTCCAATCTTATTAATTGCAGGCGATCAAGACCCAGTAGGTCATTACGGAAAGGGCGTTTTAAAATTAGAAAAAGCTTATCGTAAAGTAGGTCTTCTTGATGTTAATACAATCATTTATGAAGGAAAGCGTCATGAAGTTTTAAATGAAATTGGTCGCGATAAAGTATACGAAGATGTTTTAGCATTTCTTAAAAAATAGAAACGAGTAAAGATATGTTAATTTATCAAGTTTTTGTTCGTAATTTTTCAAAAGAGGGCACTTTTGCTGGAGTAATTGAGAAATTAGATGAAATATGTAAACTAAATCCCTCATATTTATATTTATTACCAATTCACCCAATAGGCGTTAAAGACCGAAAAGGAGATATTGGTAGCCCATACTCGATTAAGGATTATTTAGTAGTAGATGATGAGTTAGGTGGAGAAGAGCAATTTGCTCTCTTAATTGAAGAGTGTGAAAAAAGAAATTTGAAAGTTATGATGGATATTGTTTTCCATCATACAAGCCGCGATGCAATTTACATTGAAAGAAATCCTGAATGGTATATTTATAAAAACGGGCAACTTGCAAATAAAGTCGGTGACTGGAGTGATATAGCAGATCTTGATTTTAATAATCAAAGCCTACATAAGTTTTTAATAGATGTTTTGATTCACTATGTAAAGATGGGTGTAGAAGGTTTTAGATGTGATGTTGCTAGTTTAGTGCCTGTAAGTTTTTGGCAAAAAGCAAGAATGGAAGTTCATAAAATTAATCCAAATGTTATATTTTTGGCAGAATCTATTGAACCAAGCTTCATTGATTATGTTAGAGGTTTAGGTGAATATGCTGCAACTGATAAAGAGTTGTATGAAGATGCATTTGATATTTTGTATGACTACGACATATATCCTACTCTTAAAGACTATTTAAAAACGGGTAAAAATCTGAAAAAGTTAGTTGATGTATTAAACAATCAAAATGATATTTTGGGCGAAAAACATTTTAAACTTAGATTTTTAGAAAACCACGACCAAGAAAGAATTAGTAAATTAACAAGTGGTAGAAACCAATTAAATAATTTAATCGCACTTTCTTTTTATTTGCCTGGCTATTCATTTATCTATGCTGGACAAGAGTTTGGGATAAAAAAACTACCTAATCTATTTACGAAAGATGTAGTTAATTTTAAAGAAAAAGACTCATCAATATATAATCAGTACTTAGAGGCAATTGCTTTTAAAGAAAAATACGGCCAGCACTTTTTAAATAAGTTTAAAGTAATTAAAATAGGGAAGCATTTAATTTCTGTTTCTGTTCAAAATAAAAAGGAAAAATTTATTGGATTATTCAATTTAAGTGAAAAAGAGGAATATTTTGAAGTAAAGGAAACAGAAATTCTAAACTTACTCAATAATAAAAAAGTTAATATTAGAAATAATAGAGTAAAGGTTCTTAATCCAATAATTTATAAAGTTTCGTAAAATTACGATAAATCGTAAAACAACTATTAAAAATCAAAAATTCTTTAAATATGTGTATAATGTTAACCTAGGAAGGTATTTATGAAGAAGAAGTCTTTTAATTCTGTAATTAGTACAAACCGTCGTGCTTCATACGATTATTTTTTATCGGATTTTTTGGAGGTGGGAATTGTTCTTAAAGGCACAGAAATAAAAGCGATTCGACAACATAAAGTGAGTATGAAAGATACTTTTATTTATTTTAAGGATGGTGAAGCTTTTATTGCAGGTCTTCATATTCCCCAATATGATAAAGGGAATCTTTTTAATCACGAGCCCGAACGAACTAGAACGCTTTTGATGCATAAACGCGAAATTAGAAAATATGCTGCTAAGGTTCAAGCTGAGGGATTTACTTGCATTCCTACTAAGATGTATTATGTTCGTGGCAGAGTAAAAGTTGAAATTGCTCTTGCAAAAGGTAAGAAAACATACGATAAACGTGAAGCAATAAAGACCAAAGATATTGAACGCGAAATTAGAAGCAATTTAAAAAGAAGTTCAGACAATGACAATTAATGATGTTAAAACATTTTTGCTAAGTAGAGATAGTCGTCAATATGATAGGCGTTCATATGATGCATTTTTAAATGATGTTGATTTCTTTTTTGATAGACCTGCCATTCATATAGGTGGTACAAATGGAAAAGGAAGTGTTGCGGCTTTTTTAGTAAATGCTTATTTAGAAGAAGGTTATCTCGTCGGGGCGTTTAACTCTCCCCATTTAGATCAAATTAACGAAATGATAACACTTAAAGGTGTTCCTATAAGTGATGATGCGCTAATTTCCTATATAAATAAATACTATGAAAAAATTATTGAATACAATTTAACATTTTTTGAAATAATGACAGTGGCGGCGTTATCTTATTTCATGGATATGAATGTTGATATTGCAATTATTGAAGTGGGTATGGGAGGATTAATGGATGCCACAAATATATTCACTACCAATCTTTCAATAATTACTAGTATTAATCTTGAACACACACAGTATCTAGGTAATTCACTTAGTGAAATCGCTACACATAAAGGCGGAATTATTAAAGAAAAGACACCGGTTTTGCTAGGTTACACTAACAAAGAAGCCGAAAATGTAATAAAAAACATATCCCTGCAAAAACACGCTCCTTTTTTGAAACCTTCACTTCCTTTTAATGTCGAAGTAAATTTAAAGGGCCTTATTTTTTCTTATAATCAAATTTTAAATATTCATTTGCCAAATATTTTTGCTACTTATGAAGCTAGGGATGCTTCGATTGCAATTGAGGCAATTAAAATACTAAGAGAAGTGTTTCCTGTTAATGAGAAAAACTTAAGAAAAGGATTTGCAATAACAGCAATCCCAGCTAGATTTACAATCGTAAGCACAAAACCCTTAATAATTGTTGACGGCGCTCATAATCCAGCAGCAGCAATGAAATTAGTTAATAGCGTTAGGGCTTTTACAAATAAAAAAGTTGACTTAATATTCGCAAGCTTTAGAGATAAAGATGTTGATGGAGAATTACAAATATATAGCATGCTTTGTAAAAATATTAACTTAACAACTTTTGATCATCCTCGCGCGAAACAAAAAGAAGAATATTTTTATAGTCAATTCCCTTTTTACGAAAATTATCGTGACTTGATCAAAGAAAAAATAACTAAAATTGAAGAAGATGAAGTATTATTGATAACAGGATCATTAGCTTTTGCAGGTAAGGTTGTAAACGAGTTTAAGGAAGGAGAATACCTATGAGAAATAAACAAATAATCAAATTAGTTTTAAGTGCTTTATTTATAACACTCTCATTTGTATTGACTCGGTTTTTTGTACTACCCCCAGGTCCGACACTGTTTCGATTTACTCTTGGTTCAGTTCCAATAATTATTGCTTCGTTAATATTAGGTCCTATTTATGGTGGATTAGTTGGAATTGGTGCTGATGTTATTGGTGCTTTATTATTTCCAACGGGAACGTTTTTAGTATTTCCGGTTATCTCTTCAATGCTTTACGGTGTTTTACCGTACTTTTTTATGAGATTAATTCGTTTACTCCGCTTATCAAAAAGTGTTCCTATAATTTCATCATTCGGCGTTATTTTATATTCTTTATTGCTTGTTTTTGTTTGGACAAGTAGTGAGACTAAATCAATAATCACAAAAGAAACAATTATTTTTGATACAACATTTAGAGTATGGTTTACCGTTATAAGTGCGGTAGTTTTAATTTTGATAGTGACAGCTTTATTTTTGGTTAATAAATATATGGGCCAAAGAAACAAGGGAAAAATAACTTTTGTTTATGAAATTGCTCTTGCAATATCCTTTACCGATATTATTGTTGATATTATTTATACTTCTAGTTGGAAAACTCTTTATTGGGACTTGCCGTTCTTTTTAGTTGTAGCAATGCATATTATTATTTTTATAACACTTTTACCTTTAAAAACACTATTTGTCAATCTTATTATCTACGCTTTTGAGAAAAGTGGTATAAGTTTATTAAGTCCTATTTTTGTATATAAAGATAAAGAAGCGGATCAAGCAACCGAAGAATAGTAATATACAAAAAAATACTAATTAATTACTAAATGGTAGTTTTAGCAAATATCTACAAAATTACTATTATTTATAATAGTAATTATTCAAAAAAAATATAAAAAAAGTCGTTTAATTTTAGTTATTGTCTTGTTATAATACCTTTAGAAAGAAGGCCCTTATGATAGATAATTATGAAACGAATTTTTTTCTAAATGAAGAGGATAACTATTTTGATTTAGGAAACGAAAACGAACTTATAGCGGAAGCTTGTTGTCTATACGAAAAGGAACTTCGGAAAAAATATAAAAAAATAAAATAGTTTATTAAATCGAAAGAAAATCCCATTTGGGATTTTTTTATTTTATAAAATAAAAGTTATAATAAAGAAGAGGTGAAAAATATGAAATATAATTGGTGGCATGATCGGATAGCATATCAAATTTATCCAAGATCTTTTTGTGATAGTAACAATGACGGGATTGGTGATTTAAAAGGTATCATAAGTAAACTTCCATATTTAAAAGAACTAGGAATTGGTGCGATATGGCTTAGTCCTGTTTATCCTTCGCCTAATTATGATTATGGGTATGATATTGCTTCCTATTACGACATTAGTGAGGAATATGGAACTCTTGAAGATATGAAAACGCTTATTAAAGAAGCAGGTAAACTAGATATCAAAATAATTATGGATCTAGTTGTAAATCATACTTCTTTTAAACATCCTCATTTTGAACAAAGTAAGGATCCTAAAAGTAAATATCACAATCATTATGTATGGAAAAAAGGAAGAGTAACTAAAAGCGGCAAAAAACTTCCGCCTAATAATTGGTTATCTTTTTTTACTGGTCCAGCTTGGACATATGAAGAAAGTAATGACATGTGGTACCTGCATCTTTTTACCAAAGAACAGCCAGATTTAAATTATGATAATCAAGAAGTGATTGAAGAAGTTAAAAAGATATTGAAATATTGGCTTGATTTAGGTGTAGCAGGTTTTAGATGTGATGTTATAAACATAATTTATAAAACATCTTACGATAATGGCAAATTTAGTATTTATAAAAGAGGACTTGAACACTATTTATCTCAACCTAGATGTCATGAAATCCTTAATGAATTACATCGCGATGTTTTGGGCCCTTATAATGCTTTTACAGTTGGAGAGACAACTGATGTAACTCTAGAGGAGGCTAAAACATTTACAGAAAATGATGAACTCACAATGGTCTTTCCATTTGATCATACGTCCGTAGATTATCGTTTCTTACCGCTTTTTAAGCGAAAATATAAACCATCTTTATTAATTAAAGCCATGAGAAAATGGCAAGAAAATATACCTTGGAATAGTCTATTTATTGAAAATCATGATATTCCACGCGCTATTTCACGGTTTGGAGATGAAACAATGCCAGAACTAAGTGGATCTGCTATTGGGGCAATGATTTTGACTCTTAGAGGAATGCCCTATATTTACCAAGGTCAAGAAATAGGAATGACCAATGTTGATTTTAAAACAATTGAAGAGATGAAAGATGTAACTTCAAAGAATGTTTATAACTTACTTAGAAAATTTAAGATATGTAAAAAAACTGCTTTAAGACTCGTTAATAATTTTGCAAGAGACCATGCACGTACACCGATGCAATGGAAAAATAGCGAAAATGCAGGTTTTAGCACGAAATTGCCATGGTTACGCGTAAATAACAATTATGAAAAAGTTAATGTTGAGACACAAGATAAGAATGAAACTAGCTTATTAAATCATTACCGTAAATTAACAAAACTCCGTAATAGTTCTGAGGTTTTAAGAAGAGGTGAGATTGAATTTATCGATTCTCACAAAAATGTCATGAGTTTTGTAAGAACTTATAATGGTGAAAAGATATTAGTTGTAATAAATTTGGATAAAAAAGAAAGAAAAATCAAGTTAGATTTAGATGGTGAAATTCTCTACTGTAATTATGATGAAGTTTTTGATGGCACGACATTAAGACCTTACGAAGTCCAAATAATAAAAAAATAAATAGCGAGTAAACAAGAGTTGAAGTCCGTTTTGTACGGACTTTTTACTTTTATAGTAAAAACGCTTACTATTATGGTATAATTTACCAAGCAAAAGAGGTGAATTATGAAACGTGAAGATTACATTAATTGGAACGAATATTTCATGGGTATTGCAATTCTTTCATGCGAAAGAAGCAAAGACCCTTCAACAAGAGTTGGTGCTTGTATTGTTGATAATGAACATAAAGTCGTTAGTGTAGGTTATAACGGAATGCCAATTGGAGTTGATGATGATGAGATTAGTTGGAATCGCGGTGAAGATTTAGATTCAAAATATCTTTATGTTTGTCATGCAGAATTTAATGCGATTTTAAATATTAGAAACGGCTCCTCGTTACGGGGATGCAAACTTTACGTTACACTATTTCCTTGTAATGAATGTGCAAAAGCAATTATTCAAAGCGGAATTAAAGAAATAATTTACTTAGATGATAAATATTCTGATCAACTAAGTGTTAGAGCTAGCAAAAAGATTCTTGAAATGGCGGGTGTCAAAACACGCAAATTCAAGGGAAGAGTCTTAAAAGTGAATTTTGATGAAGAGGTTTAATGAAAAACGTTGCCATTTCATTAAAAAATGTATCTTATTCATACGATAAAAAGAACGACGTTATTAAAAACGTTTCTTTAGATATTGAAAAAGGAAAGTTTATTAGTGTAATTGGTCATAATGGTAGCGGAAAATCAACGTTCGCTAAACTAATTATGGGTTTACTTGAACCAAAAGAAGGTGAAATAAAAATTTTCGATTTACCTTTGGATGGTGAACACATATCACAAATACGACCTTATTTAGGTATTGTTTTCCAAAATCCTGATAATCAATTTATTGGTGCAACAGTAAGAGATGATATTGCTTTTGGTTTAGAAAACCAATGTTATCCCCAAAACAAGATGGACCCATTAATTGAAGAATATGCTTCTAGGGTTGGGATGAGTGAATTACTTGATAAAGAACCAGGTAATTTAAGTGGTGGTCAAAAGCAGCGTGTTGCAATCGCTGGTGTATTAGCGATGCATCCAAAAATAATTGTTTTTGATGAAGCAACTGCAATGCTTGATCCTCAAGGGAAAGATGATATTAATAAATTAATTGAATTAATGAGAAAGAAAAATGAAGAACTTACATTAATTACAATTACTCATAATGTAGAAGAAACACAAACTAGTGATGAGGTTATTGTATTTAATGAGGGTGAAATATATATGCGAGGAAAACCTGAAGATGTTTTTCTTAAGGCGGATAAATTACGAAGTATTAGATTAGATACTCCTCTTCTTTATCGAGTTAAGGAAGCTTTTTTAAGTGTGGGAATTAAATTAAAAAGCAAATCCATTGATGAATTGAAGGAGGAAATATGGCCGTAAAATTTAAACACGTTAATTTTACTTACTCTCCTAAATCTCCATTTGAACATGATGCACTTTTTGATATTAATTTAGAAATTGATAAAAATTCATTTACTGCTGTTATTGGTCATACAGGCAGCGGCAAAAGCACTCTTATACAGCATATAAATGCACTATTATTACCTACGAACGGCGTTGTAAATGTAAACGAGACATTAATTACACCGATTCGATTTAGAAAATATCGAAGATACTTAGAAAAAACTATTAAAAATAAGAAAAAGACTAACGAACAAAAAGAGATTGCAAGAAATCTTCTAGATGAAATTAATAACTTTAATCCATATAAGAAGAAAAAACTTCGTTCTGAAGTTGGTATTGTTTTTCAGTTCCCAGAATATCAGCTATTCGAAGAAACAGTTTTAAAAGATGTTTCTTTTGGGCCTAGAAACTTTGGAAAAACTAAGGAAGAAGCAATAAACCTTGCAAAAGAGGCTTTAAATCGTGTTGGTATCGATGAAACTTATTATGAGCGTTCACCTTTTGAATTGAGTGGTGGCGAAAAAAGAAGAGTGGCTATTGCAGGTATTTTAGCTATGAAACCAAGCATTTTGATATTAGATGAACCAACAGCAGGTCTTGATCCATTGAGTTCTTTGAAGATGATGGAATTATTTTTTGAAATTTATAGACAAGGAATAACAATTATCCTTGTTACGCATGATATGAATCATGTTTTAAATTATTCTACACATGTCATTGTAATGAGAGATGGAAAAGTTGAAAGAAAAACAACACCACGTGAATTATTTGCCGATTTAAAAGGTGAAGATGTAATTTCTCTTCCGCCTCTTTATAAATTTATGCACGATTTAGTTGATAGAGGCTGTCCACTTAAAATAGACAAAATAAATAACGAAAAAGATTTAGCAAGAGCTATTAAGGGGTTAAAAGGCAATGCGTAATATTTCTTTAGGACGTTATTTACCAAACAATACTCTTATTCATCGCCTTGATCCGCGATTGAAATTTATTAGTTTAATTATCATGATGAGCATGGTCTTTTTTAGATTTCCATCTGTTGGAATGAATTTTATCTATTATGGAATTCTTTTTATTGTTCTTTTAATTTTAATGAGAATTGGTAAAATACGTATAAAATCACTATTTAAACAATTAAAAGCACTTTGGTTTATGATGATTTTCTTATTAATCGTAAATTTATTTACTTATCGTGTTGCTGATCAAAATGAATTATTTGCTATAGGAAAATTTATTGTTTATGATGCTCCAATTTATCAAACCTTTTATATTTTTATACGTTTATTACTAATGGTTTCTCTTACGATGATATTAACTTCAACTACCAGACCACTAGATTTAACAAGTGCGATTGAATGGTTTATGTATCCATTAAAACTAATAAAATTTCCTGTCCATCAAATAGCGATGACATTATCGCTTGCACTACGATTTATTCCGCTTTTACTTGATGAAACAGGAAGGATAATGAATGCTCAGGAAAGTCGTGGAGTTGATTTTAAAGGTGGAAGGTTTTCTGAAAAAATTCGAGCGATAGTAAGTTTAATGGTTCCTCTTTTTGTTACTGCTTTTACATTAAGTGAGGATCTATCATTTGCAATGGAAGCTCGCGGCTATGATCCAAGCGCTAAAAGAACTAGATATCGTGTAATGAAATTTAGGTTAAGAGATTTATTTAGTTTTATCTTCATTTTAGCTTGTTTAACGGGCTCGATACTTTTATTAGTATTTCATGTTGATTTTGCACCTTTTATTATTGATTTGTTTAATTTAATCAAGGGGTTATTTAAGTGATTAAACGGTTTAAAGTTGTAGTAAAGTATTTGGGAACTTCGTATTTTGGCTGGCAGAAACAGCCGGATGTTGTTACTGTTCAAGGTAGGATCGAAGAAGTATTATCGCGACTACATAATGAGACAGTAGTTATTTATGGATCAGGAAGAACTGATGCTGGGGTACATGCAAAACATCAAGTTTTTCATTTTGATGCAAGAAGTATTATGAGTCTATCTAAGTTAAAATATACATTAAATAAAATGCTTCCAAATGATATCGAAATTATTAAAATTAACTATGTTAGTTTTGATTTTCACGCTCGCTTTAGTGCTAAAAAGAAACACTATGTTTACCGTATTATAAATAAAGCAAAAGAGCCTTTTAATGATAACTTATATTTACTTTATCCAGAGAAGCTTAACTTTAGTAGTTTTAAAATATACATAAAACTTTTCGAAGGTGAACACAATTTTGCTAATTTCACGAGTAAAAAAGAAGATGAACGCAATTTTATTAGAGTCATTGAAAAAACCTATGCTACCAAAAAAGGTGATGTTTTTGAATTTCATTTTATAGGTGAAGGATTTATGCACGGACAAGTTCGTATGATGGTGGGTGCTCTTTTAGCTGCTAACGAAGGAAAAATTAGTAAAGAAGATATTGAAAATTATCTAAACCCAAAGGAAAGAACTATAATTAATTACAAATCCCCTGCAAAAGGGTTATATTTAGAATATGTAGGATATTAAAATGAAAAAAGAGTTAACGGTTGATTATTCTTATCATTCTCATACATATCGATGTCGACACGCTGTTGGTAGCGATGAAGATTATGTTAGAGAAGCACTTAAAGCTGGTATAAAAGTTTTGGGTTTTAGCGACCATATAATGTTTCCTGATTATTCAATGTCATGGCGAGGCGATTATGATGTTTTACCTAGTTACCTTTTTAGTGTTAGAGACTTAAAAGAAAAGTATAAAGATAAAATAACCATTCATTTAGCTTTTGAATCTGAATATCTTCCCCAATATGTATCGTATTACGAAAGACTATTTGAAGAAGAAAAAATAGACTATATGATTATTGGTCAACATATCGCTAATGAAAATGGAGAATTAATATTTTATAGACACCTACCTTGTAGTCCTGCAGAGCGTGCTCTTAGATATAAAAACGACATTATTGAAGGGTTTAAAACGGGCTTATTTGCTATTGCAGCACACCCAGATCATTTTATGTCATTTTATCCTGAATTTGATGAATTAGCCGAGCAAATTAGCCTTGAAATTATTGAAGCTGCTATTAAATATGATGTTATTTTAGAATTAAATGTTTCTAAAATTGATTATATACCGCTTCATGCTTCAGCTAGTCCAGTTTATGGATATCCTCATCCAAAATTTTGGGAACTAGTTGGAAAACTAGGTGCTAAAATGAATATTGGTATTGATGCTCATGACCCAGTTGCCTATCGTTCACCACGGTTAGATGTTGCATATGACATGATAGAAAAATACAATTTAATTCACATTACTCGTCTAGAGTTACCATTTAAGAGGAAAAAACATGGGTAGACATTTTGAAGTTCGTGCTCGCTCAATGGCATCAACTGCTGCAAAGAAAAGTGCCTTGTATGCTCGAGCATCTAAAGAAATCTATTTAGCAGCAAAGGGCGGGGTTCCTGATCCAAACAGTAATTTAAACTTAAGAAGTGCTATTGATAAGTTTAAAAGTATGGGAGTTACAAAAG
>Ga0116161_1003145_pt1 | contig 14957 bp, 11 predicted proteins | sample AD_JPNAS3_MetaG_FD_89877 | JGI IMG/M metagenome (GOLD analysis project Ga0116161, IMG submission 89877) | Active sludge microbial communities of municipal wastewater-treating anaerobic digesters from Japan - AD_JPNAS3_MetaG | ecosystem: Engineered > Bioreactor > Anaerobic > Digestate | place... | reverse complement strand
CCTGCGCCAGCAACTCAGCCTTCATCTCAACACGGGTACGCTTCATTCGTCAAACCACCTACACTAAACATAAAGTCTTGCCCCTATTATGCCACAACTCGCCCCAAAACTGAACTGCACCCCACGCATAGTGCCGCGTTGACACCGGGGGAAGCAGGGTGTACAATGCCCGATTACGCGTGCATCCTGGGCACTCTCTACAGGCTCCGGACACTCTGGGAGAAACCTCTATGACTCAAACCCTCGCAGCTTCTGCCTCACAGGCCGAGCGCGTCGAGCTCCGCCGCGACGTGACCGTCTGGGGCTCCTACACCTGGGGCTATGCCGACGTCGGCGCCGACATTTACGTCGCCCTGGGCCTGGTCATCGGCGCCGCGCAGGGCGGCGCACCCCTCGTCTTCGCCGTCGCCGGCCTGGTCTACATCATGATCGGCCTGGCCTTCACCGAGCTGTCGTCCTCATACCCCGTCGCGGGCGGCGGCCACTACTTCTCGCTGCGCGGCCTGGGCGACTTTTGCGGCTTCCTCTCCGGCTCGGCACTGCTGCTCGACTATACCATCGACATCGCCCTCTTCGCCACCGCGTCCACAGGGTATCTCAACTTCTTCCTGCCCTACCTGGGCGTCGACCTCGCCGCCTTTGCCGTGAGCTGGGGCCCCTTCCAGAACATCAACCTCCTGTGGATGGGCGAGACCATGCTCCTGATCCTCGTCCTTCTGGGCCTCAACCTGCGCGGCGTCCGCGAGTCGTCGATGCTCAACGAGATCATCGGCCTCGTGGACCTCCTGCTCGAGATGTCGATCGTCGTCTTTGGCTTCATCCTCGCCTGGAACCCCGACCTGCTGGTGCGCCAGTGGGTGATGGAGTTCCCCAATCTCCGCCAGTTCATGTACGGCTTTTCGCTCGCCATCATCTCCTTCGTCGGGCTCGAGAGCATCTCGCAGGCCGCACAAGAAACGCGGCGCCCGGCCACGGTCATTCCGCGCACCTCGATCGCCCTGATCTTCACCGTCTTTATCCTGGCGCTGGGCTTCTCGACCGTCGGCCTGGGCATCCTCCCCTGGCAAGAGTTCGCCGCTCACGAGGCCGATCCCATCGCCCACCTCGCCTCCCATATCCCCTACCTGGGCGTTCTCGCCGGGCCTTTCGCGGCCTTCCTGGGGGCGACGATCCTCTTCATCTCGGCCAACACCGGCATCATGGGCGACTCGCGCCTGGTCTTCTCCATGAGCCATTTCAAGCTGGTGAGCCCCTGGTTCAGCTACGTGCACCCCAAGTACCGCACGCCAAGCAACGCCATCATCGGCTTTGGCTGGGTGGGCCTGGCGCTCACCATCATCGCCTTCCTGACCCCCAGCGTCCTCGATACCCTGGCCAACCTCTACGCCTTCGGCGCCACCTTTGGCTACACACTCGTGTTCGCCTCCCTGATCCGCCTGCGCTTCTCGGACCCCTACAGCCCGCGGCCCTACAAGGTGCCCGGCAACATCAAGTGGAAGCGCAAGGACGGCACCGTCGTCGAGGTCCCGGTGCTCGGCTTTATCGGCATGCTGGGCGTCGTGGCCATCTTTGTGACCGTGCTCATCACCCACGACATTGGGCGTGTCGCCGGGCCGGCCTGGCTGATCCTCAGCCTGCTCTACTACGCCTACTTCCGCCGCAAGAACGGCCTGCCGGTGTTTGGCAGCGTCAAGCACGACTGGGAGCAAGAGCAGGTCGATGTGCTGGTGCGCGCCGAGGAGTACGAGTTGCTCGAGGACTATAAACAGGCGCTCGTGCGTCGCGACAAGCTGGCCGGCGTGCCGTCGCGCTGGGAAGGAGCCGAGTGACATGCGCATGCGACCAATCGCGGCGCCGCAGCGTTTCACCATCGCCGATGCCTGCCACATCGCTTTCGGGCTGGCGATGATCCCCCTGGGCATCACCATCCTGGTGCGCACGCTGGCGATTGCCGTCACCGTGCCCGGCGTGCTCATCGGCGCGGCCTTCGTGGGCTTTGGCGTCTACCGCCTCTGGCTGGGTTGGACGCGCTACCAGCTCTATCGGCACAGCAAGGAGAGCCCGCGATGGCTCTGACGCTCCATCCACTCGGCATTGCCCTGGCCGCGGTCTTTGTCGCCTCGATGGCCTGTCTCTTCTTCTGGATGTTCAGGGTGCCGCGCCAGGTGCCCCACGAGGTCGCCGCCGTACGCCACTCGGTGGCTGCCCTGCAGCGCATCCTGGTGCCCGTCTCGGGCAAGGTCGCCTCCGGACGCGCTGTAGAGCTGGCCTGCCGCCTGGGTGCGGCGCAAAAGGCCGAGATCGTGCTGGCCTACGTGCTCGAGGTGCCCTTTACCCTCTCGCTCGACACGTCGCTGCCGCAAGAGGAGGCGCGTGGCCGGCAGGCGCTTGACGTGGCGCGCCTCATCGTCGAGCAGCATGGCCTGCCGGTGCGGAGCAAGATCATGCCCCATCGCTACGCTTGGGGTGGCATCCTGCACCTCGCCAAGGAGGAGCAGGCCGACGCCATCATCATGGGCATCGGCGCCGGCCGCCCGGGGCTCTCGGAGGGCCTCGGGCGCACCTGCCAGGAGATCGTCCAGCGCGCACCCTGCGAGGTCATCATCGACAGAGTGCCCGGCCGGCTGTAAGCCCAGGTCCCGCAGCCAGCAGCGGCGGCTCCCACGCCGCCGGAGGCAGGGATGGGGCGACGTGATCGACAGAGGAGGAATCATGCGCATCGTGATCATGGGTTGTGGCCGCACCGGGGCCTACCTGGCCAAAACACTGGCCGGCGAGGGCCATCAGGTGACGGTGATCGACCGGACGAGCGCCGCATTCAAACGACTGGGCGACGACTTTACAGGCGAACTCGTCATGGGCACGGGGATCGATGAGGACGTGCTGCATCGCGCCGGCATCGAGCATGCCGATGTCTTCGTAGCCGTGACCGACGGCGACAACACCAACGTCATGGCGGCCCAGGTGGCCCGGCAGATCTTCGGCGTGCGCCGGGTCATCTGCCGCGTCTACGACCCGCTGCGTGAGGAAATCTACCGCAATCTGGGGCTCGAGACAATCTGCCCCACCCTCCTGGGTGCGAGCCGCATCCAAGAGATCCTGAGCCAGTGAGCCGGCGGAGGCAGGCGATGTACATCGTGACGGTTGGCGGAGGCAAGGTTGGCTACTATCTGGCGCGCTCGCTCATCGAAGAGGGTCACGAGGTCCTCATCGTCGAGCGCGACGCGGCCAAATGCGCGCGCCTGCGCGACGAACTGGGGGTGGACGTGCTGGAGGGCGACGGCTGCGAGGCGACCACCCTGGCCGAGGCCGGAGCGGCGCGGGCCAATGCCGTCATCGCTGTCACCGGCGACGACGAAGACAACCTCGTCGTATGCCAGGTGGCCAAGCACAAGTTCAACGTCGCCCGCACCATTGCCCGCATCAACAACCCCAAGAACCAGCGCATCTTCCACACGCTGGGCATCGACGTCGCCGTGTCGAGCACAGAGCTGATCCTCTCACACATCAAACAGCTCCTGCCGGCGCAGTCGCTGCTGCACCTGTTGACATTGCACAACGTAGGCGTCAGCTTTGTGGAGCTGGAGCTGCCGCCCAACTCGCCAGCCATCGGCCGGCCGCTGCGCGAGCTCGGCATCCCCGATGACTGCATCCTGCCGCTAGTCGTGCGCGGGGGGGCGCAGGCCATCATCCCCAACGGCAACACCACCCTGCAGGCGGGCGACCAGGTCATTGCCGTCAGCGCTGAGGCCAGCGACGACACCCTGCGCCGCATCCTCTGCGGCTAGGCCACAAGCGAGCGTTCAGGCTGTCATTGCTTCGTCACGCTGCTCATGACGTACACCGCCGGGCCGTAGCCGCGGCATCGTGCCGCGAAACCCTTCTACGCGGCACGATGCCGCGGCTACAGCGCGACGTCATCTGTATGGCACAGGGTCCGGTGACCCTGAGATACTCGCCATGACAGCCTGAACGGCTATGGCCGTTGCGGAAATTGACGCACACACTGAAGAGTGGTATAATTGCAGAAGGGGAGCGGCATGCAGTGGTCGCTCCCCTCTTTCTCTCAGGTGCCGGTTGCCATAGTGGCCATCATGGCCAGCGCGGCTGCAACCGCCAAAGGAGCAAGTTGCGGCGAGCTCATAGCGTCGGAGCCCTGCCCTCGGCGTTGTGCCACTCCTGGCAACGACCCGGTGTGTTGCGCTGGCCGGCTGCGCAGTGCCGGCGCTGTTCGACGGCGAGCCCGTCCCGGGTCCACCCCACCTCCCACCACGACTTGCCGCCCCGCAGCATCGCTGCACATGCCAATGGGCCAGGCCAGGCCGTCGACCGTCCCCCCCCACGGGCATAGCGCTCTGCCCATCTCCAGACCTATCTCCACTCATCTTGGCTGCAGCTTCAGCCGGAGGTGCACATGGAGTTGCTTTCTATTCCTGCCGTCAGTGGCACTCTGGCGATCGGCGTCGCCCTGTCGCTCTTCTGGCGGCTCAACCGGGCACCGGTACGCTCGCCCCGCATGGCCGAGATCGCCGGCTACATCGCTCTCGGTGTGAGGACCTATCTCGCGCGCCAGCTCAGGACCATCCTGCTGGTGGCGCCATTGCTGGCCATGGTGCTCTTCCTATTCCTGCGCGACTGGCGGGTCGCCGTCACCTTTACTCTGGGGGTGCTCGCCTCCCTCACCACGGCCTTGGTCGGCATGAATGCCGCCATCCGCGCCAACGGCAAGACGGCCGAGGATGCCGCCACGTCGGCGCTCAAGGCCTTCCACACGGCGGTGTTTGGCGGCTCGATCATGGGCTTCTCCATCACCGGCTTTAGCCTGCTCGTGCTCTCGGTGCTCTACCTCGTCTTCAAGGTCCCCGGGCCGCTCGTAGGCTTTGGCTTCGGCGCCAGCCTGGCCGCGCTCTTTGCCCAGATCGGCGGCGGCATATTTACCAAGTCGGCCGACGTCGGCGCCGACCTGGTGGGCAAGGTCGAGCTCAACATCCCAGAGGACGACCCTCGCAACCCGGCCGTGGTCGCCGACCTCGTGGGTGACAACGTCGGCGACTGCGCCGGGCGCGGCGCCGACCTGTTCGAGAGCTTTTCCGACGACATCATCACCGGGATGCTCGTCGCCTTCACCTGCTCGGCCAGGTACGGCCCGTTGGTGATCTTTTTCCCGCTGCTCCTGCAGTCGGTGGGCCTCCTCGCCTCGGTCGCGGGCGTCTTCTCGCTCAAGCTGATGCGCCAGGCCAAGCCCGAAGCCGCCTTCAACCGCGGCATGCTGCTCACGACGACCCTCAGCACCCTGGGCTCCTTCGTGGTGGCCAGGTACATGCTGCACGACCTCAGCATCTTCGTGGCCACCTTCCTCGGCATCCTCACCACCCTGGTCGCGGCGTTCTTTACACGCTACTACGCCGGGGCCGGCGGCACGCCCGTGAGGAACATGGCGGAGGCCTCCAAGCGCGGCGTGGCCCTAAACCTCATCACCGGGCTGGCCTACGGGCTGCAGAGCCCCCTGGCGTCGATCGTCATGATCGTGGTCTCGGTGTGCGTGGCCTATATCATCTCGGGCGGGTCGCTGCTCGCGGTGGCCGCCGTCAACATCGGCACCGACCTCCTCATCGGCTACATCATGACCGCCGATGCCTTTGGCCCCATCACCGACAACGCCGCCGGCATCGCCGAGATGTCGGGCGCAAGCGACCAGGTCGTGCGCTCCCTCTCGATCCTCGACGGCGTCGGCAACACGATGAAGGCCACCACCAAGGCCTACGCCATGTCGTCGGGCACGGTGACCTCGTTCGTCCTCTTTGCCACCTTTTTCTCGATGGTCGGGCTGAAGAGCCTCGAGATCGCCACACCCTATGCCGTGGCCTTTCTCTTCATCGGCATCGCCATGCCCTACCTCATCTCCTCGCTGACCATCGGCTCGACAGCCAAGACGGCGCTCAAGATGGTCGATGAGGTGCGGCGCCAGTTCCAATCCATCGCGGGGCTGCTCGAAGCGCGCGCCAAGCCCGACTATGCCGCCTGTGTCGATATCGCGACCCGGAACGCCCTGCATGAGATGCTCCTGCCGGGGCTGCTCAGCATCAGCATTCCCATCGCCATCGGCTTCTTCTTTGGCGCCTGGGCGCTGGGTGCGCTGCTGATCGGTGCGGTCGCCGGCGCCGCGCTGCTGGGTCCCTTCTTCAACAATGCCGGCACGGCGTGGGATAACGCCAAGAAGATCATCGAGGACTCGGGGCGCAAGGGCACCTTCGAGCACCAGGCCGCCGTCGCCGCCGATACCGTGGGCGACCCGCTGAAAGACGTCGCCGGCCCCTCGCTCCTCATCTTTATGAAGCTCATCGGCATGGCGTCGATCCTCATCGCCGGCGCCATCCACTAGCAGACTCAAGGGGTTTTTCGAAGGAATGAGGCGTCGCCTGCCCGGCCGCGGCCAGGCAGGCGACGCCTCATTCCTTCGAAAAACCCCTTGAGTCTAGCGCGGGGTAAAGCCGGTCGTGGCGCTGTGCCTCTGCCCCTCGTAGGCAAAGGTCACCTGCACCTCCACATACTGCCCCTTGCTCGCCCAAAAGATGGGCAGCGAGCATGAGGCCACGCCCGCACGGTTGCTCCGATCGTCGCACCCCAAGTCGCGGCCGCCCCAGGTGGCCTGCATGGGCACACCCACGAGCGGCACGCCATCCCGTGTGATCTGGCCATAGACCGTCACCAGCGACGCCCGCCGGGGTGAGCTGTCGCTCATGCGCGCTGTGACCTCGATGCGCGCGGCCGGCGGCGGTGTGGCGGTCGGCGCCGGCTGGGGCGTGCGCGTCGGCGCGGGCGTCGCCGTGGGCATGCCGGTCGGCGTCGGCCACAGCGTGCTGGTCGGGCTCGGCGTCAGCGAGGGCAGGCTGGCGACGGCAGCAGGCGCGGTCGGCAGCCTCGGACCTGTGCCGCCCGCCGAGAGCACGGCCCGCCAGGGCAACACGCTGTAGACCAGCAGACTGCCGCCCAGGAAGAGGCAGGCGGTCACATTCACCGCGCCGATCACCAACAGCGCCCTGCCGAACCGGTTCTGCTGTCGCCAGATGCGGCCCACGCTGCGCAGCACAGAGCCGAGTAAATCGCGCGCTCGCACGTCATCATCTCCCCAGGGCTCAGCGCCAGGGGCGGAACAGGGCATGGTGGCGCGGCGCAGCGGCAGAGGAAACGACGTCCAAGCTCGCGGCCGGCCCTGCTCTCGCCGGATCACCATTCAGCACCAGGGCAGAGCATACTGTAACCTTCAAGAGAAGGCAAATCGCTTCTTACTCCGCATCCAGCCGCAACTGCCGGCGGTAGAGCTGGCTGTACAGCCCGCCGCGGCCGAGCAGCTCCTCGTGGCTGCCCACCTCTTCGATGCGACCGTCCTCCAGCGCAATGATCTTGTCGGCGCTGCGGATGGTGCTCAGCCGGTGCGCGATGACCAGCGCCGTGCGCCCCTCGAGCACCGCCTCGAGCGCCTGTTGGATGAGGTACTCGGCCTCGGCATCCACGCTCGACGTGGCCTCATCGAGGATCAAGATGCGCGGATCCACCAGGATGGCCCGTGCCAGCGCCAGGCGCTGCTTCTGCCCACCGCTCAGGCGCACACCGCGCTCGCCGATCTCGGTATCGTAGCCGTTGGGCAGCGCCATGATAAAGTCGTGCGCGTAGGCCGCCTTGGCCGCGGCCACGACCTCCTCATCGGTGGCATCGGGCTTGCCGTAGAGCAGGTTCTCGCGCACCGTGCTGTTGAAGAGGAACGTATCCTGCAGCACGACCGCCAATTGGCTGCGCAGCGACGCCAGCTTGACCTTGCGCAGGTCGCACCCGTCGACGGTCACCGCCCCTGCGCTGGGGTCGTAGAAGCGGCAAAGCAAGTTGGCGATCGAAGTCTTGCCCGCACCCGAGGGCCCCACCAGGGCCACCGTCCGCCCCGGCTCGATCTGGAAGGTCACATCGCTCAGCACCTCGTCGCCGCTGCCGTAGCGAAAGTGCACATGGTCAAAGCGCACCTCGCCGCGCGCCCCATCGAGCTCGGCGGCATCGGGCGCATCTTCGATGTCGGGCGTGGCATCGAGCAGTTCAAAGATGCGGTCGCCGGCGGCGATGGCCTGCTGAAAGACGTTGTCGATATCCACCAGGCGCCGCACCGGCTCGTAAAAGGCCGCGATATACGAGAGAAAGGCCACCAGCGTGCCCAGCGACAGCTCGCCGCGCACTACCCCCGTCGCGCCAAAGCCGAGCACGATCACCATGCCCATGGCCGAGACGAACTGCATCGCCGGGAAGAAGAGCGACATGTGAGCGACACCGCTCACGCGCGCATGGTAGTAGCGCTCGCTCTCACCCGTAAAGCGCGCCAGCTCTCGCCCCTCCTGCCCAAAGGCCTGCACCACGCGCATGCCCGAGAGCCGGTCTTGCAGCAGGGCATTGATATCGCCCAGCCGGTCGCGCACGCGCCGGTAGATGGGGCGCACGCGGCGGTTGAAATAGCGCAGCGAGACGGCCAACACCGGCATCGGCAGCAGCACCAGCAGTGCCAGGCGCCTGTTGAGAAGAAGGAGCACGACCGCTGCACCCACCAGGCGCAGCAGGTCCACGAAGAAGAGCGCCGTGCCGTGGGTGAGGAACTGTTCCAGCGCTTCTACATCATTTGTAACGCGCGACATCAGCTCGCCGGTGGAGGTGCGCTCATAGAACGAGAGCGACAGCCGCTGCAGGTAGCCGTAGAGGCGCACGCGCATGTCGAAGATCACCCGCGCCCCCAGCGCATGGCGCATGTACATGTCGCCCATGTCGAGCAGCATGAGCAGGGCGTACATGCCCACCAGCGCCAGCGCCAGGCTGCCGATGCGGCGCAGATCGCCGGCCGCAATGACACGGTCGATGATCTCGCGCTGGAACAGCGGCGGCACCAACTCGGCGCCCGCACGGGCGATAATCAGCGCCGTGCTCGCCAGGACGGCCTTCCAGTAGGGGAGAAAAAAGAACAGGAGACGCTTCAGGCTTCGCATGATCAGGGCTTCCTCTGCCGGGACAACGCTGGGGCATGTCTCTGGCGTGATGGCCATCACATACCGCTCCACGGCGTTCACAGTGACGCAGGGCACATTCTACCACAGGTCGTGGCTTTCAGCATCTGACGCCGAACACTGTCCCCAACCTGTTACGCTCTCCGCAGCCGCTCTCCCGCTCTGCAAGCACGCTGCCGTCGTGGCACGCGCCTTGCTCCTCTTCGACTACTCCTCGGCCTTGTGGCTCTCCCCCGTGCGGCCGCGCCCGCCGGAGCGCCACGCACTCAATCACCCGCAAAGGAGGACCTCTGCCATGCCCAAGCGCGCCTGGACGTCACTCCTGCTTGCGGCCGGCCTGCTGGTCGCAGGCTCGACCCTCCTCCTCTCCGCCACCTACTCCCTGGCCGGCCAGGTCAGCGACGCCGAGACCGGCCTGCCGCTGGCCGGTACGGTGGTGACCTTCGCCGGCCGGTCAACCACCACCGACGCGAGCGGCGCCTTTGACCTGCGCGACCTGCGCGGCGTGCCGCTGCTGCGCATCGAGGCCCCCGGCTACGACACCGCCGGCAGCCTGGCGCTCGTGGGCCAGGCGCTGAGCGGGGGCGCCCCCAAGCGCTTCTGCCTGCAGCCGGCCGAGCTGCACGGCCGAGTGCTCGATGCCGAGACGCATACCCCGATCGCCGGCGCCACCATCGCCGCCGGCGCTGCACAGGCCACCAGCGACGCCGAGGGCCGCTACAGCATCAAGCGCCTGCCGCGCGGCAGCGACCTGGTCGTGCGCGCGCCCCATTTCGCCGACGCCGCGCCCCTGCGCTACACCGGCCAGGCCGCCCAGAACGTAAGCCTGCGCCTGCTGCCGGCGACTGTGGCCGTGCGTGATGCCTGCAACGGCGAGCCTCTGCCGGGCGTCGCCGTCAGCGCCGCCGGCGCCATCACCCGCAGCGACGCGGCAGGCAACGCCTGCTTCCCTCGCCTCGGCCCCGACACGCGGGTCGAGGCCACGCAGAGTGGCTACAGCCCCGCCACAGGCCAGGTGAGCCCCGGCGACACCCTCACGCTGGCCCTGCGGCGCGGCACCCTGAGCGGCACCGTGCGCAGCGCCGGCGGCCAGCCGCTGGCCAATGCCCTGGTGCTGGCCCGCGCCCCCGGCCAGCACTCGCTGCTGGCGCATACCGACGAGGCCGGCAATTATCAGTTCGAGTGCGTGCCCCCGGGCGCCACGCTCACCGTGCGCCTGGCCGGCTACCGCAAGGAGGAGCGCACCACCGACGGCACCTCGCCGGCCGATTTTGCGCTCGAACCGTTCGTCGCCAAGGGCATCTACCTCGGCGACAGCTCGCTCGCCCTGGTGTGCCAGCCCCAGGTCGTCGTCGACCTGGCCCTGGTCGATCGCACCGAGCTCAACGCGGTGGTCATCGACATCAAGACGCAGGAAGGGCGCCTGGGCTTTGCGCCCGCGCTGCCGCTGGCGCGCGAGATCGGCGCCGCCCTGACGGACGTCGTCGACGCCCGCGCGCTCCTCGCCGACTGCCGCCGGCGCGGCATCTACACCATCGCCCGCATCCCCGTCTTTGAAGACGACATCCTCGCCCGCGGCCGGCCCGACTGGGCCGTGCACCGCGGCTCGGGCGCCGTCTGGCGCGCCGCCGGCGGCTACGCCTGGGTCGACCCCTTCCGCGCAGAAGTGCGCGACTATGACATCGCCATCGCCAGAGAAGCGGCCGGGCTCGGCTTTGACGAGATCCAGTTCGACTATGTCCGCTTTCCCTCCGACGGCAACGTCCTCGATTGCCGCTACCTGCACGAGAGCACGCCCGAGTCGCGCGTCGCGGCCATCGCCGATTTTCTGGCCGCGGCGCGCAGCGAGCTCGACCAAGAGGGCGTCTTCCTCTCGGCCGACCTCTTTGGCCTGACGAGCTTTAGCTACGACGAGACCGGCATCGGGCAATTGCTCGAAGGCGTCGCGCCGTACGTGGACTATGTCTCGCCTATGACCTACCCATCGACCTACGTGCCGGGCATGCTGGGCATCGGCGACCCCTGGCGCTCGCCCTACGAGGTCGTCAAGCTCAGCGTGTCGGCGGCCCGCGGGCGCACCACTGCCCTGATCCGGCCCTGGCTGCAACACTTTGACGACTATAACGGCACCGGCCTGAGCTACGGCCCGCAGCAAGTGCGCCAGCAGATCCAGGCCGCCACGGAGGCCCAAGCCTGCGGCTGGCTCTTCTGGAACCCGGGCGGCGTCTACGACCCCGCCTCCTTCGCCGCCCGCTAGGTTGTGTTTGCAGACCCGTAGCCTAGCCCCTTGTGGGCGTCGGAGGGCGATGATTCGGCCATCTGGGGGCCTTCGCAGGAATACTTGACCGATGTTCTCAGCTAGGGGTCTGCAAACACAACCTAGCGGCTGAAGCGCTGCTGCATCTTGCGCGTTGTGCGCCGGCTCTTGCTCAGCTTCTTGGCCGCCTTGCGCTTGCGCACCTGCGACGGCTTCTCGTAGAAGCGATGGCGGCGATACTCGGAGAGCACCTTCTCCTCCTGCACCTTCTTGCGAAAACGCTTGAAGAGGCTGTCAAAGCTCTCCCCACCACGCTGGATCGCCGTTACCATTCCGTCCCTCCTTATGTCGTTCTGGGCCCGGCGGCAGAGCAGCCCACGCACAGGCAGGCCGAGCCTGCGCCACCACCGGGCAGACGGCAGGTCAGAGAGCGGCGCATATTCACCTGAATCGGGGCAGGCGAGATGAAATAGCAGGCGCCGCACTCATCGTGCGGCCTCGCTGCATCACCGCGGGGGGAAGCGCTCGGACCTTTGCTTCTGATCCCTCGGACGGCGACCGCCCGTGGAGGCGCGCCCGTCCGGCCAGAGAGGAACAGCTTGGGGGCAAACGACACTCAGCGCTTCTGGATTGGCAGCACGCCCGGTTGCCGCTGCTGACCTTTACCAGTAAGCCACATACATCTTACACGCCAACGCCGATCTCGTCAAGGCACCCCGCGCAGGGGGCATATCCCAAAAGCACCGGCGAAATCCGTTCGTAGTACCGGAGAGCGGGCGGCGGGCAGGCGTGCAGCGCCCTGGGGCGCTGCACGCCTGCCCGCCGCCCGCTCTCCGGTACTACCAGCATGTGGCCCCGACGGTCCCGGGATACACCCCGCACCCGCTCTCGGGTACTACCAGCTCAGAAGCTCAGTCTCCACATCACATAGCTGTCGTCGTCGGCCCGGTAGCGCAGCTTGAGCTCTGGGATCAGCTCATCCTCGATCTGGATGATCACGACCTTGTCTTCCAGCCTGTCGCCCGGCGCCAGTTTGTGGTACTCGAGCACGTGGGGGGCGGCGTCATCCCACACCGAGGCGGCGTTCCACAGCTCGTTGTAGACGCCCCCCTCAGCATCGACAAAGTCAAACTGCTCCGCGTAAAGCTGGACGTCGGCGCGACCCACGTTCTCCACCGTCACATAGGCCACCATCCATGAGCGGCCCGCGCCGGACTCATAGCCTGCTGGGCCCCCATGCGACTCGTAGCCGTTCACCGTGATCGCCAGGCTGCCCGACACGACCTCCTCGCCCAGCCTATGGACGCCACCGGATGGCTCGTCGCCGGGTTCCGCCTTGGCGGTGGGCTTGGGCTCGGCCCCCTGCAGCACAACAGCCGGCGCGGCTTCGAGCTCGCCCAGCTCGATCGTCACCGCCTCATCCTCCAGCGGCTCGGGCGAGTCGCTCCCCATCGTCGCCGGGTCCAGGGGGTTGAACTCGAGCATCAGGCCGGTGGCGTCGCGCGGCCCCTTGAAGACGAGCACGCCGCGCTGGTTGTGGGGGCCCAGCCGCAGCGTCAGATAGTCGCTGGCGTACTCCTGCAACTCATAGCTATAGCCACTATCGTCGACCAACGCCAGTTCGCGCGTCTGGTCCAGAGGCTTGACGTCGCCGCTCGTCGGCGCGATGACGTGCACGACGACGAACTGCTCGTCGCGCCCGAGCTTCCACATGTTGCCCAACGACTCCTGCCGCAGCCAGGCGCTCTGTATCTGGAAGCTGACGCCGCGCTCCGGCGCCTCCAAGCTCTCGCCCACCCGGTAGGTGTCGCCGGGCTCGAGCGGCTCCACGTCGTCGGGGATGGCTGTGAACTCGCCCTCCAGCCCGAGCGGCACCAAGATGGTGGGCAGCGCTTCATTACTGAACATCAGGTACGTGGCCGCAAGGTACGACTGAAAGCCGAAGGCAAGCTGCTTCGCGCTCTTGGGCACCGGGAACACCGCCGTGCCGCGCGCCGCCTGCCCCGGATCCAGCGCCACCGCCAGGTCCGAAGTGATGCCGTTCGCCAGGAGCGTATCGAGCAGGTCCTGCGCCATCGTCGTCGCATAGTCCATATCCTTGATGCTGGACCAGTACAGGGCGTACCACAGGGGGGAGTACCAATGCCCATCGCCGCTCACAATCTCCATGCATGGCACTGTGGCCACGAGCTGCCGCTCCTCGCCGGCGTTGCCCACCGTGATGTCGACGAGCACGAACTGCGGCTCGCCGTCCGCATCCACCGTCTCCCAACCGTGCACCTGGACGACGAGGCCGTCGGCGCTCTGCACCGCATCGCCGATCATCGGGAGACGGCTGCGGTCGAACGGCTCCGCGCCCTGGGGCATGGGTGCATGCTCGCTCGCATAGTTGATGCCGTCGACAACGCCGACCTGAATCGATGCCGTCATCGTGAACGTCGTCTCGGCCGAGATTGTGCCGTCGCTCGACACGTTGTGGATCACGATGTCCTGCGTGATCGTCTGCGCCCCCGCTGCGCCCATGGGCGTCGCCTGCGCCGTCTTGCTGGGGGCTGGGGCCGCCGTGGGCGCCTTGGTCGACGTCGGCGCCGCAACAGCCGTCGCCTTGGGCGTCGCCGTCGCCTCCGGACCCAGCGTTGCCTCCAACGACAGCTCCCCGCCGAATTCCTTGTTCAACGAAAAGCTGCACCCCGAGAGCGCCCCGCTCAGCACCATCGCTGCGAGCAAGGCCAGAACGACGATCGTCCGCGTGTTCCTGGGCATGGCAGAGCTCCTTTCTCCGGCTGATGCAATCGCTGCACCACTGAGAGCCAGACCAGTTGCAGCCGCCTGCAATCGATCCTTCTCGCATTGCGCCGCGGGTGGCAGTGACGCGCCCGCGGCCGCCTCAAACAGCGCGGCCAAGACGCGGAGTGGACAATCTGCACACACTATAGCATATCTGGCGTTTCCAGGGCGTTTCGTGCCCTATGGTGACCGCTCAGCCTGCAACGCCTGCCGGCCGGCGACCGGCCGGCAGGCCTCCCCGGCAACATGCCCCACCTCGCGCTGTAGCCGCAGCACCGTGCCGCGCAAAAGGCCTCCGCGGCGTCACTGCTCAGCCTGTCATTGCGAGTATCCCATGCCGCCGCGCGGCATGTGCAAGCACAGAAACTACTGCTGTCATTGCGAGGAGGCCGCAGCCGACGAAGCAATCTCCAACGACGTAGGGGATTGCCTCGTCAGCGGCTGCGGCGGGGCACCGCAGCCTAGCCCCTTTCGCCGCCACAGGCGGCTCGTGAGCGTCGTAGCCCAAATCCTTCCAGACTGATCGTGCGCCACGGCGTGACTACCGTCTGCCCATGCCAGGGCGGGGGAACGGCGGGGGGCCTCCCAGCCGGGCAAGTCTTTGTGACTGGAGTCACAGACCTATCGCCCGAGATGCGCTATACTGCGGCTGTAGCATTCGCATGATCCGCAGCATGAAGGCACGGTTGCCATCGAGGAGGAACAAGATGAAGATCATCAATGCACTCACCGCCCCGGAATCCCCCAACCCCCACGTGTTTTTGATATCCTAAAAGGGAACCAGTCAGCCGGATTTTGATGATCGAAAAGGGAACCACCTGAGCCCAAATCTGCTATCATGGACTGACCAAGTTCATGGTGGCGGAGGAAAGGATGAT
>Ga0116161_1003142_pt1 | contig 14963 bp, 13 predicted proteins | sample AD_JPNAS3_MetaG_FD_89877 | JGI IMG/M metagenome (GOLD analysis project Ga0116161, IMG submission 89877) | Active sludge microbial communities of municipal wastewater-treating anaerobic digesters from Japan - AD_JPNAS3_MetaG | ecosystem: Engineered > Bioreactor > Anaerobic > Digestate | place... | reverse complement strand
AGATCATAGAAGGGCGCTAACATGGGCCTGCCGTCAAGGAAGAGTATCGCAAGGTTTTTTGCATGCGCATCATTGTTTCCAATGATGAAGTTATAAGCAACCCATTTGAGCAAATGCAGCCGGTCAACAAGGGGTTGCGTACTGAACCTGGACAGGAGGGCAAAGCCCTCCTCGAGACCTGGCCCTCCCTCATTTTCATATTTCCGGTTCGCGAGGTATCCAAGGGCCTGGCAGAAGTCCTCCTGATGTATGCGCTTGATAGTTCCATCTTCAAGGGTTCTGCGATCATATCGCTCTATGATTAAAGCATCATTGGCAGATCCTCGTTCTCCATGCAAAATAGATACATCAGGGATACGGGAAGAAGGCGTGAATATTCTTTTTGCCAGCATCATGCAGAAGGCTTCATTAAGCACCGTATCGGGAAATCCCCTGATCTGAGGCTTCAATATGTGCGAGCTTGGGGCATTCTCAGTTGGCAGGTACAGCTTGTCACCGGATATGTATATAGGGAGTTTGTCTTGCGCTCCTGCCAGTGAAAGCCTGAGATCCTTTCTGCTCGCAAGCAGCGGTTTCTTTGCCCTTCCCTCCAGCATATCCTCCAGATCGCTCCTGGATATCTCCTTGTAGCTACCTGAATCGAGGGGGGTGTGACCTTCAGGAAGGATGGAGATGGCACCTGCGCACTCTCCACCTATTTCTCTCAATAGAGCAAAGTCGTTATTTTTTGAAACATGAACCACTTTTGAAATGAGTTCCCTGATATCTCCCTCAGGCAAGAGATTCGAAAAGAAAGGCCGTGCCGCATCATCCTCATAGGAAACTTCCCGCAAAGGGAGCCTCAATGACAAGGGGTGGGCATATTCGCGATCGATATAGGCCTTGTCATACTGGAAGATAAGATTCTGCTTCTCATCGAGCCAGAGCTGACCAACCAGATGTGTGTCCCAGAATACGCCAAGCTTCATTCAGTCCTACCCTCTTGCCCTGATCACACATTGGAGGCCAAAGGCTTCCAGAACTTTTATCACTTTTGCTATCTCCAGCGTCGGCTTTCCGTTCTCCAATTCGGAGAAGAACCTGACACCCACATTACACATGCCCGCGGCCTGCTGTTGGGTAATGCCGCTCTCCTTGCGCCTGGCTCTGATCAGCCTGCCAATATCCTTTGGAGCAGTGATAGTCCCTTCATTGAAGGGAAGCTTTTTATTGTCCATCGCTCTCACCTCATATTTTCCCGATCGGGAATATTATAGAGAATCATAAGGCAAAAGTAAAGTATTTTCCCGATCGGGATTAATTAATAAAACCCAGGGATGATTTTTTATGTTCATTCCCGATCGGGAATATCATAAAGCAAAAGAAACCAGTTCCAGCAGGAAAGGGCATAATCACTCAGCTGACCTTGAAAGAATCAGTTATAACCTGGCTTCAAAGTAATCGTAGCCCTCGACAGAGGTAGACCGAACCTCTCATTGCTGAAGTGGTAATCATGGCATGAACGTTTTACTTTATTGGTCTAAAAAAATGTCCACATATCGTGAGGTTCTCATAATTAGCCCAAGCGAATGGGTTCATTCTGATATTATTCTGAGACCATAGCTTTTCGGGGCTTTGGAAAGTCCACAGTTGTTACAGATACCTGGAGTGCGACTAGAGCTTCCAGTTCTTATAGAAATCTTTAATTTAGATATTAATTCAGTGGGTTGCGATAGGCAAAAATACATTGACTCTCTTAAAATAGTATGGTGTGGCACATCCATATCACATTTTTCCGGCTATAAATCCGTGATCATGTTGCATTATCATTTTCAGCTTTTTTAGATCTCAGATATGAAGCAAACCGACTGTATGCTCATATTATAAAGACTAGGGACAAGGGCACTCGCTTGTATCTGGTATTTAAGCTTGACCCATCTTGATAAATCCTGTCTCTAAGCAGCAGAAGGTCTTTTTCTCACAAAGCTGGAAAGTCTTCGCTGCATTCATTCTCGTAAAAAAAGGAGAGTTCCAGATGAACGACAAAAGGCAAGAGATCGAAAAAACAGCCTATGAGCTTTATGAGAAGAGTGGCTACGTTTCAGGTCTAGATGTGGATCATTGGTTGGAAGCCGAAAAGATAGTGCATTCAATGTATCCAGAAACTACACCTTTCAAAGCTAAGAAGGGTTCCTCTAAAAGCAGTAAGAAAGGTCTTTCCAAGAAAAGAATATAGAACTTATTCCACCACAGATTTCTGAATTTAATAAGGGAAACCCGGGCAGAGACTGTAATTGATATTCCGAGTTTTCATTGTTTCTTGGATGGACGTTCTCGTGATTTCCTTGTTGTATTCTCTTCAGGGTTCGCCCCTTTGGCCTTCCATGCGGTGCAACTGTCGCAGGCAATGTCCCTGAACTTGGGAGCGGGGGTAGACCTGTGCCCGATCCCACCCCTGGTATCATCATTGATCTCGGTCCCTTCAGTAGGCAGCGACCTGAGAAACGAGCACTGCCTCAGAGAGATACGAGCGGTATATACAGGGCATTCTATCGCGTGTTCATTCAACCACAGTTCTTTCATGGCATCCTGGTCCATAATCGAGCTCCCTCATGCTCCCGTATCTCCTCTCTATAGTAATCCTGAACGGCAGGTATTCAATATTCAACCAGGATGGGTTTCTCTCCGGTTCACAGGGATTGCTTCAATTGCTTCACTCTTCAAGAGCCCTTCGGATGACTTCTTTCACATCTCTGCTGCTTGCCGGTTTCAGGAGCAATTCCTTAATGCCCAAGGATTTTGCCTCCTGCTGGCTGATGACATCGTTATAACCGGTGCACAGGATGATAGGGATGTCCGAGCGCTTCTCCTTAAGCTTCCCGGCAAGCTCCAACCCCGTCATCCCCGGCATGGTGAGATCAGTAATGACGAGGTCGAACTCGTCGGGCTTCTCGTCGAAGAGCCTGAACGCCTCTAGACCGTTTTTAAGAGCCGTCACCTGATAGCCAGAGAGATTCAATGCCCTCTGTAAACTCGATAATATGATATCCTCATCATCCACAAGGAGGACCCTCTCCTTGCCCTGCACATGAGAAGCTCTGTCATCAGGTGAAGTTTGAGATTGGCACTCTGCTAAGCTAAAGGGCAGGTAGACCGTGAAGAGAGATCCTTTACCTTCCCCACTCTCCACCGCAATGCTCCCCCCGTGGCTCTTGACGATGCCGTGAACCACAGAGAGACCCATGCCCGTACCTTTGCCCACTGCCTTGCTCGTGAAAAACGGCTCGAAGATCCTGCTCATCACCTCCAACTTCATTCCCTGACCGTTATCCTTGACTGTGAGCTTGAGGTACTCTCCTGCCTGCATGCCATGATGAGCACTCGCGGAATCCATGTAGGTATTCGTAAGTCCTATCTCGATAGTTCCTTTCTGCGATTCATAGGCATCGACGGCATTCTGGCAAAGATTCATGATGACCTGCTCGATCTGAACAGGATCACCCATGATCACATCGGCCTTCACGCTGATGTTCTGCTCAATGCTGATCGTGCTCGGCAGGGAAGATTTAAGAAACTTTAAGGTCTCCTCAATGAGGGGCTTGATCTGAATCGGCCTGTGAATGATCTCGCTCCTCCTACTGAACGAGAGGATCTTCTTGACGAGGTCTTTCTGCCTGTGAGCAGCCTTGAGTGTCTGGTCCAGGATCTCGTGGCGGACCGAGCCCCGCGGCTCACCGTCGAGGAGCTCTTCGATATTGATGATAATCGGGTAGAGAATGTTGTTCAAATCGTGGGCAATGCCGCCAGCAAATCTGTCTAGGGCTTCTATCCTCTGCGTCTGGGCGAGCTGTGACTCGGCTGTTCTCTTTTCTTCTTCCGCCATCTTTCGACCGGACACCTCCTCAGCCAGCTTTTTATTTCTGTCTTCAAGCTCGGCCGTCCTTTGCCTTACGAGGTCTTCGAGTCCTTCACGATGCATGCTGAGCTCTTCTTCCAGATGCTTCCGCTCAGTGATGTCCTGGGCAATCATCAGGCAACGGCGATCGATATTTTCCCCGTAATTTACGTTAATTCCCTCGATGTGGAGATACTTTGGCTTACCGTGTTTATCAAAGAAAACTACCTCTGACGTCTCCTTGATGGAGCTCACGAATACTTTTTTGAGGAACTCCCAGAAAGTCTTTTTCGACTCTTCCGAAAGGAACATGCAGAACTTACGGTTGATGAGAAACGACCGTTCCTTTCCCAGGAGGTTCGCGCCCGTGAAGTTGATTTCCAGGATCATGCCGTCTTCTGCAAGGGTGAAATAGCCGACCGGGGCGTAATGGTACAGATCGGAGTACTTTTCCAGGTTCAGCTCGAGCTCGGAGCGCGCCTTCATGAGCTCCTCGTTCTGCATCTCCAGCTCGATCTGATGAACGCTTAATTCATGGACCAGTTTCAGGGTATCTTCATTCCCAGGATGCGGTCCTGCCAAAGCCTCTTTCTCGCTCAACCTCTCTTCTGCTCGGCGGCGCAAGGCCAAGGCTTCTTTATCTTTGCCGGTCTTCTTTTTCATGACCGTCCCCTTCCTGGTTTCAAGGCCTCTTGTCCCCAGCTTCCAGTTATTGTTAGTCCTTCCGCTTTGCAATCTCCGTCTGAAGGTCTTCTTTCGCTCTGGCGAGGTCGGTGGCGCTTATCTCGGCACCCTTCTCCAGCGCTTCTTTAGCGTCGCGCAGATCCATCTCGAGCTTCTTGGCCACCGTAATGTCCACAAACGTTATCACAACGCCATCAATCCTGTCCTCAAGGGTGCGGTAGGGCATGATGCGCACCGTGAACCATCGGCCGTCGTGGGTGGCGACCTGCTTTTCCACGAACACGAGGGTCTGCAGCACCTGGTGAATGTCGTCAATCATTTCTGTATAGATCAAGTCGGAAGAGATGTCCGTGATCGGCCGCCCCAAGTCTCTCTGCTTCAGCTTCAGGATCGTGGTCATCTGCCTGGTGAAACGCTGCATGTTCAGGTTTTTATCGAGGAACACCGTGGCAATGTCCGTGCTGTTGAGCAGGTTCTTCATGTCGTTGTTCGAACGCGAAAGCTGTTCCACCTTGGACTGCAGCTCGGCATTGACCGTCTGCAGCTCTTCGTTCAGAGACTGCATCTCTTCCTTGGATGTCGTCAGCTCCTCGTTGGATGACTGCAGCTCCTCGTTGGTGGACTGCAGCTCCTCGTTGGTGGACTGCAGCTCTTCATTCGTGGCTTTGAGCTCTTCCTGCGAGGTCTGCATTTCCTCCCGGGTATTCTGCAGGTCATCCGAGAGCTCTTTGTTTTCCTGCTCCATCTCGGCTATCCGTGTATCAGACGATGAGCGGCCTTTGCGGGGGGAGGGAGAGGGGGCTTTCCTGTCTGCGGAGGCCTTGGCGTCCTGAAAAACGATGATGTACAACCCTTTCAGCTCCGCCGGGGTTTCGATAGGCCGGATAGTGAGATCTACCAGCTGGTTGTTGCCATTGGTTCTGAGGGTGAGACCACACACCTGGGCCTGTCCTTTTTCACTTACTGCCTTTCGAAAGGCTAGCGTCAGATCGTATCGTATCCCTTCACGGGCCATGGCGAAAACATTCCAGTTGGCCTTTCCGGCTGCAGGCTCCAGATACTTCCCTGTCCGCCCGCTGATATAGAGGATATCTCCCTTGTCATTGACCAGCACAGCGGGCGGGGAGAACTGCTCCAGCATCAGCTTGTCCATGAGCTGCTGGAGATTTGCTGCCATAGGCTTGGGCGTTTCCGTCTCCAGGTATGGCTTTGTGTGTCCAGGAAAGAAGGAAGTCGGAAAATTGACAAGCTCGATCTGCCTGGGGACGTCCTTGCGCTGGTAAATCCTCCACTTGCTATCCAGCGGGGTAAAGAGATCGCTTGAAGAACCCGTGGTTTCAGCGCTGCCCAGGAACAGGATTCCGCCGGGATTCAGACAGTAGTGGAACATCGGAAGCAGCTTCTTCTGCATCTCCGCGACCAGATAGATCAAGAGGTTCCGGCAGATAATGATATCCAGCTTGGTAAAAGGCGGGTCCATGACGATATTCTGTGTGGCCAAAACCACCATCTCACGGATCTCCTTGGAGACCCGGTAGTTATCGTTATCTTCCCTGATGAAAAATCTTTTCAGGCGCTCTGGAGAGACATCTGCTGTAATATTGGCGGGATATACACCCATGCGCGCCTTGTCGATGGCGTCGCGGTCCAGGTCGGTAGCATAAATCTGCAGGGAGAATCTTGCGTTGGGGTTTATCTTCTCCAGCGCTTCTTTGAATACCATGGCAAGGGAATAGGCCTCTTCACCGGTCGAGCAGCCGGCGACCCATGCGCGAAGCGTGTCGCCTTTAGGTCTGCTTGCAATGAGCTCCGGTATGGCTTCTTCCTTCAGCATTTCCCATGCCTGCGCATCGCGGAAGAAGTTTGTCACGCCGATGAGCAGCTCTTTGAAGAGGATGTCCCTCTCGTGAGGATTAGCCTGCAGGAACTTTACATACTGATCGATATTGCTGATCTGGTGGACGCTCATGCGCCGCTCTATCCTGCGGTACACGGTGCCTTTCTTATAGAAAGAAAAATCGTGACCCGTATGCGTCCGGAGCAGGATAATGATCTTTTCCTGAGCAGACATCGATTTGCTGCCCAGGAGAACTTCGTCAGACGCTTTGACTTGAGTGGGGGGCGGGGAGAAATGGAGGAAGTCGATAAGCTTGGCGAACATATCCTGAGGCGGTGCGATATAATCGGCCAGCCCGGTTTCGACGGCGCTTCGCGGCATACCGTCGAACTGGGCCGATGCAGGGTCCTGCACCAGGACTATGCCGCTCTTCTCCTTGATGGCCTTGATGCCCAGGGTGCCGTCGGTGCCCATGCCGGAAAGGATGATGCCCGTGCTCCTTTCCTGCTGGTCCTCTGCCAGAGTGCGGAAAAAGAAATCGATCGGCAGACGCAGGCCACGTATTGCAGCAGGTTCCATGAGATGGAGGACCCCGTGCAGAATGGACATGTCCCTGTTAGGCGGGATCACATAAACGGTATCCGGCCTGACCGGCATCCGGTCTTCCACCTCTACCACTTTCAGTCTTGTTATGCGCTGCAGAAGCTCGGGCATGGCCCCTTTGTGGTCCGGGTCGAGATGCTGAACGATGACGTACGCTATGCGTTCGCCGGGAGATACATGCTTCAGTAACAGCTCCAGCGCCTCCAGCCCGCCCGCCGACGCGCCGATACCGACAATATGAAGTGACTCCCCGGTTTCTCTTGATCGCGTTTTCCGCTCTGGTTTTCGCGGCAGCTTCTTCTGTGCGCTTTTTTCTCTCTTCTTTGTATTCATCTATAAAAGTATAAAGAGAGAATATCCATTATGCAAGAATGAAATGCTGTAAAAATACACTAGATTTACAGACTCGATCATCCACTTGGCTGGATTATCATTGGGGAGACTATGGAATTGAATGGCACAAGTTCATATGAATTGGCTTGGAAAGTAAAGCTACTCAGATGATATCTTCACTCGTAGACGATGCGCACAAAAGTTTACAGTATGGCACGGTAGCATAACTTTTTGATCCAAGCTGTTTTTCAAGGTGTCGTGAGGATAGAATAAGTAGTCCTGTTCTGAAGGTAGCAACCGGATATCAACACTAGTGGGTCTCAGTCATTACAATACCTAGAAGGTTTAAAAGGTGGACTTAAGAACATAACATCAAAAAGACAACGAGAACGATTCCTCACCATGGTTTCTGCTCCATATGACCTCATCCGCTATCGTGAGCACCCATGACTGTGTATTGCCGTCAGGCTTCTTCCGGGCGAAAGCCTTTGGTTTCAGGACGGCGACGCAAAAACTGTCGAACGGACATCGTACGGACTTGTACAAGATTACTCCCACATCCGTCTTGCGAGTGATCCTGGCGAATTCCTGGGTCGCTGAGTAATCGAATGGGTGCTCCCAGACAGCAGTGTCCCTGTTGAAGGGCTTTTCTCTGAGGTCGACCGAAAGATGTCTCAGCAGGACCCTGAATGCGGTGAAGGAAGAGGGCGGCAGGCGCCTCAGGCCGGCGCTGTCCTGCAGGAACCTCCACCGCCAGTACCCCACCTCGGACGCGGCGGTCCGCGGCGTCTCTCCGCCATAGAAGACTCCTGGATCGCCCACAGCCCTGAACCGGGTCCCGAACGAGGTGACCGCTGCATACCTGAACGGACTGAAAAGCAGATAGTCCAAGCCCTTCGCCTCGGCCGGTATTGCAGGTTTGCCCTCCTCGAGGATATCCTCGAGGATTTCGTGCTCTTCCCGGGTGTCGACCAGTCTCATGGTTGATGACGCGTACTGCGATTCCACCATGCGCCAGATCCTGCCGGTAAACGGCCGTGCGCTAGACGATACCTCTACAGGTGTCCAAGTAATGGACGACACTGACCAGGCCCTCCGTAGTTTCCACAAGGTCTGAAGGCTTCTGTCCCGCAAGCCCCTTGTTCTCGCTGTTCATCCATGCCAGGGCGTCTTCGTGAGAACCGCCCACGAGGGCATCCAGAGATCGGAAAAGCCTCACCAGCAGGACTCCAAAGTCCCACTCCTTTCTGCCGGGGGACAGATCGTAGTAAAACGCATAAAGGCGGGTCACCGTCGCAGGGCTCAGGCCGAGCACCCTGGACAGCTTGTTCTTCGTGAAGCCCAGCCTGTCGGCAGTGTTCACGACCGCCTTGGACAGTACCTTTCTCTTTGTCGACACAGCCGGGATTGTTTTCGTTCTGTACTTCATACAACCCCCATATCGAACTTTCTATAGAAATAATAAACCATATTCCTTTCAGAGTAAAGTAATAAGCTCGCAGAAAATTTATAAGATAGTATATAAGATTATGAGGCAAGCAGATATGGTTGATTGCCTCGTTTTGAACTGATTGTAAGAGAACTTGGAGTGCAAGAATATGAATCCTCAGATTAAAAAGCCCGGCGCCTCGACTCACCGGGCGGTATATACCTGGCGTGGACACTTGTGTGTGTTATTGAATAACTCCTCTTTCCATAGTCTTATTCCTCGATGACGTTTCGTGGCTGAAATCACAAACTCCTGCAACCGTCGGCGCTGCTCGATGATACCACGCCAGCCAGGCAGGCCGTTGAGTTTGTTGTACTGATCCATAATCTCACTTTTGCTCCCGTGGATGATTTTCTCGAAGAGCTGGGCTTTCGCTTCACGGTATGTGTCTCTGCTCATGCATACCGTCCATCCCTGCTGGCTCTTTACGACCTTCAGGGTAAGGTAGTCGCTTACCACGAGATGCAGGGGATTTTTCAAGACGTCTGAGAACTTGTCATCATACAAGATCTCTGGACCGATTGTCCCCGGACATTGTAGGATCAGAGCAAGATTATGCCATCGAAGATAGTGGAAGTTCACCTCGTTCTTTTTCTTTCTTCTATACCGTTGATCCTTGGATAGATCGCACTGATACTTTTGGATCAATTTGCGATCGATCCTTCCGGCCTGATCAAGCTTCCTGTCGGGTATCACGAGGTGACAGTACCGGGTATACCCGCTGCTCATGAATAAAACCACCTGCTGGACCATTCCCTGCCAGCTCTCGCATTCGTACCTGTATGCCATTGGAACTCCTCCTTTCCGCCAAGAAAGATTTGGAGAACCGGGCTCCCGCCCAGGTAGTCCCCCAGATCATGGCCCTGTCGAGGCATGATCTGGATTACTACCCTGAAAAAGACAAACCGAATGGAAAGGACTTTCAGCCGGGCCCGTGCCCCAGATGCCACCCTGGAGTGCCCACGAATCTCCCACTGCCCAGCAGGAGATCCACCCACTTTCGAATATGCTCTGGTAATCTCTTTAAGATGTGGATGGTAAATATCGGATATGCGATAATTTCACAGATATGCTCTGCGAGCCTGTGCAGAGGCGTTTTTTCTGAAATCTTAAATCACTTCTTGATGACAGTCTGGGCAATATTCTGCTGTGGCATTCAATATGTGTCCTAGAGATGTGTGTATCCGCTCGCTCTCCATAGAGATCCAGATCCTCTTGATATTCAAGGTGAAGAAAGCTATCATACACATATGAAAAAAATAAATAAATTATCTGCCCAGGATGAGAAGATCGACGAATTCATCGAGAGTTCGGAAAGGATCATGCGCTACATGACGTACGCTCTGATAGGGTTGACCGTCAATGTCGTCATACTGGCCATAAAAGTCTTTATCCTCTCGGTAACAAAATGAGGGCTTTTTTCTCGATCCTACAGGCCCTCCCGAACGTCCTTTATGGAGAAAGAGGGCGGTGATGCTGATACAAGAGTGGCGACAGAATGGGAAAAACAAGGCGGTAAGATTGACTGCAGGATAATTATCTCAAGAATTGTCACTCATTCCTTGCTTCAACTACAACAATTTAAACAATCATAGCAATAAATATGGTGTTTTACTGTGTCACGAATAATAGTAGAAATAACAATTATTTCAGTAGCATAAGTTACTTATATGTGGAAACACTGCCAGCTCTGTACAGGTGCTGCAGGAATTTCCTGATGGAGATGTTTCTATTCAGGTCGATGTGCTCATAGAAACGACGGACCAAGCCAGGGTCGTTATCTCGCTATTCAACAAAAAAGCTGAGGAATTCATATCAGGTGCTGATGTCAGGCTTCACAGGATGTCTGAGCCCGGCTTGGATATGGTGACAGACTCTTCTGGGAGAGCGTCTTTCTCTGTCCCGATACCAAGTGGGTATTCGGTAGATATAATAGAAAAAGGAAAGCGTATAAGCCAGATACACCTGGTGTTTCAGGACTGAGTTTCGACTATTTTTTCGGAGGATATTCTCCGAATATATTCTTCCTATTTGCCCACGTAAGATAACTATATCGGGAATACCGGGGGCAGGACAAAAAAACATCTCCCTTAGCATCATTCAAATGCATTGTTATGCATAGTGTCGGCTAATCCCCTGATCTGAGGCTGTAGTCCACAAAAACCGTCCATTATCACTATCCACACATCCGTCCACATAATTTTCTTAGAACAGCAGTACAGCTGCATCTGTGAGGTCATGCATGAGAAGAACAAAACCGGGAAAATTGACATTTTCCCTCACTCTGGCTATAGTAAGAGCATATATTCTCTATTCATTTTTCGGGCTCCATGCCGCCGGCATGGGAGACAGGGGTGACCCACCTCAGAAGGGTCTGCTCAGCACGCGCCAAGTACTGGCCCTTGCGCGGCTGAAAAGAGATGCCGGGGTTCCGGATCAAGGTGTAGCGCAGTGAGCGCAGCCAAAAGGGCTTGGGAATAGAGCGGAGCTGCTACCGCGAGGCCCTCGACTGGGTTTGCCAGTTTTCGGGCCTCAGAAAGAGCATGACACTCTCAGCACATATGGCCCTTGTGAGGGCTCCGGATTTTCCAGGTTCCAGGGATTGCTTTATCAGGCGGGTTGTTCAGGGAGACGCCGTTGACGCGTCTCTGTTTGGGCATGCTACGATTTCGGGCAAGACCTGTTCATGATGGAGCTTGCCAGTTACAATCAGATTCAATGAGATGGGATCTCAGTGATCAGAATGTATAAGATGGGATGTTGTCTTCGGTCAGTAAATTGTCGTACTCAAAGTCCTCTAACTCAGTAATCCAGTTTGCTACATTCCAGTTTGCTAGCAACTCCTTCACATTTTCGATATGGGTCACCCTGGTATCATACAGGTTAAGCGCCTTCCCTATGCATGAATCGATCAGTTTCACCTCCTGGTAATCATACTCAGATAAGGCACCGTTGTAGTACTGTGAACCGATCTTTATGGGTACATTGGGAGGAGGGTCATGCCTGATCGAGAGATACTGTTCTTTTCTCGCGTTTGCCGAGAGGCTCCTGGTGATTTTCTTAAAGGACAATGTTCCTTTTCTGCCATTCCCAATAGAAAAGCTGTGACCTGACTGCGGGTCTGATTTTGACATTGCACCCATTTTCTCATGAAGGAACGAGTGCGTTACGGATCTGAAGTATGACAGCTCGGTGAAGAAGAGATGGTCAGTTGAAAGCATCCGGAACGTACCAAAGTATGCATCGATGAATGTGTTTTCGATTCTCTCGAAGCGAGTTCTGCTCCCGAGTTCATTGTGTCTTTTATAGTCATACACGTTTATGGCAAAGATTCTGAGCTCTTTTACATAACATATGCAATTGACATCAAACATGGGCTTCCTCCATTTCCTTCCATATTTTATGAAGATACGATGATGAGACGGATAGCTTCTTGTACTTCCTAAGGTATTGTGCGATCTTGCGGAACCCGACTCCATCTTTATTAAGCTCTTGTATCTCTCCCCAGTGGCCTAGGATCAGTCTTCTGATTTTTGCGTTGCTGTCCGACCTGAGGTTCTGTATCCTCATCTTCCGGACCTTCTGCCAATCATCAAACTGGTCTTCTCCTGCCGTCCGGTATCCCTTTCCCCGCAAGGTGTCCCAACCATATTCGCGCGAAGCAAGGATGAGCCCGCAGTAGTGGAGAATCCCGCCAGGGACATTGGGGTGTCCAGCCTTCAACTGATAGTACTTTTTGGGGGCTGCGCGGTAGATCTCGATAAAGTCAGTTTCCGGTAGAGAGGCAATCCAGTGACGGAGATTCTCCCGTTCCTTCGAGGTCAATCCGCCAGTGAGCACCTGGATGATGTCGTCGATCGCCATGCTTCTACCTTGTCGTATATGCATACGTCTCGTAATATCTGAAGTGGGACAGCTCGAGGCTTGTCTGCTGAAGGGACTGTTCGTGGGTCATGCCATGATTGACACATTCGAGGTATCTTCTCTGGGCGAAGTTGTGTTTGAAGGCGTGAGTACCGCGGCCGGGCGAATATTGACCGGTTATTCTGGCGGCCTTTTTGATCGATGCGAGGTATTCCTCATAGGGGCTCTGAAGGACACGTTTTGTCCTGATGTATTCTGCGAGGAAATGGTAGGTGTCAGGCGTTACCAGGTGATCGGTGAGTTTGCCTCCTTTTTCCCTCACGTCGCTCACGAGGCCGACCTCTTTCCCCGTCACCGGGTCAGGGATCAGTCCTCCGAGATTGCTTGAGGTCAATGGATTGGATAATCCGTTCGAGGCCGCTCCAACGCCTTCGGTCCGGAGGCCTCCCTCGTACTGCAGGGATGCCTGGAGGCAATGAGTCGGATTTTCGATCATCCTGATGAGCAATACAGGATCGGGATACGCGCGATTCGAGAACTGTCTGCTTGACCTTTTGAGGCCTCTTCCCTTTCGTCTTGCGAGCCTCGATGCTTCCTCGCGGATATCTTCGGTTGAGATCTTGGTGTAGGGCAGGTCATGCTCTTCGATGAAAGTGTTGATGGCATGCTCGAGCTTTGCCAAGGCTGCGAGCCTGGTCTCGAAAGTCTGCAAGGACAGCTCCCTGGTTATGAAGTGATCGAGTGACTCCATCAGGTAAGCGTTCAGCCAATATGCGAAGAGCTCTGCATCGAAAATATTGCCGGCACCGTGCCTGGTAAGATAGTGGGCGAATCTGTGCGCCTCGTAGCCGTATGTCTTCCGAGTGCCATATGACCGTATGCCCTCAGGGCTGTCATTTTTGGACTTACCGTAGGCAAAGATACCATGGAGCACACATTCGACCTGGGAGTAAACGGATTTTGGTTTCCGAAAACAATTCATGGGTAGGATACCTCCTTTGAAATTTCATGAAAACAGGGTGCGGATAGGGTGCGTTTTGGGGTGAAAAAATGATAATTTTGATTTTCTAACCTATTGAAATTATTTAATCGAAAACCCCTTGATATAACTACGAATCCAAAGGTCGCAGGTTCGAATCCTGCTGGGCGCAAGCCATTCTACAAGATATTGAAAATCCCCTGGCTAACATATGGCTAACACGGGAAATGAAATGTGCCCCACTCGGCCGTAATAATTGCCGATGAAAGAATAGAAGGGTTCCCCTTTCTAACCTCTTGATAATACGTCCATGTGATTTTTTCTCAAGGAAGGATAGCCTTCTCGAAGAATTCATTGGCTTTTTCTGGATTGAGGTTTTTTAGTTGTTTATACACATCCATAGCCTGGCCTTTCTGTCCAGATAGGCTATAGGCAAGTCCTAAGTTGTACATTGCACTAGCATCATTTGGATCGATACGCAGTACCTGTAAAAATGCCTCTATGGCTTTTCCATACTGTTTAGAAATACCATATAGATTGCCTAGCTTATGCCAGACCATGGAATCATCTGTGTTAATTCGCAGTGACTGTAAGAAGGCGTTAATAGCCTTTTCAGTTTGGTGTGTTGTATCATAGGCAAACCCCAGAAGGGACCATGCAAGAGCATCGTCTGGGTTAATACGTAAACTCTCTCTGAATGCTTCGATAGATTTTTGGGTCTGTCCTAATCCTCTATAAGCAACGCCAAGGCCATACCATGCTCCGGCACTTTCTTCTGGATTGACACGAAGTTCCTGCAAGAAAGCTTCAATTGCTTTTTCATTCTGTTCAGAAAGACCATACATAACACCTATGTTGTGCCATGCAAGCGCATAATTTGAATCCAAACTTAGTGCTTTCGAGAATGCCTCGATTGCATTGTCAACATGGCCTATTTTGTTATAGGCAAAGCCCAAACTGAACCAAGAAACGGCATCTTCTGGTTTAGCCTTGGTCCAACAAAGGGAGTGATGCACCAATGCTGGCCAGTCTTCATTTTTCTCAAGCAGTAATGCCTTATTGATCCAGTAGAGAGATGATTCTGTCTCCTTGGCTTCAGCTATGTGTCGTTTGGGTAATTCCTTAATCCACTCGATAGGAACAGCAAAATTCAAGCTTTGAGATTCGGCAATATAAAAGGTTCATCACACGGAAGCGTACTTTTGAGTTGAAAGGAGTGGACATACCTGCCTTTCTGAATCTGAAGAAAGAAAACAGGAAGGGATCAGGGCATGTCCACGAGTATACTGTATCACGGGTT
>Ga0116161_1003128_pt1 | contig 15005 bp, 12 predicted proteins | sample AD_JPNAS3_MetaG_FD_89877 | JGI IMG/M metagenome (GOLD analysis project Ga0116161, IMG submission 89877) | Active sludge microbial communities of municipal wastewater-treating anaerobic digesters from Japan - AD_JPNAS3_MetaG | ecosystem: Engineered > Bioreactor > Anaerobic > Digestate | place... | reverse complement strand
ATTCTTCCTGCAGGCCGTTCTTGAATCTGCCGAGGACGCAGCCGTGACCATTGATAAATTAACAGCTCTTCATGATAAAAACACGGCCGCTATTACCAATATGGGCAGGGCATCAAAGAACGCCTTGCAGCTGCTTACCTATCTCGAAGCCAATCCTATTATTGAAATTACAAAGACGGCTAGGGCTTTGGACATGTCGTTTAATACTGTGTCCGCCGCCATAAAGAGGCTATGCGATGCAGGCATACTTGTTCAGTCATCCGGCGAGCAGAGAAACAGAGTATTCTCTTATGAGGAATATTTAAACCTGCTTCGGGAAGGGACATAAAAGCAGAATGCTAACACCTTGCTAACAAATATCCGTAAAACGTGCTTGAAGCACCATTTTCTCCGAAGCCTCTGACCGCACGGCTTGCAGCCCTCAAACCCGCATTGTAACACCATTTTACCGCTCCCAGCGACACTAAAAGACAACGACAGGATATTAGCGGACACTCAGAGATAACGACTCGAAATCAGTTTGCCGGAAACGGCACCCGGCTTCGAATCCCGCCCTCTCCGCCTGAAAATTAAGCAACCGTACCAAATGGCCGATTGCAGTGTTTTATAGTATTAGCGTGACCAAAATGCTGGTCGGCAGTAAGATAAATCATGTTGAATCCACCTGCTTCCCCCCTGCTCATAAAGCTTAGTCATGCATCAGTCTTGCCGACAGGAAAAGAGGACGGCTTTGCCGGAGCAATGCCCAGCAGTGAACCGGCACAGACAACATGATATTCACTATATAATCAGAGTTTTTAGGGTTATATCCGTAAAACCCAAATAGTGAAATATAGCTGAATTTATAGTATAATGAAAGAAAATGATTTTGGGACAACGTGCTTAATTACATGACTGTGAGGGAAGTGGGAAAAAATGAGGAATAATTTGGACAACAGACAAGACAACATTATAGAGTCATTTCAATCGCTCTATGGAAAAGAAGAACTGCTTGCCAAAGTAATCGAGTTCTTTCCCTATCCTATTCAGGTTTATGCTCCGGACGGAACGTCGGTGCTGGTGAATAAGGCCTTGCTGACCGAATACCATATTTCCGATCCGGACATGATTGTCGGGAGATATAATGCGCTAAAAGATCCTTCTGTTATCGAAACGGGCCTGCTCCATAAGCTGAAGCGGGCTTTCCGGGGAGAAATCGTTTCTTCTTCGGATGTCAGGGTGCCTTTGGAAGATATTTCTGAGCGATACGGCATACTGGATTTCGATGTGGAGGCCGTATATCAGGACATTACGGTTTTCCCTATTTTAGATGATACAAAAAGGGTTATATATGTTGTGGCGCTTCTGATCAACAGGAGGGTTTATCGCGGCAAAGGTGAAATTGAAAAAGCGAAAGAATACATAGAAAGCCACTGGCTGGACAAGTTTGATGCTACGGAAACGGCAAAAGCGGCATGCCTCAGCAAAGCCCATTTCGCAAAGCTGTTCAAGAAGCATACCGGCGTAACCCCCCATGAATATTATATAAATCATAAAATAAGCAAATTGAAGGAGAAGCTGCTGGATACCAACCTTTCCATAGCTCAGGCCTTTGCTGCCTGCAACATGGATTATAGCGGCCATTCCGCAAGAGTGTTTAAGGACAAAACCGGCCTTTCTCCTTCCGATTATCGGAAAAGCCAGGTAAAATAGAAACGGGGGTCAACCTATGAAAGATCAGATTGAGGAAGCACAAAGGGGTCTTGTTGAATCATTCCAATCGATTTTTGAAAAACAGGAACTCCTTGCGAAAGTAATCGAGTTCTTCCCCTATCCGATTCAGATTTTCTCCCTTGATGGGACAGCGAGAATGATTAATAAAGCAACATTAGAAATGATAGGAATCAGAAGCGTGGAATCCCATGTGGGCAAATACAATGTTTTTAAAGATCCCATCGTGCGAACTCTTGGTTTTATGGATCAGGTCGGGCAGGTATTGACGGGCAAAACCATACACCTTACCGATTTCAATGCGCCCTATCAGGATATGATCCGGTATTTTAATGTGGAAGACAGGGATATTCAGACCATAAGCTCAGATATTACGTGCTTTCCTTTGATAAAGTCCGATGGCACAATAGAATACTTTGCCGCCGTTTTTATAATTAAAAAAATATATCGGGGGAAAGAAGAAATTGAGATAGGTAAACAATACATGGAAGCCCATTGGCATGAGCCCTTTAACGCCGACAAAACGGCAAAGTCGGCATGCCTCAGTAAAGCCCATTTTACAAAGCTGTTCAAGAAGCATACCGGTGTAACTCCCCATGAGTATTATACAAATTATAAAATCAGTAAATTGAAGGAGAAGCTGCTGAATACCAGCCTTTCTATCGCCCAGGCCTTTGCTGTCTGCAACATGGATTATAATGGTCATTCCGCAAGATTATTCAGAAAGAAGGTCGGTGTTTCGCCGTCTGTATATCGAAAAATGTCAGAGTAAAATGAATTGTGCCCCAAGGTAGTTACAGGAAGTCCGGTTTTGGTTTATTACAAAATCCGGCTTCTTTATTTTTTCAAAACAACATTTTTTGTACTGATTATAAGCATATTTAACCTATCTTTGCAGCGGCCAAGTTAATAAAATATCAGTAACATATATGAAAAAATCGGCAGTTTGAACGGAAAGGAGCATTTTTATGGGTGGTAAAACGAAACAAAAACTGCTTGAGGAATTGTTTTCTCAATTCATTGATTTTTTCCCTTATCCTATTGCCATATTTACACCGGAGCATACACTGTCCATGGTGAACAAGGCTTTTGAAGAGGAGACGAATATGCAGTTTACAAATATGGAAAAAGGAGATGTCCGCATTCTTCAATACAAGATCAACGATATGCAATTGGCTGCAGCCGTCATGAAGGTCTTCGCCGGAGACACCTTCTTTTTAGAGGGCTTAAAGAATCCGTTTTCCATGTTTTCAGGAATTACACATCAAGGCATTCAACAGTCTGACCGTTTCAGTAAGGCTGTCGTTTTTCCCGTTCCGGTCGATGATACTGCAATCACTCACGGCGTGATAGTGTTTATGGCATGAATAATGGTGTTAGCCATGCTGCCAAGGGGATCATTATACATATAGTCCCTTTTCAAATATTGCGTCAATCGGAGTTGATGCTTTTTACCAGAATGCCAGCACCTGGGCGAAGTCAGAGCTTCAGAAAGCCTATGATATCGGCCTTATCCCCGACATTTTAATGGGTGCTGATATGACAAAACCAATCACAAGAGAGGAGTTTGCCGAGCTTACGGTAGTACTGTATGAAAAGGTTACAGGCAAAAAAGCGAACCGGTTTCTCCGAATCCTTTTACGGATACGGCAAATTCGCAAATACCCATGGATATAAGATCGAAATTACCGAATGGATTTCCCAATATCCCCGTAGCCTCCGATGCAGAATTCGACCACTATATGAGCGAGATGCTTTCAAGTGACGATAATATTGCCATTGTCTACAAGTCAAAGCAATCTTTAGAATCACTTTATAATTTGTATACGCAGCAGAAATATATGGGAAGTAAAAACACTGCTCATTACCTCAAATATTATTGATGCCTCCGATAGCATAAAGGGGCAAATTTATCAGCCAGTCTTCTTTTTTATAATCCGCCATTGAAGTACGCACGGAAATTTCCGGACTGAATTTACTATGGAAGGTCTTCAAGCTTTTTGCCTGCAAATTCACTTCGGCTTTCACTTCCACAGGAATTACCGAATTGCCGTTGTCAACAAGGAAATCAATCTCGGCACTGTTTCTGTCATTAGTCCAATAATATGTATTCAAGTTCTTAAATGTTTCTAACTGCTGCAGGACATATTGTTCTGTCAATGCTCCTTTAAATTCTTTGAATAATTCATTTCCGTCAAGCAATACATCCTGGCGAAGCCGAACCATACAGGACAGTAACCCGATGTCCAATAAATACAGTTTAAAAGCTTTCAAATCTTCATATGCTTTAAGGGGCAAATTGGGAGAGGTTACACGGTTCACTCTATGGACAAGGCCGCAATCCGTCAACCACAGCAAGGCTAATTCATATTCTTTTGACCTCGCGCCTTCTTTAATAAGGCCATAAATAAATTTCTTGTTTTCTTTTGTAAGCTGTGAAGGAATGCTATTCCATAGCATTCTGATCCGGGGAACAGCATCATGGGGAGCGTGCTTTGAAAAATCCTGCTCATATGCGTCCAATATTCGTGTCTGAATTTCCTTTACTTCGTTAAAATCTTTATTGACAGAAAAATATGCAACTACCTCAGGCATACCGCCCACATAATAATATTGTTTTAAAAGATCTATATATTCTTGCCTGAAAGTTGCGGCCATGGAATAATTACCTTCATCCAAAAGCCGCGAAAACTGTTCTTTACCCATAGCTTGTATAAATTCCTGATAGGACAGCGGATATAAATCCATAAACTCCACCTTGCCGACAGGGAAGGAGGTTCCATGATGCAATGCAACACCAAGGAGGCTTCCGGCGCAAACGATATGATATTGGGGGGCATTCTCATTAAAATACTTCAATGAGGTTAAGGCTTTGGGAACTTCCTGTATCTCATCGAAAATAAGAAGAGTTTCAGAAGGATTGATTTTATGCCCTGCATATAGCTCCAGACCGGTTATAATACGTTCCACATTTAAATCAGGGGAAAACAAATCCTGCATTTGCTGATTGTTGTCGAAGCTTATATAAACGCAGTCCTTATATGTCTTTTCGCCAAATTCCTTCATCAGCCAGGTTTTGCCAACCTGCCTCGCCCCACGAATAATAAGCGGTTTTTTTTCTTTCTTGTCCTTCCATTTGTATAATTGTTCAATTGCTGTACGGTACATGGTAGAACACCTCCTGTCATTGGATATATTATATCCGTTATTAACAAAAAATACAACGACTTTATGTAGCTTAATAACATTTTATTCAACGACAAAGGTTTCCAACAATTACTTCCTAAATTCGACAAAACTTCTTGTATCCGCCCGGCGGGACATCTATAATTATTAATGTAATATACTATTCATATTACATCCTTTATTTAAATGCCCGTGCGATCTTTTGCTACGCAAAACGCATATGGGCAGATATTATGAATCCTTGCGGATTTATGATATAACATTCCCTTTTATAGATAGAAGTCTGGCAAAGTCCGCAAGTCTGGAGGTCAGTAACGTGCCGCAGCAAAATATGAGAAAAATCAGGACAAGCAATTTACTTCAAAGGCTTTTTAAGACTTCAAACTTAGAGACATTTATGGGGAAAAACGAAGATGCCATGCAGATGCCGTCGTTCCATACATATATATCCGAGCTGTGTAAGGAGATGGGGTTGGTACCGGAGCGGGTAATCAAACAGTCCTCTATTGAGCGCTCATACGGACATCAGCTTTTCAACGGCATCCGTAAGCCGTCCAGAGATAAGGTTATTCAATTAGCCTTTGGTTTCGGTCTGGATGTGGACGGTACACAGAAGCTATTGAAGATAGCACGTAAAAATTTCCTTTATCCCCGTATCAAGCGGGATGCCGCTGTTTTGTATTGTATAAGCCATCATATAGGTGTTGTAGAAGCGCAGAATATGCTGCAGGATCTGGGTCTTACACTGTTGGGGGGCGAGTAAGACATGGATAAATCTGTTTTGAACGATTTTTTAAGCGGCTTTGACGACAGCCGCTTCCCTTACGAATTCCTGAAAACCTATGAGCCGATGGAGTGTTTGGCGGAAAATCCGGCGGGGGAAACGCTGCTTATAAAGCATAGGCAAACAGGCGCATACTTCATAGCGAAATGCTGCACAGATCCAATGCTTTGGACGAATACTACGGAAAGCAGACTGTTAAGAGAACTGCATCACGACGGAGTCCCCGCTTTTGTGGAGGAATACAGGAAGGATGGAATGGTTTGTGTGGTGCGGGAATACGCTCATGGGATTCCTCTGGATAAACTAATTCATGAAAAGCGTCTTACAGAACAGCAAATAATATCTGTAGGTGTACAGCTTTGTGATATTTTAATTTACCTGCATGGACAATCGCCGCCAGTAATACACCGGGATATCAAGCCGCAGAACATTATTATGGACGAGGACGGCACGGTAAAGCTCATCGACTTTGGTATTTCCCGTATTTATAATGAGTCTGCCCAAATTGATACAGTGTTTTTCGGAACACAAAAATTTGCACCGCCGGAGCAGTATGGATTTTCTCAGACCGATAGCCGTTCGGATATATTCTCTTTCGGCGTATTGCTTTGTTGGCTTCTGACAGGTGAAACAGAAGTAAAAAAAGCATTAGGTAAAGTCCAAAACAAGCGGTTGGCAGGAATTATCAGAAAATGTACGGCCTTTGCGCCTAAGGATCGTTATATGAATGTTGTTCTTGTTAAAGATGCTTTAACCGGACGTACTATAAAGCGGGGGATACTTGCTTCTTTGTGTTCTGCTGCGGTGATGGCAGCAATGATATTTGTTTTATCAACTTCAGGGAAATATTTATCCGGAACGCAGTCAGCAGGCATTACTTTCGAGGAACCGCTGATAGAACAGGCGGTACGCCTTGCGCTTTCAAAAAGCGATAAAGAGGTAATTTTGAAAAAAGATCTCTTGTCCCTTACTGAGTTATATGTATTTGGAGATAAGGCTGCGGCAAATAATGAGATGTATGGAACCTATTCCGATGATTTTGCGAAAAACAATGGAAATGTGCAGAGGGGCAGCATAAGCTCCCTGAATGATGTCGCGAAATTTAAGAATCTTAAAAAATTGCTTTTGTCATATCAGAACTTCAGTGACCTGACGCCGCTATCAGAGCTTACGTTTCTGGAATATATCGAGTTGAAGCATAATCCGATACAGGATGTTTCGCCATTGTCACAGCTTGTATCATTGGATTCATTGTTTTTATATGATACCAACATCTCTGATCTGACAGCTCTTAGAGATTGTTCCCGCTTAACCTGTGTTGATGTCGGCTATACAAGGGTCACATCAATAGCTGCTCTCGAAGGATTGGATTCGCTGCGGATGCTCATGATTCGCGAAACACCCTTGGAAACACTTGATAATATAGAATTATATCCCATGCTTGAACAGATTTATTTATCAAGAACCCATCTTTTGGATCTTTCTCCGCTTCTCGGTCTGCCTCGGCTTCAGCTTGCAGAAGTAAGCGAATCCATGAGAAGTGCGGCAGAAGATATTGAAAAAGAAGCAGGATTTAAAATTATATATCAGGAGTAATCCAAAGCCTCAAATGTGTGCAAACTGCACACCTTTAACTTTTTATTATTTGATACAATTTACTTGTCAATAATGAATTGACAAGTAAAATATGCGAGGAGAATGAATATATGAAACAAAAAACAAAAGCTGTTATTTCACTTATTCTGATGCTGACCATGAGCCTGACAATGCTTATACATGTACATGCAGCAGATATGGCGGAAGCTGAGAGACAGGCATCTGCACTGAAACGGCTTGGGCTCTTCAAAGGCGTATCCGATACCGACTTCGATCTGAACAGAGCCCCCTCCCGCACGGAAGCACTTGTTATGCTCATCCGCGTGCTCGGTGAGGAATCAGAAGTATTGAACGGAAACTGGTCACACCCTTTCACAGATGTGGCGGCATGGGCTGATAAATATATCGGCTATGCTTATGAGAAAGGCCTGAGCGGCGGGATATCCGCATCAGAATTTGGCACAGGGAATGCCAGCGCGAATATGTATCTGACTTTTGTGCTTCGCGCCCTGGGTTATAATGATAAGTCCGGGGATTTTAACTGGAATGAGCCGGATGCTCTTGCCAAGTCTGTCGGCATTCTTCCGGGGAACGTAGATACGTCAAATTTCCTTCGTGCCGATGTCGTACATATATCATGGGCAGCTCTGGAAGCCAGGCTTAAAGAAGAAAGCTGGACAGGGGCTAGAAAATTATCGGAAAATCTCATAGCAGTCGGTATGTTCACATCAGAGGATTACCGTGCAGCAAAGCAAATTGCAGGCAAGGATGAGAGCCAACCATCTGAGGACGGCAAGGCTATTGTATCCTCCTTTGCCGAGCTTAAAGCAGCAATGGAAAACAAGGCGATTACTGTAATTAATATCAACTCTGATATGGACATCACGGAAAAATACTTCTATGAGCGTGATACGGACCTGATGATTAATATTGAAAAAGGGAAAACCATAACCATCAGCGGAGAGTTTATTCCCGTCGGATGCTCTATCACAAACGAAGGGGATATTATAGTAAAAGGTATTTTTGACCGGGGCCTCTGCAGCTTAATAAATAAGGGTACAGTGACGGTCAAAAGCGGCGGTACTGCCAGCTCCGGCGTAAGCAGCACCGACAATTCCGGTTCTTTTATTGTGGACATGGGCGGCAACCTGCTTATTGAACGGGGCACATCCTTTAATAATCTTGGCACCATGACAAACAATGGATATATTTCCATCAAGGACGGAGGAAGTCTTAACAATAGAGATGGGTCCATAATAAACAACGGCATAATTGATTTGTATACATTTTTTGAAGGGGATATAAAAGATATTACGGGAACAGGGAAATTGAACGACAACAGGGAATAAGAGCGCCTTCCGGCAGATGATACTAGAAATGCCATAAATTCAGGCAATAGTATTTATGTTTGAATTTTTGGCATTTTTTGATTTTGTATATTGGTTGTGTTTTAATAACTCATGTATTTGCTGAAACCGCACGATTTGTATTATAATTGAAGAAGACAAAAGGGGAACCATCTACTTTGCTCAACAGGAGGATACATAATGCTGAAAAAACTGCTGCCGTGCCTGGGGGAATATAAAAAATATGCGCTTCTGACCCCGGTTATGGTTATTGGAGAAGTCATACTGGAAATATTTCTGCCGCTGATTATGTCAAAGATTATAGATGTAGGTATCAGGAACGGAGATACGGGTTATGTCTTCAAAATGGGAGCTTTAATGGTCTTAATGGCTCTTCTTGCACTTTTGTTCGGAGTATTGTCCGGACGGTTTGCGGCTGTTGCAGGCATGGGCTTTGGCAAGGGATTACGAAAAAGGCTGTTTGACAAGATTCAGGAATTTTCCTTTTCCAATATCGATAAATTCAGTACGGCATCCCTGATTACCAGGGTTACCGCTGATGTGACAAACACACAGCAAGCTTTCATGATGATAATAAGAATGTTTGTAAGAGCACCGGTAATGCTCGTAAGCGCAACCATTATGGCGATTGCAATCAATGCAAAGTTGGCTTTAATATTTCTGATTGCCATACCTGTGATGGGAATAGCGCTTTATTCTATTGCTGCGAAAGCCTATCCCCGCTTCCAGGCAATGCTGAAAAAATATGACGGCATGAACGCTTCAGTACAGGAAAACCTGATTGCTATCCGCGTTGTCAAAGCATTTGTACGCGAGAACCATGAAAGGGAAAAATTCATAGATGCTGCAAATGCTGTCCGTGAAACACAGATAAAAGCGGAAAAACTTCTCATCCTCAGCATGCCGATAATGCAGCTCGTTATGTATGGATGTATGATTTCAATTTCATGGTTCGGAGGCAGGATGATAATAGGAGGGACACTTCTGACCGGTGAGCTTATGGGCTTTATCAGCTATGTTATGCAGATACTGATCTCATTGATGATGATTTCTTTTATTTTTGTAATGATTGTAATATCGAGAGCTTCAGTACTCCGCATTATTGAGATTATTGACGAGGAAATTGATATCAGGGATAAGGTTGGGGATTCCGGTCTGAGAGCAGAGAATGGCTCAATAGTTTTTGACAATGTAACTTTCAGCTATAGTAAAAGCAGTGAAAACCCAACTCTGAGCAACATAAGCTTCGAAATAAAATCCGGTGAAACCATAGGAATTATTGGCGGTACGGGTTCCGGCAAAACAAGCCTTGTTCAGCTTATCCCCCGTCTTTATGATGTAACGGAAGGAAGGGTTTTGGTCGGAGGGTACGATGTTCGTGATTATACTCTTGATACGCTGAGGGATGCGGTTGCTATGGTGCTGCAGAAGAATGTCCTTTTTTCGGGGACAATAAAGGAAAACCTGAAATGGGGCAATAAAAACGCAACAGACGAAGAAATTGAAGAGGCCTGTAAAGCGGCGCAGGCTCACGACTTTATTGTTTCCTTTTCCGAAGGCTACGAAACTTTTCTGGGACAGGGCGGTGTGAACGTATCCGGAGGACAAAAGCAAAGGCTTTGTATTGCAAGAGCCTTGATGAAAAAGCCCAAAATCATAATACTGGACGACAGCACAAGTGCTGTCGATACCGCCACAGACAGCAAAATCCGGCAGGCCTTCAGGGATAAACTGTCGGATGTTACCACAATCATTATTGCACAGCGTATCGCTTCTGTCTGCGACGCCGACAAAATAATAGTAATGGATGACGGTAAAATTGACGCAATCGGCACCCATGAAGAGCTGCTTGCAACAAACTCCATTTACAGGGAAGTCTATGAGTCACAGCAGAAAGGAGTTGCATAAGCCATGCAGGGACCAATGAGAAGACGTCCGGCTGCAAAACCGAAAAATGCAGGCAAAACCATTGGCAGATTATTGAAATATATGTTCCGCTACAAGCTCCATCTGACTATTGCGGCAGCCTCCGTCATTGTCAGCTCAGCGGCAAATGTCGCGGGCACATATTTCTTAAAGCCTATAATAAACCAGTATATTGTTCCTTTAATCGGAAACAAAGACCCGGATCTATCAGGCTTTGCTTCTATAATAATTCTTCTGGGAATGATATACATTCTGGGGGTTGTTGCGACTTACACCTTTAACAGATTGATGCTGAACATATCTGCAGGAATTTTATATAAGATGCGGGTCGATTTATTTACACACATGGAATCTTTGCCGATCAGGTATTTTGATGCCCATACCCACGGAGAATTAATGAGCCGGTATACGAATGATATCGATACCCTGCGTGAAATGATGGGCCGCGGTATGCCGAACCTGTTTTCGTCGGCTTTGACCGTAACGGGGGTATTTGTAATGATGCTGGTGCTCAGCCCTCTTTTAACGGTTCTTGCGGTGCTTATGCTTATCCTTATGCTATACGTAATAAGAAAAATCGGCGGCAGGAGCGCGATATTTTTTAAGAATCAGCAGAAGGAAATAGGCAAGGTCAACGGCTATGTTGAGGAAATGGTTGAAGGTCAAAAGGTGATTAAGGTATTTTCTCATGAAGATACAGTCAAAGGTGAATTTGAGCGGCTGAATGAAGAATTGTGCAAAGCTGCTACAAGCGCCCATACCTTTGCCAATATATTAATGCCTGTTATGGGAAATCTTTCTTACATACATTATGCCTTAACTGCTGCAGTCGGAGCAGTTATGACAATCGAGGGATACCTTGATGTGGGTACAATTGCTTCTTTCCTGCAGTATTCACGCTCATTCGCGCATCCCATAACACAGGCTTCTCAGCAGTTAAACTCTATTCTAAGTGCCCTTGCGGGTGCAGAGCGTATTTTTGAAGTACTTGACGAAAAGCCGGAGACAGATGAAGGGTATATTGAACTCGTACATATAGAGAAAAGGGAAAACGGAGAGATAGTAGAGACAATGAATCCGACAGGTATGTGGGCATGGAAGCATCCCGACTGGGAAGCCGGTGCAAGGTACACGGAGGTAACCGGTGATGTACGCTTCGAGGGCATCTCCTTTGGTTATAATAAAAATGAAATTGTATTAAAGGGAATAAGCCTTTATGCAAAACCGGGGCAAAAAATTGCTTTTGTCGGCTCTACAGGTGCGGGGAAAACTACTATTACCAATCTTATCAACCGTTTTTACGATGTGCCGGATGGGGAAATAACCTATGACGGTATAAATATTAACAAAATAAAGAAAGCAGATCTGAGACGTTCTCTCTCAATGGTTCTGCAGGATACACACCTGTTTACCGGAACAGTTATGGAGAATATCCGGTATGGAAGGCTGGATGCTTCGGATGATGATGTCATTAAGGCAGCAAAGCTTGCAAATGCACACTCATTTATCAGTCACCTGCCCCAGGGTTACAACACTATGCTGACTTCGGACGGTGCCAATCTGAGTCAGGGGCAGCGCCAGCTTCTTGCTATTGCCAGAGCTGCCGTCGCTGACCCTCCTGTATTGATACTGGATGAAGCGACCAGCTCTATTGACACAAGGACGGAAGCCCTGATCGAAAAAGGCATGGATACCTTGATGGAAGGCAGAACTGTTTTTGTCATTGCCCATAGGCTTTCTACCGTACGTAATTCCAATGCCATCATGGTCCTTGAAGATGGAAGAATAATTGAGCGCGGAGACCATGAGGATTTAATCAAAATGCAAGGTAAATATTATCAGCTGTACACCGGTATGTTCGAACTGTCGTAGCATTTTTCCTGTTCACTGAAAAAGCCCCTGATATCTGATATCTGGGAGATTATTTTTCTTGCTGTTTCCGGGCGGTTCATTGTATATAAATGTATTCCGTCCGCCCCGGAGGACAGAAGGTCTATTATCTGTTCCGTTGCATAGGCAGTACCGGCTTCCTTCAATGCCGCGGGATTATCTCCGTATCTGTCCAGTATGCGTCTGAACTTGCCCGGAATGGATGCTCCGCAAAGATTAGTTATACGCTCAATCTGATTCTTGTTTATTACGGGCATTATACCGGCGGAAACCGGTAGATCAACCCCTGATATTTCGAGCTTTTCTTTAAAGGAATAGAAAAGATCGTTATCAAAGAAAAGCTGAGTTATCAGGAAATCAGCCCCGCAATCCGCCTTTGATTTAAGATGCTTTAAATCCTCGATCCTATTTTTGCATTCTATATGTCCTTCAGGATAGCATGCAGCGCCTATACAGAAGTCGCTTTTTTCCTTTATATGGCCAATAAGGTCTCCGGCATATTTGTATTGTGTTTGATTTAAACAATCCGGGTTCCCATCCGCAGGGAAATCACCTCTCAGAGCCAACACATTTTCTATTTTGTTTTCCCGAAGCTGCTTAAGGATATTGTCGATATCATCCTTTGTTGAGCCTATGCAAGTGAGATGAGCAAGAGCTTCAATTTTATAATTATTTTTTATAATACCGGCAATATTGACTGTGTGAGCCCTGCTGCTGCCGCCTGCGCCGTAGGTCACGCTTATAAAGCCCGGATTCAGATCCGACAGCGCAGCTATGGTATCCAGTATGGTATTAATTGGAGATTCCGGCTTCGGCGGGAATATCTCAAGGGATATTACAGGTTTGTTTTTAAAAAGTTCTTTTATTTTCATTTCCATCCTCCTTAGGCTTTTAGTATTTTAATATCTCCCTGGGCACCCATTTTGTTGCCAATTATTAGGACAACTCCTTCTATTCCTTTAATAGACATGGCAAATTCAATTCCGGCTTTGATATCGTCCCTGCTTTTGACCATATTCCCTGTGGCGGTTGCCACGGCATCAGCCAGAACCGCATCCTTCGAGACTACGACTGCGGCATCTGCGCAGCCGAAGCTCAGCGAGTGCCCGACAGTTCCGCTTGATGTGCATATTCCATATTCCCGGTCATTGCCGGGAATAAGGAGGGCAAGTTTATTTGAGAAGGGTGAGTCTCCTGCATATATAAGTGTTCGTCTCTCCCTTTTGGACTTTATATATATATCTCCCCCATTTTCTACTATTACTTCATCGGTAAATTTAAGAAGGTGCCTTCCAACATATTTTGAAACGGCTCCGGCCACCGCCGCCATGGGCCCTACGCCTGCAAGCCTTGCTGCAAGGCACATTGCCTGAATAATATCAGGTGCGTTATGTTCGGATTCAATCGGGACCAGGCTCGTTAGAAATATGGGATGTTTTTTAATGTATTCGGTAATCTCCCGCCGATATCCGATAAGGGAATTTCTTGCTTCCTCCTCCAGGTTTGATATGGCAGATATCTGCAGATCGGATTCATACTCGCATACGTTAAAGCTTACCAATTCATCAGTTTTCATATATTTGCGGTAGCTTCTTTCCTGATACATAAAAATCACCTATGCCGTATATTTCAAACTTATAACTCTTAATGGGCACGCCTTCACGCAGGCGTTGCAGTGTGTGCAGACAGACTCGTTAAAGCTCAGAGTCCAATCTTCCTTTTCCATGCAAAGGGCGTCTTCGTTGCATACCGCAGTGCAAGCGCCGCAGTTTACACATTTTTCCTTATCTATATCCAGACTGCTCATTTCATACCTCCTATATATTTCGTAAATTTTAATTTAAGGAATGCAGCATCGTATCCGTGGGGAAAGCTGCTATAGGAGGCTGGAGGGTAAAGCCATTTTCGGCAACCCACTTCTTTAATTCCAAAGCAATTTTCCTGGCCTTATAAAGGCTTGAAAGGGGCGATGTTTTTATTTTTTTGTCCTCAATGACAACATACCCGCTTCTCAATTCTTCATAGCTGCATCTTGCAATTACCGGTCTGTTAAGGCTTGGTACGCTGTAGTCCACAATCCCTGTATAAATATCCTTGTTCCGAACCGAAAGACTATAAAGAAGCTGGTCGTCAAGAACCGGTATGGGTATCCCTATTCCTACAAACATTGAAGTACCATAGTTCTCAAAGACTGCAGGCCTTATATATTCAGTGCTCATTTGCTTCAGGTCTCCTATTACCGCAAGGGTACATGCCGAAGAAAGTGGAACTCCGTTCTCGCCCCTTGTCTTCCCGCTGGCAAATTGGGTTCCCTGCCAGGATATATAACCCTGAGCACCGGCCAGAAAAATCTTTGTGCCGATTCCGATGGTCCTTAGATAAGGGTCCTTAAGCAAGGGGCTTAATTCTCCCGAGGTGGAATAGTTCACATTTCCCATGCACGGCTGAAGGACACCCATGTAAGTATATAAGGTTCTATCCGAGGTGTTTATTGCCGCGGCATAATTCTGGTAGCAGTTTCTCGGGTTGAAAAGGTAAGCTTCGTT
>Ga0116161_1003098_pt1 | contig 15108 bp, 9 predicted proteins | sample AD_JPNAS3_MetaG_FD_89877 | JGI IMG/M metagenome (GOLD analysis project Ga0116161, IMG submission 89877) | Active sludge microbial communities of municipal wastewater-treating anaerobic digesters from Japan - AD_JPNAS3_MetaG | ecosystem: Engineered > Bioreactor > Anaerobic > Digestate | place... | reverse complement strand
GGCAATGACATTGCCAGGGGCATCGCCGAAAAAACGGGCAAACCGCTGACCGCAACCAGCGCGAACCTGTCCGGAACCCCGGAATGTGAAGATGCGGACCAGGTCATCCGGCAAATTGGCGATCAAATAGAAGCAATCGTTGACACGGGGAGAACGGAAAGCCGTATCGGTTCCACGATCCTTGACGCGTCTTGCGAACCGGTCCAAATCATCAGACCCGGTGTAATTGCCAGAGAGATCATTCAGAATTTTGTAATTGTAAGATAAGATTTATTACAGGCCGCGTTGGTAATCCGGGCGAAGCAATCTCTCATCACGGACACTAAGGACCTTGTCCACCTGTGCAATCATCTTTTGCTTGTCTTTTTGAAGCGTACCCGTGATTGGCAGGTAGTTGGAGGCGTGAGTGCCGACAAACTTCAGATTGTTCATGGTGATATTTTCAAAAATCTGCTTCATCTCAGCCAGGGTTTCAAAGGGATCGAGCAGCTGAAATTCTCCGTTCTGTACCTGACGATACAGAACAGTTCCCGGCACAGGAGTGACGGTCAGGGCTGCCAGATAACGGGGCTGTATCTCATTACAGATTTTGGCCGTGGCAAGCGCATGTCGAACCGAGGCCTCTCCCGGACCCGCCAGTCCCAGAAGAACCATGACGGATAAATTGATGTCCGCTTCCACCAGAAGTCGCCCGGCCTGAAGCATATCATCGTATCCCACGCCTTTTTTGACTTTCCTGAGCAGTTCGTCATCGCCGGTCTCCACCCCGATATAGGCTTTCGTCAGACCGGCCGATCTCAATGCCCGCAATTCGGCGGGTGTTTTGGAAAGCGTACTTTGTGGCCCAACGTAACTCCCGACATGGCGCAAAGACGGGAAAGTTGCATAAAGCCTGTCCAGGATGACCAACAGGGTGTCCGTTTCCATGACAATCGCATCGCCATCGCAAAGAAACACTTTCTCCACATCGCCGTAATAATCTTTCGCCATGCGGATATCTTCCAATATCTCGGCAATGTCACGCACGCGGTATTTCACGCCTTTGTACATTCCGCAAAATGTGCACTGATTATGGGAGCAACCGATGGTACACTGCAAAAGGTAGCTGTTGGCTTCGCTAAAAGGCCGGTAAATATTTCCTTCGTATCTCAAATGATTTTACCTTTATTTTTCCGTTTCAAAATCAAATCACCCGGCAAAGAACAACCGGGTAGCGCATGAACTACGAACTACGAACCATGAGCTAAAGCAGCCGCTCCGCCCCTGAAACGATAATACTGGTTTTAAAAGTACCCGGCGGATCCTTCGTAAAAACAATCATAAAAGGAATCTGTCCGTTAGGAGCCACCTTTTCATTGAGATTGTTTCTTCCTTCCGGCACGGAAAGTCTTTTCATGATTTCTTCTTCAGAAAGAGTGGAAAGCTCCTGGTCCGTCAAAACATTCCCGGCATAACTCACACGCTCGCTCAAAACAGACGAATCGGCATCAAGCAGCTCCACGGTGACCATGATGCGGGCAATGGAAAAATCAGACTGATTCAAGACGGTTCCTTCCACAATCCGGACTTTCCTGCCCAGAATATTATTATCCACAAACCTCTGCTGAAAATCCTGCACCTTGACGAATCCTGCCACGTATTGACCTGGTGAAGGCTTTGAACCGCCAAACAGGCTGAAAATCCGATTCACACCGTGCTGTCCAAGTTTCATGTATCGTTCCCCGAGCTTCGGGAAGATTACAAAAGAGATGACTCCCGGAATCACAAAAACAACCAGAATTGTCCAGAGCAAAACCTTCCATGGGCTTTTCTTCCTGCGAACCGGGGGCGGCGGCTGTTCTTCCTGAATATCCGCGGCTTCGCCCGTATCATCCGGTTCTTCGGACCCTCTGGCAAACGTGATATCAGCAAGCTCTATATCTTCCTGGTCTGTCGTTTCGGGCTCTGTCTTTACTTCCTCTGTTTCGGCGGGTTCGGGAATCGCCTTGTCGTAGTCGTCAATGACGGCAGCTGTATCTTCTTCAGGAATATTTTGGGCGGATGGGGGTGCCGTCGGGGGCTCTACCGGAGGAGCGGCCGGGGAAACGGCTGGTGGAACAGACGGGGGAACGACTGGGGTGGCAGCCGGTTCAAATGCCAATCCTGCGGATGCTTTTTCAGTCTCTGCTTCTTTTGTAAAAACGGGCAAAACCTCATGCACGGCGGCTGGCGGATGCGACTTTAAGGGATTTTCCTGAAAGAAAACATGATGGCAGCGGCTGCAGCGCATCCATAAACCGTCGCCTTCCATATTCAAATCATCAAAACGGAATTTTGTACGGCACTGCCTGCACTGTATAATCATGGGTTCCCCTCTTTTATCTCATCAACGGCTGTCTGAATCACATAAACATCAGGCAAAAAGCGATACTGCTCATTGAAATCCAGTCCGTAACCAACAACAAAACCGTCGTCCATACTGAAACCGACATAATCAGCTTCAAACGAGACTTTTCTTCTTTTGCGCTTGTCCAGAAAGGCACAGACTCTGATGGATTTCGGATTTCTTCGCTTCAAATGATCAACAATGTATTGCAAGGTTAAACCGGTATCCACGATATCTTCAACAATCAGAATATTTTTATTTTCAACAGGCAATTCAACATCCTTGGTGATCACGATTTTGCCAGAACTCTCTGAACCCGCGCCATAACTTGCAGCGCGGATAAAATCGGTCTGGCAGGGAACGGCCATCGCTCTTATCAGATCCGACATGAAAATAAAAGAACCTTTAAGAACGCCGATCGCCAGAATTTCTTCTCCGGCACAATCACGGGAAATCTGATCGGCCAATTCCTGAACACGTCTGGATATTTCAGGCCGTGGAATAAGAATTTCCCTGGATAAAGTGGTCATTTCGGATTGCTCCCCGCCATCATTCAACACATTTAGATTATAATCAAAGTTTCCTTGTTTCTGTCAATAAAAAATCAGGAAAAATCCTGATATATTGAAACGAAGGTGTCAATATTCTTCCAAACCATTTTTTCCGCGGCTTCCAGTTCATCCCCGTTTTGAAATTCCGACGACAGGCTGAGGAAGATGGAATTGAGCGGTGAAATTTCTCTTCCATACTTTTCATAGTCAATATGACTGATCATATACTGCGATCCGTCAAAATAGTATTTGCCCAACCGGTTGGCCGAAGGCGACCGGTAGGGCCATGTGGTCTTCCAGCCAAAAAATTCCAGGGCAATATCCTTCAGCTCCTGCCTGTCAAACACATCGGGTTTGATCTCCTGTCCGACCCGATTTGCAATCAGACGAAAGTAGGTAACGACCAGGTCGATGTCTGTCAGGCACAGACCGTAAAGATACCAGTCATCAATAATTTTTAACAGGATCAGTTGCTGGGAACGTGGAATAAAATGATGGCTGGGACACAAATGTCCGGCGCAGACATCCCTCCCGTAAAATGACACCGTGCGCATATCCACGCCACTCATCTGCATGGGGTGAACAAGGCAACCCACTTTTCTTTCTTTGTCGTCCAGAAAACCAAGATATTCACAGCAGTAGATGACCTCGTACCTTTTTGTGAAGTCTTCCGCGGCAAAGGTTGCATCGGCATAACGCTTCAGATCATCCGGTGTTTTGACAAGCTCGCGGAATCGTTTTGTCCGGGCGCGCAGCCTTTCGGTGAGGGCCCCGCGCGAACTGTCCACGTAATTATACAGTCCGCAGCACGCACCGCAGGACTTTCTTTCATCCGGTTGACATAAAACCATTATTTCAGAAGACGAGGACATGGTCAGCTTTATAGGAGGATTGGCGTTGCAGGTCAAGAATAAAAATGGTATTACCATTTCGCTTTTCCGGTCCGGTTTTTACGGCCCCGAAAAATCGGGAACGGTTTTGTCAAAGCATTCCGTCAATGCTGTTTTGGAACCTCCCCTCCTGAAGGTCTTGCAATCCTTCAAAAGCGGTTTGGAAAAATAAAAACAGGAAACAGAGAAACCATGGAATTAATCGAAACGATCAACCTCCCCAACGGACTGACGCTTACCATCAGCGACGCCTCCCGGCGCATCGCCAAAGACACCCTGAAAGTGGAATTATATTTTCAGGTAAAAATTAAAGTTCTGAATTCGTTTTTCGCTTCTCCCGAAGACTGTCATCAGTTAAAAAAAATCTTCGGAGATGAACTGACTTATGAGCACAAACTGGAAAGATCCTTTGTCAATGACGGCGAGGAAGAATCCGTCCGTGCCGAGCTTTTGAATACATTTAAGAACAACTCTCTCGGTTATCTCTCGTCCCCGAATTTCGCAAAGAAAATGGCATTGTCTCTGCTCAGAGACATCAAGCTGAACCCCTTCAAGTATCGGACCGCCCCTTATCCTGAACAAGCAGAATAAAGCAGAAAAAATCATTTTTAAACGAAAAGGAAGTCATGACCCAGAACATTCCCGACGAACTGTTGACCATTGCCGAAAAACCCAGCCGCTATGTCGGCACGGAAGTCAACTCCATCTGTAAAGACAAAGCCGATGTCCGTTTTCTGCTTGCCTTTCCAGATACCTATGAAGTGGGCATGTCGCACCTGGGGCTGCAAATTCTCTACGCCGTTTTGAACACGCTTCCGGGCGTTGCCGCCGAAAGATGTTTTGCTCCCTGGCCGGACCGGGAACGTCAGCTGCGCGATTATCACCTTCCCCTGACCTCGCTGGAATCCGCAAGGCCAATGGGGGCTTTCGACATTATCGGCTTTTCACTGCAGTATGAACTGTCCTATACGAACATGCTCAACATGATGGATATGGGCGGGATCCCGCTGCGGTCGGATGACCGCCTGGAGAATCATCCGCTGATTATTGCCGGAGGGCCCTGCACATTCAATCCCGCGCCGCTTGAAAGTTTCATCGACGCTTTTGTCATTGGTGAAGGCGAAGAAGTCGTCGCGGAAATTACCGCCGCTGTCTCCGCCGCGAAAAAGCAAGCCCTCACAAGAAAAGCTATCATCGAAAAGCTGGCGGAAATCAGCGGCATTTATGTTCCCCGTGTGCATGGCAAAAAAACCGTTATTAAAAAAAGGAAAGCCGTTGATCTGAATGCCCGGCCTCACCCTGTCGCACCAATTGTGCCGCTTATGCAGACCGTCCATGACCGCATCGTACTGGAAATCGCCCGGGGCTGCACCAGAGGATGCAGGTTTTGTCAGGCAGGCATGATCTGGCGCCCTTACCGGGAAAGAAATGCAAAACTGATTACGGAAATGGCGGACAAGGCCCTTCAGACAACCGGCCATGATGAGATATCGCTTCTGGCGCTCAGTTCCGGAGACTACAGCTGTATTGAACCTCTTATTCAAAACCTGATGCAAAAACATCACACGGAGCGTGTTGCCCTTGCGCTGCCGTCGTTGCGGGTCGAATCGCTGAGTGAGACGCTGATTGAAGAAATCAAACGCACGCGTAAAACCAGCTTTACCCTGGCACCCGAGGCGGGAACGGACAAAATGCGTCAGATCATCAACAAAGGCAACACCGCCGCAGACCTGCTCTCCTCCGTGGATAAAGTGTTTGCCGCCGGCTGGAAATCCATCAAGCTCTATTTCATGATCGGCCTGCCGCATGAAGAAGAAAGCGATCTGGCAGGCATCATTGATCTGGGTTACCAGGCACTGCGGGCGGCCCGTCACCGCGGCCAGGTCACCATCAGCCTTTCGACATTTGTTCCCAAACCTCACACCCCCTTCCAGTGGGAAAAGCAGCTGTCGCTAGACGAAACGTATGCCCGGCAGCAATTTATCCGGCAGCGGATGAACAACCGCAATCTCACCGTCAAATGGCATGACGCCCGGATGAGCCTGCTGGAAGGACTGTTTTCCAGGGGCGATGAAGAAATCGGGGATCTGCTTCTGTGCGCCTGGCAAAAAGGCTGCCGCTTTGACGGCTGGAGTGAGATCCTGCGCTTTGACCTGTGGCAGGATGCCATCCGGGAAACGGGGATAAATGTCAATGATTATTTACGTGAAAGAGCAACAACAGAGGCTCTGCCCTGGGAGAACATCGACTGCGGTGTGAACCGTGATTTTTTGTTTTCGGAAAAGTTGAAATCCGATGAACAGAAATCCACACCGGACTGCCGCTACGACACATGCCAGGACTGCGGGGTCTGCGATTTTTCTGAAATACAAAATATTTTTTCAGACCCGTACCTCTCCCCCGTCCCGGCGGAAATCAAAACGCAGACGGCACGCACCAGCGAAAAAGTCTACCGCCTGAACTTTGCGAAAACCGGCAGAGCCCGCTTTTTGTCCCATCTGGAGCTGGCTATGTCTCTCACCCGTGCTCTGCGCCGAAGCTCCCTTTCCCTTAGTTATTCAGAGGGCTTTCACCCGCATCCGAAAATATCATTTGCCACCGCCACGTCGGTGGGAATGGCCAGCCTTGAGGAATATATGGATGTCACCGCCACCGAGTATCCGGGAGACTTGTCTCATCTGAAAAAAGAAATCAACGCCGCTCTGCCTGCCGGATTGGAGATCACAGATATCCAACTGCTTTCCTATGTCGCCAAAGATCTGGCCCGGTCACTTTACGGCTTTACCTATGAGCTGGTATTGCCTGACAACATGAAAGAAGATCAAATTCATAACATTAAAGATAATATTGAAGGATTTCTGGCCTCAACATCGTTTCCGATTTCCAGACAATCCAAGGGGAAAACTATCACCCGCGACATCCGCCCCTTTGTCGAGGCGCTGACCTTCAACGCCGGTGAGAAAAAAATCACCGCTGTCCTGCGCCATGCGCAAACGGGCTCCACCCGGCCCATTGACATCATCGGGCATGTTTTAGGTTGTTCCGCCGCCGAGGCGCAGCAGATTCAGGTCATCAAAACCAGAACCATCCTGGAATGAGAAAGCATCATACACCGCTGTGTCCTCCGTTGGCGTGACCTCACATGACCTTCAGGTTATTAGGTTAGTCGGAGGTGTCACAATTACTTTTTTGTCATTCCGGGCAAGCGAAGCGCGACCCGGAATCCAGGAATATTAAAGAGTTCTGGATTCCCGCCTTCGCGGGGACGACGTCTGGATGCCGGCCTTCGAGGCTGTGTCACAATGCAGAATGGTCATAACCTTTCAGGTCACACGTTGCGAGGCGCCTCTCAGGCGTCGTGGCAATCTCGTGTATTCGGCTACTTAGGAGATTGCTTCAGTCGCTGTTGCTCCTTCGCAATGACATTACGACACAGCCTCCCTCCATGAGGAAGACAAAAGCAGAGCAGCACCTCCGTGAGGGGAACAAACTGCCCCCTGTTGACGTAAGGTCTTTTGAATTTCCTCTTGCATCACATCGGCAAAGTTGTAATATAACGCCATTTGATAATCGGCCTGCCGGCAAGTCGAAGATGAAGTACCGGTATTGAATCAAATACCCCATCAAACGATGCCGTGGAATCTCGATCGGAGATGTAAAGGAGGAAGGCAATGAATCTTGATGCATTATTTTATCCCCAAAGTATAGCCGTCATAGGCGCGTCGGACAATCTGGGCGGAGGGAAAATGCCCTATTTCCAGATCCAGCAGATGAACGGTTATGCAGGGAAACTTTATCCCGTCAATCCCCGCCGCCCGGAAGTCGCAGGTGTCAAGGCCTATCCGTCGATCAACGACCTCCCTGAACCGGTCGATTATGCCCTGGTGGCTGCACCGGTCGAGCAGTCCATCGACATCGTGAGGGCGGCTGTGCGCAAGGGCATCAAGTTCATCCATTTTTTCACCTCGGGATTCGGCGAGACGGGAAACCTGCAAATGGAGAAAGACATGGTCCGGGAGGCCCGCAAGGGCCATCTGCGCATCGTCGGACCCAACTGCATAGGCGCGCAATGCTACGAATCGAAGCTGTCCTTCAAGCTCCTGAAGGATCAGGAAGAGCCGGGCGCCATCGCTTTCCTGGGGCAGTCCGGCGGCATTACGTCGAGTTTTGCAGCTATGGCTACAACCCGCCATATCTGGCTCAACAAAGTCGTCTCTTACGGAAACCAGATCGACCTGCGGTTGGAGGACTACCTGGCATACCTGGCGGACGACGACAGGATCCGTCTGATCGCCTGCTATGTCGAAGACATCAAGAATGTCTCCGGATTCCTTAAAACGCTCAAGAGGACAACGGCCAGAAAACCCGTGCTCATCCTCAAGGGCGGCAGAACGGAACAGGGTTCGAAAGCGGCAGCCAGCCACACAGGCGCCATGGCCAGCAACTACACAATCTGGTCCTCAGCCGTGCGGCAGCATGGGGGCCTTTTGGTGGACGACTTTGATCAACTAATGAACCTGGCGATGCTGGGCACCGCAAAAAAACTCCCAGGCGGCAGGCGCGTCGGGTTTTTGGGTGCGGGCGGCGGTGTTTCGGTCTTATTTGCCGATCTGGCCGTTTCCGCAGGGCTCGAGCTTCCTGAACTGGGACCCCGTACGCAGCAGATGATCAACGAAAAAATCAGGGGCGTAAACACCTCAACGACAAACCCTGTCGATCTGGGCGCCTTCGGCTTTGACCTCAACGTCATGCTGCATACGATGCAGGCCATGGATCAGGACGACAACATCGACGTGATCATTCCCTACTTTGACGTCGAATACCTCATCCAGGCCGAGATGATTCTCCAGATCAAGAACAGCGCCGACACGATCATGAAAATGGCCGAAGGTATCAGGAAGCCGGTAATTCCCGTCCTCATCTCCTTTTTGGAAAACAACCTGGAAGCGGAGCGCATCCGGATCGATACCTTCAAATCGCTGCGTAAGGCCGGCTTTCCCGTTTACGGAACCATCCAGGAGGCCGTCTATGTAATTGAGACGTATTTCGAATGGGTGGAAAAGCGGACACACCGTTAGAGAGGCAAATCGTTTTTTGGATTCGTTGCAGGAACCTGGGATAAAACTGATTTTTCAAGACGAGACCCTAGACTACGTTTTGTCATAACTTTTCAGGTCACGCATTCCGGACAAGCGAAGCGCGATCCGGAATCCAGTATCATTAAAATAATCGAGGAAGTTCATAAGTTAACAGCTGCCCTGTGTTCTATAAGATACTTAAGTATTATACTTACTTAATTCGCCCAAATTTCTCTGAAGGAGTCACCCCATCTCCAGAAGGATCTTATTGAGTTCTTTGATCTCGTCGCGCAATGCGGCGGCTTTTTCAAACTCCAGGTTTTTGGCCGCCTGCTTCATTTCCGTTGTCAGGTTTTTAATAAGCGCGGGCAAATCTTCTTCTTTAGCCGGAATAGCTCTGCCTTTTTCATCCACAGGAATTGTGACATAGTCGGCTTCGTAAATGGAGCCCAGTACATTGCTGATCGTTTTTTTGATGGTTTCGGGCGTAATGTTGTTTTCTTCGTTGTACCTTGCCTGTATGGCACGGCGGCGTTTCGTTTCGTCAAGACAGGCCTGAATGGATTTGGTAATTTTGTCGGCGTACATGATGACCTTGCCTTCGACGTTTCGCGCGGCACGACCGCTGGTCTGGATGAGCGACCGCTCAGAACGCAGGAACCCTTCCTTATCGGCATCGAGGATCGCCACCAATGACACTTCCGGAATATCCAAACCCTCCCGCAGAAGATTGACTCCGACCAGCACGTCAAATTCTCCCAGCCGCAAATCCCGTATAATACTGACCCGCTCCAGCGTGTGAATATCAGAATGCAGGTAGCGCACACGGATGCCCAGTCCGCTGTAGTAGTCGGTCAGATTCTCCGCCATGCGCTTGGTCAGCGTGGTGACCAGCACTCTTTCCTCTTTTTTGACGCGGATGCGGATTTCTTCCAGCAGATCATCCACCTGATGCACAGCGGGTTTGATTTCAATTTCCGGATCCATGAGACCCGTCGGGCGGATAATTTGCTCCACCCGTACTCCGCGGGCTTTCGTCATCTCATACTGGGCAGGTGTAGCGGAAATGTATATCCTCTGATTGGGCAGCGCCTCGTACTCTTCAAAGGTCAGCGGCCTGTTGTCCAGCGCGGACGGCAGACGGAATCCATATTTGACAAGCGTTTCCTTGCGGGACCTGTCCCCGCGAAACATGCCCGCCAGCTGCGGCAGTGTGGCGTGGCTTTCGTCAATGATGATCAGCGTGTCCTTCGGCAGATATTCCATAAGCGTGGGCGGCGGCTCGCCGGGCTTGCGGCCGGTCAGATGGCGGGAATAGTTTTCGATGCCCTGGCAATAGCCCATCTCTTCCATCATCTCCAGATCAAAGTTTGTGCGCTGCTCCAGGCGCTGCGCCTCCAGCAGCATATTCTGTTCTTTATAACGGGCAAGTGTCACGGTCAGTTCAGCCCGGATATCGGCCGTGGCCCTTTTGAGATTGTCCTTTGTGGTAACGTAGTGGCTGCCGGGATAGATCGCTGTTTTCGTCAGTAAACCGAGTTTCCTGCCGCGCAGAGGATCAATCAGATAAATGCCTTCTATCGTGTCGCCAAAGAATTCAACTCTGAGCGCCTGCTCGTCTTCATACGTAGGAAAGATTTCCACCACGTCACCACGCACACGGAAGGTTCCACGGTGAAAATCAATGTCGTTTCGTTCATACTGGATTTCAATCAACCTTTTTAAGACTTCGTCGCGGGGCATCTCGCCACCCACTTCCAGCGGCACAATCATCCCCAGGTAGGCTTCCGGCGAACCCAGGCCGTAAATGCAGGAGACACTGGCCACAATGATCACATCACGTCGCGACAGAAGTGCGTGAGTCGCCGCGTGGCGCAACTTGTCGATTTCCTCGTTGATCGCCGAATCCTTTTCAATATAGGTATCCGTGGCCGGCAGGTAGGCTTCGGGTTGGTAGTAGTCGTAGTAGCTGACAAAATACTCCACGGAGTTGTCTGGAAAAAGGCCCTTGAATTCTTCATACAGCTGCGCGGCCAGTGTCTTGTTATGCGCGATAATCAAAGCTGAACGCCCGGCACGCTCAATGACATTGGCAATGGTGAATGTCTTGCCGGATCCGGTGACTCCTAAAAGTACTTGATGGCCTTTGCCTTCAGCAAGGCCTTTTACAAGTTCGTCAATCGCCTGCGGCTGGTCGCCGCTCGGAATAAAATCCGTAATGAGTGAAAATTTATCCATAAAATTCTGATAACCATTAATGATTTCTGGATTGCCCGGTCTTGCCGGGCAATGACAATGCTATGCCAGCAAACACGCCCCTACCCGTTTTGTTTTGTCATTGCAACGCGTGCCCTTTAGGGTAGCAGACCCTTGGGTTGCGCGGCAATGACCTTTTAATGTTAATTCCTTTAGTGTCATTGCCTGGCCTGACCAGGCAATCCAGATAATATTTTATAATTTCTTCATCCAAGATTAAAATCATCTGCAAGGTCACGCCACTCAGGATTAAATTTCTCAATAAGCTCCAATTTCCATTTTCTGGTCCATCTCTTGAGTTGTTTTTCTCTTTGCAAGGCTGACTGTATATCATTCACATCTTCAAAATATACCAGATGATGGACATGATATTTATTTGTGAACCCTTCAATCAGATTATTCCTATGTTCGTAAAGACGCCGTTCCAAATCATTTGTAACACCTATGTATAAGGTGCCGTTTCGTTTACTGGATAATATGTATACATAGTAAGTTTTTGTCATGTCTAATTCTCTGGATTGCCCGGTCAAGCCGGGCAATGACACAAGGGGGAGTCAGGTTTTCACTTCCAGTCTACCCTGTAAGGCGTTTGAAGATAGCCTTTGGCTTCAATCCTTACCACTACTTCGGCGCCTTCAATTTTCAGCGCCCGTTTATAATAGTCCTGTGCATATTTCCGTTCCTGCCTGATGTCGTGAATCATGCCCAAGTATAAAAGAGACCGTGCCTGCGTGCGATTATTATAAAATGATTTGTCCTGAATCGCTTTCTGAAAATAGGATTTTGCTTTTCCATATTCACCCCGCTTAAAATGAATTCTTCCCATTAATTGATAATAGCGTGGCTGAAGTTGAGGAATAAAGGGCGGCACCCCTGTGCTGATATTTTTCTCTATTTGCGCCGCAATGGCCTCTGCCTCGGCAAATCGGTACAACTTAAGCAAGGCTGTCGCATAGATAAAATAAAAATTATAATTGTTAGGATATTTATTTCTCAACACCTGAACAAGAGGCAACGCTTTGGACGGCTGTTTCTCATAGTTCAGATAAATGGACACCAGTTCGACCCGGGCCATTTCACGCAGCAGATAACCTTTTTGCGCTGTTGTCTGGATTTCCGCCAGTCCTTTTTGCCTGTCGCCCTCCGTGATCAACCAGGAAGACAAAAAGCCGGTTATGCCGGCAAAATGATCGATATGATAATGCATGAGGCCCATGAGAAATTCGGCATCATAATTATTGGGATCACAGGATTTTGCAGCCTCAAGATAAGTCCAGATATTAGCAGTTTCATGAGTCAGAGCTATGTATCTTTTTTCTTTGACGGCCCAATTCACTTTGGCTATTTTAGCCAAGGCCATGGCCAGATAGGCCTGACTGTCTTTAGAGTTTTTGGCAATTCTTTTTTTCCCCCGGGCCAGTGCTTCTTCTGTATAATAAAAGATAGCTTCTTTTTCTTTTTGACGCTGTTCAAGACTGAAGCACATTTCATAAGCAAACATATGCAGCATGGCTTGAAGGGCATAACCGGTCGGGTTATCGGGTTCCAACTCCATTGCCTTTTTCAGACTGGCATCGGCTCCGGCCTCATCCAGATTAAACGACTTGTCTATTGCCTCCATGAGATGAGCCTGGTAGTTGCCGGTCCGCAGTTCCACTCCGCGCGTGTCGAAGGCAAAAACCGGCATGGCTGCCCCAACACAAAGCACAAATGAAATAATGATCGATATCTTTTTCAGCATATTAAAATCAATAAATTGTCCTTATAGTGTCATCGCCTTGGATTGCCCGGTCTTTGCCGGGCAATGACAATGTGGCTGTTGCAAGTTTATTCCGTCTTATCCGCAACAACTGCAAAATATCTATTAAATATTTTCTGTTGCACCTTTAGTGTCGCTTCCTGGATTGCCCGGTCAAGCCGGGCAATGACACATTGAAATAGTCTTGTCCTTCCCCTATCATCTCCGGACTGTTCAAACGTGCATGGATGCAAGGCGCGCAAGACCTGGGATGTGAGGCGTACATTACCGTACGTTGAACATCGCGGGTTGCAGCGCAACGCCGCAGACGGGTGCGTTTCAACAGTCCGAGCTTCACAAAAACAACACCGGTTCCCGCAGTATCGCCTCCCTCGCCCTCATCGCGCAGGCGGCCGTTTCCGGATGCGTATCCTTGAGGGAAGCAATCTGCCGCAAATTATCTCCCGTACGCAAAACCAGCGTTGCCATGTCTCCTTCGGCAATGCCGGTGGTTTTGATCACATCATCCCAGCTTCGTCCACGCGCCCAGTAATACATCGCCACACCGGCCGATGGATAAAGCTTCGGACTTTGGAAACCGGCCGCCTGCAGTTTTCGTGACATGGGGCGGACAGCCACCAGCATTTTGCGCAGTGCTGCCATCAGCTTATGGGGAAGCTCTGCGGTGGCCAGATGTATTTCATCATCCCGGTCATAGGCAAATACCGCTACCATCGCCGCCAGCAGTCTTTCATTGTCCACCGGAAAAGCGTTTTCCCGCAGACATTCAGCAACCAAAAGAGGATAATCCAGCCTGAGACGGGCCGCCCAGCGACCATCGTCGGTAAGCTTGCCTGCTGCATTCACAAAACCTTCCTGATGCAAAAATTTCAAATGCAACGAAAAATCCTTCCAGAGCATATCGGCGGCAGACTTACCATGATAGTCAATATTGTTTTGCTGCCAGGCTGCCAGAGATTTTTCAAATATTTTTTTTACATCCGCGGGCGTCTGGGACAACATCAGATTCAACACCATGGCAAAGTCATTCTTCAACTGGCTTTTGATATCTTCCGGTACGGCAGACAACATTTCTTTGATATGTCCAAGATCCATAAACCGGCCCTGCACCGCAAGCATAAAGCCGATTTTGTCCTGGCCGCGCCTCCCTGCCCGCCCGGTCATCTGCCGGAATTCGGTGGCGGACAGCGCCGCGAAATCATGGCCGTTGAACTGGTCAGAGTTAAACAGCACAATGGTGCGGGCCGGAAAATTCACGCCCGCGGCAATCGTGGTGGTGGCAAAAATCACCCGCAGATGCCCTCGATTCATCATTTCCTCCACAAGTAGCTTCCAGGCAGGCAGCTGTCCGCCGTGGTGCGCAGCCAACCCCGCGCTCCGGAGCGCCTTGAGCTGACGGTGGCGTCCAAGGGAAGGAAAACGCTCAAGAAGATCATATAAATCATCGGCGAACGCATCATTGTCTTTCAGAGGAGGCAGTCCCGCCCGGCAGGTCAGTGCTGCATCGCATTCGGCGCGCGACTTCAAAAAGAAAATGGCAGGCAGGAGGTTGAACCGTTCCAGCACGCGGATGATTCCCGCATAATCGGGCGGGCGGCGGCTTTGCCGGTGCCGATCTCTTTTTAAAAACTCGCAGACGGCCGACCCGGCTTTTTTCCCGTCCAGAAAAGGATGCAGGCAGCCGGATGGGTGCAGAAACATCGGATACAGAGGCACAGGCCTTTTTTCTTCACGGACCACGGTGCAGGTCTTGTTGCGGATGGATGCAAGCCACGCGGCAATATCATCGCCGTTGCCGATGGTCGCCGACAACAAAAGAAGGTTTACCCGCACAGGCAGATAAATCATGATTTCTTCCCATACCACCCCCCGGTCCGCATCGCCGAGAAAATGGGCTTCGTCCAGAATCACCAGATCGCAGTTCAGATCTCGGCCCTGATGCATGGCGTCGTAGAGTTGATTCCGGAGGATCTCTGTTGTGCCTACAATGATTGGCGCTTCGGTGTTTTCCCTGGTGTCGCCGGTAATGATTCCGACATTCTCCGGATCGAAATGAAGACCAAACTCGACCCACTTGGAATTGGAAAGCGCCTTGAGCGGTGATGCATACCAGGCGCGTCCGCCTTTATTCATGATGGACAAAATGGCTTCACGGGCTATCCAGGTTTTGCCGGAACCGGTGGGAGCAATCACCAGGCAATCATTTTGC
>Ga0116161_1003097_pt1 | contig 15110 bp, 10 predicted proteins | sample AD_JPNAS3_MetaG_FD_89877 | JGI IMG/M metagenome (GOLD analysis project Ga0116161, IMG submission 89877) | Active sludge microbial communities of municipal wastewater-treating anaerobic digesters from Japan - AD_JPNAS3_MetaG | ecosystem: Engineered > Bioreactor > Anaerobic > Digestate | place... | reverse complement strand
ACTTTCAAACCACCATGCGTAAAGCTCCATGCGAGAGTCGCTTAAAACTGTTTCGCCTTTATAGTTTTCTTTTTCAAGAGAGGGTGCGGAAAAAAGTGAAAACGCAGCCTTTGTGGAAAAGGGTGCAAATCGAGTTTCTTCATTTCGCGCTTGTTTTTCAAAGATGCCTTCTCGTGCATGTGTTTTTTTGCATGGAAAGCTTAAGTCCAAGCCAGCAAAAAAAAGTTCAGTGCAACCTATCCAGCGAGCAAATTCCCATGCACTTGTAGCAACAGAACCTCCGGGATTGAGTTCCCCAAATTCTGAGTGTGCGCGCTCTGCAAGTTTTTTTTCGATAAGTTTTCCTAGAGGATAGATAGAGCTTGCCAAATAGATATTTTTACATGGGAAGCGAAAAACAGAGGGGTAGCTAGAAATTTCTGTTATGAGATTTGTATGGGGTGCGCTTAGATGGCGAATATGTTTTGCATTCCAGTACTGCGGGTCGATAGTTATGAGGTAGTCAGGCTCAACGCCAGATCTCAAGCAGGCATCTAAAGCTGTGTCGACGCAGACGAGTATCATTTTTTTTGCAAGTTCAGGTAAATAGGGGAGGCAGATATCTAAACTGGGACCGGCAGCAAGGATGAGGGCTTTTTCTCCCCTATGAAGATTTTGTAAACAAGCAATCCCCCTGCGCTCTGCGTAGTGGTGGATGTTTTTTATGGTGTTTTTAAGCCATAACTTCCCAAAACGTTCGAGAGTACTGTCATTTATGTCTTTTTTTTGCTTATTTCGCTCGATTAAAAGCGAAAGTGTTGAAAAAAAATCTCTTTGATGCAAGGCATAGCTTTCATTTTTTATAAAGGCGGTGTTTTCAAAGCCAAAATGCTCCAAGAGACTTATGCAGTCCTCTGGAGGCGCTGAAAAAAGGCATATAAGTTTTGGATGAGAAAAAAGCGCGGAAAAGTCGACATAGGAAAGTGTCCACAAAACTCGTTCTATTTCTGGCTCAATAAGGATAAGCATTTTGTCAGGATGGGCTTCGACAAAGGCGAGGGGGGCGTAGCCAAGACCGAAACCTAAAAAAGCTATTTGCTCTTTTTCTTTTACTTCAGCTATGCTTTTTTTTGCTTCCGCCTCTGGATTATATGATGAGTGTAAAAATAGTTCTTTATAGACGGCTGTAAGACTGCCGTTTTTTGCAGGAATGGTTTTTAGGCTTTCTTTTTCTTCGTAGGCTCTTAGACAGGCTGCATTTTGTTCTTTATAGGCTTCTATTAAAAGGCGATGGGTTTCGTAGAGTGTATCAAGTCGTTGTTTTAAAGCTGCAATATTTTTATTGTAAATAGAGTTCAATCGTCATGTTCTCCTGTAGGGGCGTTCCCGGAGGGGGATTTTGTGAAGAAACCCAGCCGTCTCCGCGGATAATAAAATGAATATCATCGCGTTCGAGAAGGGGAACAAGTTCTCGTTTCGAAAGCCCTAGAAAGTTGGGGACAATTGTGCTGATTTCAGGGTTAATTTTTTTTGGCAGCTCGATTTTTCCAGAGTGTATGAGGGATGATGCATTTTTCCGTGCTAAGCCAAGATGATCGATAATAATATCTGCTGCCTCGGCTATGATCGGTGCAACAATTCTACCAGCATAGGTTTCGCCCTTCGCCTTTGTTATAACAATGTATAAGATAATTTCTGGATCTTCGATGGGGAAAATAGCAACACAATTTGATATATAATCGTCTTTACTATAACCCTTCGTTATGGGGTCTATCATTTGTGCCGTTCCTGTTTTTACGCCGATTGTAACATCTCCGAGTTGCGCTCGACTTCCTGTGCCAACTTCAGCGGTACTTTTCATGTAGTCAAGTAAAGTCCTGCTTGTCGCTTCGGAAATAACAGGTTCCTTGTATTCCGGCGTATGCTGATAGATGAGCTTGCCGTCGCTTTCTGCAATTTGTGAAATATAGGTCAATTGTAAGGGGTAGCCCTTGTTTGCAAGAGCTGTTGTCGCCTGTATCATTTGTATCGCACTGACACTGAGTTCCTGCCCGATAGACATAGTCGGTTTTGAACGATTTGACCAAAGCCTGTCGCTAGGGCTTTTTATACTGCCACTTATTTCAAGCGGCACCTCTAAAAGTGTTTTTGAACCAAAGCCAAAGGCCCGTAGCATTTGTACAAAATGCCTTGAATCTATTTTTTCGGACATTTGCGCCAAGGCATCATTGCATGAATACTCGAGGGCTTCTCGGGCGCTAATCCAGCCGTGATGACCGAGGCAGTTTATAACAGCCTTTTCGCCTCCTGTAGATGGTATTTCGTATTTTCCATCACAATAAAAAAGCTCGTTTGCACCTATTGCTCCTGTTTCTAAAAAAGAAGCAATGGAAAATATTTTAAAAACAGAGCCTGGTTCAAAAGAGATAGCTGCGGGTCTGTCTATTTTTTCTGCATCGATAGCACTTGGGTATTCGTTTAAGTCTGTGCTCGGTAAACTTACATAGGAAAGTATCTCGCCTTTTTTTGCATCAGAGGCAATTATCATAATACTTTCTGCTTGATGTTCTTCCAAGTTTTCCAAAGCAATTTGCTCGAGTTTGTATTGTAGGTTTGCATCTATAGTGAGATAAATATCATTTCCATAGTGAATAGGACTTGTGGGGTTTTTTGTTGTATCAGGTGAAAGTATTTTTTGCATAGTGTACTCTATTCCCGAAAGACCCTTCCCATCATTTCCCATAAAACCGATAACCTGTGAAGCCAGCGATTTTTCTGGGTAGATTCTGCCTTGCACCTTATCAAAACGTAAGCCATAGAGTTTATTGCTACTGATAAGACTTAAAAGCGCTTCGTATTTTTCTTGGCTGAGTTTTTTTTCTATATAGACAAAGTCAATTGTTGCTTCATTGATTTGCGTGACAATTTCCTCTTCCGTTTTTTCCAAATAGGGTGCTAAAACTTTGGCTGTTTTTGCTATGTCCTTTATGGCAGAAGGCGTTGCAGCTAAATGATAGAGACTTGCTTGCACCGCGAGGGGTTTACCATTTCTGTCATAGATGCTACCACGTATATATTCTTGAGAGAAAAATGCTCTTTCTGTGCTTGGAGAAAATGCAATTTTTGCATAGGAATAAATAAGATAGACGGTAAAAAGTATGAGGCAAAGAAAGAAAAAAATGAGTCTGCCTTTTTTATATCTTGTCTCTATTTGCATAGTACTTTCCCCGTTACCTCGTTTGCCGCTACAAAACCATAGTCCCTTGAATCGATAGAATCCTCATAATTATCGCCCACCGCAAATAGAAAGCCTGTTGGTACAGTGGTAGTCATTTTCAAGCGTTGATATTGTTTTTCTGAAAGCGGAATCACCGTATCAGTTTCTTTTATTTGTATCCTCACATGATAGCCTGAAAGTGAAGAAAAAGAAAGATGCATTCCTTCCGTTGCGAGGCATCTTTTTATAACAATTTTATTATTGTGCAGATATGCGATGATATCGCCTTGTTTTGGTTCCTTCCATCGGGTGAAAGAGTAGGGGCTAAAGGGTTTTACAAGTCCGTATGCGAGTTTCCATATGACTACCATATCGCCTTCTTGAATCGCGGGCTGCATCGACGTCCCAGAAATCTTGACAATATCGAAAACAAAGACCTTTAAAATAAAGCCGATGAGTAAGCCGAGAAAAAGCATTGTGATGACTCTGTGTTTTGTCATGTTTTTATTCTAATAAGTCTTCCCCATAATGTCGATACATAGAGTATGCACATTATTAGTTATTTAGATTTAAATACCACTTCCTCAGCCTATAAAACAGAGCCAGGAATTTCTTCCAAAAGACAAAGAAGCCTGCCTTCTTCAGCTGTTTATGCGAAAGCCATAGAATTAAAATCAAAATTTTCTCTTGATATAAAAAAAATACTAAAAATAATCTTATTTATACCAAAAGTCTTATTCCGAAGTCGTTTTTTATTGCTGAGCATTGCTATTGTTTTTTGCCTTAGCCTCAGTTTTACAAATGTTTTGGGAAAAAAACCGCTACATATACGTAATGCTGTTTTAGAAAAAAGTACCGCAGGTGAAATCGCTTCCTTAGATAGTGCCATGACAGACTTTGCCCTACCCAAAAAAGAATCCTTTGACAGCGAAGGCTATCTTGGTACAAAAAATATTTCGCAATCGATATTTACAAAACCAGTTAGATATCAAACATATACTGTAAAAGCCGGCGATACTATTTCGGGCATTGCAAAGCGTTTTAATCTTTCAAATATTTCTACACTCATTGCTATCAATGATATAAAAAACGTACGCTCTCTTCGATCTGGTCAAAAAATACGTATTCCTTCTGTCGATGGTTTAACGCATATCGTAAAATCTGGCGAGTCTTTATCTGGCATTGCTGACAAATATAAAACAAGTCTCGTAACTTTGCTCGATGTGAATGACCTTACAACAGAGCTTGTAAAAAAAGGCGATGTTCTTTTTATTCCCGGTGCAACGATGGATGCGACTGCCTTGAGTGAAGCCTTAGGTGAATTATTTAAAGACCCCCTCGGTGTTTCATGGAGACTGTCTTCTCCCTACGGTTATAGACCTGACCCATTTACCGGAGTGCGCAGTTTTCACACAGGTATAGATATGGTTGCACCCCTTGGTACGAGTATAAAAGCATCGATGGCAGGCAAGGTTGCCGCAGCGGGTTATAATCAAGTTTATGGAAACTATGTTATTGTGAGCCATTCTGGTGGCTATCAAACGCTTTATGCACATATGACTACGATTTTAGTAAAGCAGGGACAAAATGTGAACCAAGGAAGTGTTTTGGGGAAACTGGGTAGCACGGGCTATTCGACAGGCCCGCATTTACACTTTTCTGTGTATAAAAATGGACAGCTCATTAACCCATTATCAGTTTTAAAATAAATTGAACGAAGCTGTTTTTTTAATTACCTAAAAGTACATAGAACAAAAGCTTAAATCTATGTTAGTATATGTTTATGGGAAAAAATACTATGATAAAACGAGTTTTTTATATATTTTGCTCTTGCTTTATGCTTTTTAGCCTTAGTTCACAAGTTTCTTTTTCAGATATTGATTTAAATGCTGAAGATAGGGTGCTTTTTACTGTATCGCATGAAAGCTACAATGGGCAGAGTGAAAAAGCGCTTTTTCTCTATGATTTGAAACTGCCACTCAAGCAAACGACAAGTAAAATAGAGCAATCGAATCCCAAAATCTTAAGCGTTTATCCAGAATATTTGCATTATTTATCAAAGGTGCAAAGTTTACGCATAGAAAATCGATACGGTGTTTTCCAATACAGACTTGCAGATAAAACACTTGAACAAAAAGAACTTTCTAACGAAATCGAAGGCCAAACAGAACGTTTTATTCCCTTACAAAATAATACCGCGGTACATCGCTTCAATAGTGATGGTAGCCTTGTCTGTGAGTTTGAACAAACAAGCCCTTCTAAAGCAAACCTTGTGGTAAAAGATTTATATACAGGAAAAAAAATTGTTCTTTCTACAGACAATGACTTTAGCTTTGACTCCCTACCTGCTCTCTGGGCTCCGCTTGGGCAGGGACAAGTGCAAAATAGCTCTCTCTTAGTCTATGAAAAAAAAGGAAGGCTGTATTTTATTAATCTAAAAGAAGGCTTACAGGAAAAAATGATCGATGAGGAATATCGTTTCATCGGTCCTGGTTCCATTCAGTCTGTTTTTTTTGCTAACGAAAAAAAACTCATGTACATACAAAAAGACTTGGTCTATGAAATTTCTACAAATGAATTGTACACAAGAGCGCTTTATTCTGACATTGTCGGTATAGGGAAAATAGCAGGGCGTCTTCCTTCTCCTTTCAATAGCTCCAAAGATAGATTTTGGACAAGTGAAAATGGTCGTTCTATAGTACTTTTACAAGACAATCGAACGCTTCTCTACATGGAGTTGGAGGGTACGGACTTTAACTTTGTAACGAGTTTATTTTCCTATCCCTTTGTGCGAGTGCCTGGCGCATCGCTTTCTTTCGATGTATTTTGGACACAGTCAAAATACGAAACTCAAATACCCATAATCTGGATGCAAATTCTACGCGCAGGAAAAACTGAAAGTTATACCTGGCGTTTGAAAATCGATACAGAAAAAAACTTTGCTTTTTTTGAAAATCTAAACCTCCCTGTTTTTGTGCATTCTCCCCTTGTTTCGCCAAATAAAACAAAACTTGCTTTTATGGGTGAATCGATGAGTTATGTGTATGATATAAATACCTGGAAACAAAGCCAGGTATTTACTGATGAAAAACTCATCTCCCTTGTTTGGAAGTCCGACACTGAGCTTTTTCTTGGAGGAGAAAATACGCTTCGCCTTTGGTCATGGGTAAAAAATAGCTCCGAAGTACTCGCGCTCTCATCGCCAGGGGACTATGCATGGGATGCACAGAAAAACATTCTTTCAAAGTTTGGTAGGAAAAATTATCTCTATGATAAAAATCGCGGTTCATGGCAAGAAGTTTCCGAAGGAAATACGCGAAGTCGTGAAGTACAAAATGCTCGCTGGCGTATTTTTATAGATGAGATGGAACAGGGGCATTTTTCAAACAGCCTTTTTGCACGAAAGCTTTCAGGGCTTAGTACGAATATTGCCTTGTTTAATAACTCAAAAGATAAACCTGCTCAAAAACCGCGGGTAGCCCTTGCCATCGATGCGCTTGATAGCAGCGACGGTCTTACTCCCATACTTTCTGCCTTGCATAAAAATAATATACGGGCAAGTTTTTTTATTAACGGTGAATTTTTAAGAAAGTTTCCAACAGCGGTAAAAGAAATTGCATCTCTCGGGCATCAATGTGGCTCAATGTTTTACATTCCCTATACCCTCGACACAAGACTCTACGCTATCGATGAAACCTTTATTCGTCGTGGCTTGGCAAGAAATGAAGATGATTTTTTCTACCTCATCGGTAAGGAGCTTTCTCTTATCTGGCATGCACCAGATTATTTTTCAAATGCAATTATACAATCGGCAAGTAAAAAAGCCGGCTATAAGCTCATCGATTCTCCCCATCAAACGGGAGATACTTTGACGCTTGAAGAAGCTACCGAAAAAAATCTTCCCTACAGATCTTCAAGTCAAATAATCGATTCGATTGTAACTTCGTTAAAGCCGGGGCTTATCATTCCTATTTCCTGTGGCTTACAAAATGGCACGCGGCTCGATTATCTCTATGACAAAATCGATGTGCTCATTGCTGCAATTCTATCTGCGGGTTACGATATAGTTCCTGTAAGCGATCTATAGGTGCTTTTGTAAGTCGTTTTGCTATAAAAGGGAGCAGTATTCCATCTACACTCGTTTTGAAACGGCTCCCCGTATCCACTGAATTTGCTGCAATAAGCGGACGCGTTTCAAGTAAAATATCTCCCAAAAAATAATAGACATAACCGAGGATTTCGTTTTCCTTTACCGGTGCCTTAATTATAGGCTCAATAGCAATTTGTCTTCGAATACTCGGCTCATGTGCTATGAGGGGAACAGAAAGCGCGTGTTTTTCTTTGTTTATGGCTTCGTAAACTAAAATACTGTTTTCCTGACCATATAAAAGAGGCATATTGAAGGCAATCGTATCGCTAATTGTAAAACTTTTAAACGTCTTGTAAGCCCAGTCGGTGAGAATTTCTACATCCCTTGTTCGTATTTGATTTCCCTGCACTGTTCCAATGCCGGGTCCTCCCATGAGAACGGCCAAAAACCGAGTACCGTCTCGCTTGATACTCAAGGCAAGGTTAAAGCCAGACTCGTCGATATATCCAGTTTTAATGCCATCGACGCCTGCTACTTTTCCAAAGAGTGGATTTGTTGCCCGCTGCGTTATGGGAAGCGTTCCGTTATATGCAGTTCCCGTTTGTAAGGCAGCCGAATAGCTTAAACCAGGTTTTAAGTTTTCTTCCTTAGGATAGGTAAAAGAAGTCAGCGAGTGATAGCGCTCTAAGCTTTCAGGAAATTTTTTTACATAGATAGAGCAAAATTTTAGAAAGTCGCGAGCTGTTGTTTGGTTCAATTCGCTATAGCCCGATGTGTCTACAAAGCGGGTATGCTTGAGTCCTAGGGATTGGGCGAGGGCGTTCATTTTCTCGAGGAAGGCGGGAACAGAACCAGAGAGGTGTTGGGCGACTGCGACTGCTGCGTCGTTTCCTGAAACAACAGCGAGCCCCGACAAAAGTTCGTCCAAGCTCACCCTTTGCCCCTCGCCGAGGAACATAAGCGATGAACCCGGTGGTGCGTTTATTGCCCAGGATTCAGGTCTCAGAGGGACGGGCTCATTAAGATTGACTTCTCCTCTTTCGATTGCTTCAAAAACCAAGTACATAACAAAAAGCTTTGTCATTGAAGCAGGAGGAATAATAGCGTCAGCATTTTTTTCGTACAAGATGCAATCATTTGCCGCATCGATTAAAATAACCGAATGCGTTTGCAAGGCGAGTTGTGCAGGAATTGTCGCATAGGGCAATGCTTCTAGCTCAGTAGAAATATGTTGTTTTGCATGTTCGGCTATAAAAGCGGCTTGCGCGCCATCTTGTATTGTTTTTATTGGTGTAAATGAAAGGACATAAAAGCATGCAAGACAGATACTTATGACAAGGAAACTTAAAAGAGAGATGACGCTTATGAGCTTTAGTTTATTCGTTTTCATCGGCTATCTCCGAAGCTTTTGCAACTTTGTTTTGTAAAAAAAGGTCAGCAAGGCTAATATAGCACATCGCCTCGATAACGGGCACAATTCTCGGGCATACACAAATATCATGCCTACCTTCGATGAGAATTTCTGTGTTTTTGCCTTCTTTCGTAATTGTGTTTTGTGTTTGATAAATACTTGGGACCGGTTTAACAGCCACTCGAAAAATAATGTCATTTCCATTCGATATGCCGCCGAGGATCCCACCTGCATTATTTGAAGAAAAATGCGGATTTAAAATGTCGGTTTTTTCGCTTTTTTTCATCCCCTCGCGCATAGGATCATTCCAGGTTGAGCCCGTCATGCGAGCAGATTCAAAGCCCGATCCAAATTCTATACCCTTAACCGCACCGATAGAAAGAATCGCATGAGATAAAACTGCATCGAGCTTATCAAAGACAGGTTCGCCAAGACCTGCAGGCAGCCCTGTAATCTGACACTCGATAATGCCTCCTGCGCTATCTCCCTTGCGTTTAAGCTCTTCTATTTTTTCAAGCATTTTTTCTGCCGCCCAGGCATCAGCTGCACGCATTTGGTTTTTTTCTATTTGACTGAGATGAATATCGTGACAAGCAATTCCAGCAGCTTCTTTTGTATAGGCTATGACCGAAAAAGGCTGCTCTGATTTTGGGAGCATGCTTTCTAGAAGCGCCCTTGCCACAGCACCTCCTGCTACCCGCGCAGCAGTTTCTCGGGCAGAAGCCCTTCCACCACCACGATAATCACGAATACCGTATTTTGCAAAGTAGCCGTAATCAGCATGACCAGGTCGAAAAACATCTTTTATATTGTTATAATCTTTTGACCTCTGCCTTGCATTAAAAATAATGAGACAAATAGGCGTGCCTGTTGAAAAACCCTCAAAGACGCCACTTAAAATCTGCACCTCATCAGCTTCTTGACGAGTAGTACCCGTAACATTTTTATCGTCCGAGTGATTGTATCCAGGCCGTCTTCGATTCAACGCATTTTGAATCGTATCCCTGTCAATTTTTATGCCACTCGGGCATCCATCGATTATACAGCCCAGAGCTTCCCCGTGACTTTCCCCGAAGGTAGTGAGCTTAAAAAGTTTTCCAAATGAATTTCCTGCCATAAAAAAAGACTACCATAAAAGCGCATTCTAGGAAAGACTCTTGATAGGAAGTTTTTTCTAACACGGATGTTAGAAAAAATGTAAGATGGTTCTCTTCCCCTAAGAAACGTAAGAATCAAAAATATAAACGAAAGATTGCGAATGATAAAAGAAAAAATGGATGAGTTACCTGAAATAGAAGACTTAATAAAATAAAACGCATAAAAACCATAGCCTGCAAAATAAACCTGCAGGCTATGCCACTCGCTTTTGCGAACAGCTAATTGTGTGTACAGGATTAACATGATAAAACAGGATACACAGGAAGTAAAATAAAAACTTCTAGATTAGCAAGCGTTGCAAGGAGAGATGGGGTTTTAGGGGAAGAGAAACTTCGCATCGCAAAAGATGGTTCTCTTCCCCTAAGAAACGTAAGAATCCCGTCTATCCTGTATGCTCGAACAGCTTTGCGTTCCTGTCGCTTTTAAGTGGATAACATAGTATAATAGGCATATGGATATTTTACTCGAATACTGTGCGACAGAAATTATCGTAAAAAAATCTCGGTTTATAGCGGAACTTTTTCCTATAGAAACACAGGCTGAAGCACGAGATGTTTTAAAAAATCAAAAACAAAAATACGCCGATGCTGCCCACGTAGTCCATGCCTTTGTTTGCGGGCTTGAAGGACAAATATCTGGCATGAGCGATGATGGGGAGCCTTCTGGTACCGCTGGTCGTCCTGCCTACGATGTCTTAAAGGGGCGAAATCTAACCAACCTTATCTTAACCATTACGCGCTATTTCGGAGGCACTCTTTTAGGAACCGGAGGACTCGTAAAAGCCTATGGAGATGCAGCCCGAGAAGTTCTCGACAAGGCAAAGACAGAATGCTATATTCCCAAAATAAGCTTTTGTTTTAAGGCTCCCTACGAAGTCTACGAAGGCATAAAAAGAAGCATCGCTCACTTTCCCCTCACAAATGCAAAGGAAGAATTCTTAGAAAGGGTAGGCTTCCAAGCAGAAATCCCCCTTGAGCACAAAGAAAATCTTTCTGCAATTATAAAAGATGTATCAAAGGCAATGGTCACAGTAGAATTTCTATAAAAAAGCCGCCTTTCGGCAGCCTTTTTTTTATTTAACACGTGTGTATATTAATCCGTCGTGTTTCATGATGATAGTATCTTCATCTAAGGTTCCAATACCAACACCATCTGCACTAATAAAACGGATGGTGTTACCTCTCAGCTCAATTCTTTCTGGAACATCGCCACCATCAACAGCGTTACCCATCTCTGTGGCAAACCAAGCTTGACCGTTTTTAATTTCAAGCCTTTGAAATGCGTCAAAATCCATGATTTTAATTGGTGCTTTCCAAACTGTTCCTTCAAGAAAACTATGGTCCCTAATTTCATCCAGAGCTTGGGAAGTCTCTTGCTGATTATCGGCATTTTCTAGTTGCTTGGTTGAAGCACAAGCAGTAAATGCAATTGCAATAATCATAATAAACGCGAAAAATAAGAAATGTTTTTTCATATTTCCTCCTGATTGCATAATCATAATTCTACAATTTGTCTTTGTCAAGTTTTTATTTTTTTAAAATTCAGCGGACTTTGGTGTTCGAGGAAAGGGGATTACGTCTCGTATATTTTTTAAGCCAGTGATGTATAATAAAAGCCGTTCAAAGCCCAAGCCAAAACCTGAGTGTGGTACAGAGCCATATTTTCGTAAATCAAGATACCACCAGTAGTCTTTTGGATCGAGCTTCATTGCCTTAATTTTTTCAAGGAGTATATCGTAGTCGGCTTCACGCTCCGAGCCACCGATTATTTCGCCGAGCCCGGGCACGAGGACGTCCATTGCACGAACTGTTTTTCCATCGTCGTTCAGTTTCATATAAAATGCTTTTATATCTTTTGGATAATCAGTTACGATAACTGGTTTTTTATACACGGTTTCGGTGAGATAGCGCTCGTGTTCACTTTGTAAATCGCAACCCCAATAAGGTTTGTATTCAAACTTGTCTGCATTTTTTTCAAGTACAGCGATTGCTTCTGTATAGCTAAGGCGAATAAAATCAGATGATACAACATGGCGCAATGTTTCAATGATGCCTTTTTGTACACGATCTTCAAAAAATTGCATATCTTCGCTACATTTTTCGAGTGCCCAGCTAAGCAGATATTTAATAAAATCCTCAGCAAGCTGCATATTGTCTTCGTTTTTGAAAAAAGCCATTTCAGGTTCTATCATCCAAAACTCTGAAAGGTGGCGCGTTGTGTTGGAGTTTTCAGCTCGAAAGGTTGGACCAAAGGTGTAGACTCGTGAAAGAGCGGTTGCATAGCATTCAGCTTCAAGCTGTCCTGAAACGGTAAGGCTTGCATGTTTCCCAAAAAAGTCTTTGTTATAGTCGACAAGCATGTCTGCCTCATCTTCACTTTTTCCACCCTTACCAGCTTTTATGCCTGTTCGTGCAAGCTCTTCTAAGTTGAGCGTTGTTACTTGAAACATCTCGCCTGCACCTTCTGCATCACTTGCGGTTATGATCGGTGTGTGAACATAGTGAAAACCGCGCTCTTGAAAAAAAGTGTGAATTGCATAGGACATTTGGCTTCTCATACGGGCAACAGCGCCAAAGAGATTTGTGCGTGGACGAAGGTGCGCAATTTCGCGCAAAAACTCCATGCTATGCCCTTTTTTTTGGAGGGGGTAGCTTTCTGTTGGAGCTTCGCCAAGTACTCGAATAGAGCTCAGCGCAAGTTCTACCGCTTGTCCGGAAGCTGGAGAAGGTACTAAGGTTCCGACTGCTTCTATGGAAGCACCTGTCGTAACTTTTTCAAGTGCTTTTTCTATAGCATCTGTATCTACGTTTGTATTTTCTCGGTCAAAGGTGACTTGCATAGAGGTAAAGCAAGAGCCATCATTTACTTGAATAAAACAGAGGTTTTTTGAATCGCGCTTTGTACGCACCCAACCTTGTACGCAAATTTCTCGTTTATCTGGAGATGAGACTAAAATATCTTTAATAAGTTCTGTTTTCATAGTATAAGTAGTAGCATTTTTTTTAAAAACAGTCAAACTGTAAAATTATTTTTAGCCTTTTTCCTCTTGACACAATTTTAATATTTAGCTATAGTCAATAATACAAGGGGGCGTAGCGAAGCTGGTTATCGCGCTGGCCTGTCACGCCGGAGACCGCGGGTTCGAGTCCCGTCGCTCCCGACTAAAGCTGTGTATCATTTGATGCACAGCTTTTTTTTTCCTTGATAGCCTGTTTTTCACAAGACTTCTCTTTTGCGTTAAGATATATCACTTTTTTTTCTCTTCTCGGGATTTTTTTTTATACCTATGACATTTTTTCGTTTTTTGTCTTGATAAAATACGCATTAGGCGGTACACTGAAAAAACAGTATTTTTTAGGATAGGAATGATAAAAACATGGCAAATACAGAATTATTAGATCTAACGATAAGTGAAATGCTCCGTGAGCAAACAAAAAAGAATCCAAACCAAGATTTTATGGTTTATTCCGACCGTGATTTGCGTTTTACTTATGCAGCCTTCGATGCACGAGTTGATGCGCTTGCTTGTGCGCTTTTGGCGATTGGTTTAAAAAAAGGCGATCACCTCGGTATTTGGGCGACAAATGTACCAGATTGGCTTAGTTATATGTTTGCTGCGACGCGTATCGGTGTAGTAACCGTTACTATTAACACGAGTTATAAATTGCATGAGCTTGAGTATGTTATTAAGCAGTCCGATATACGAATGCTCTGTATCTCCGATGGAATGAAGGATTCACAATATGTGAGTATGATAAAGGAGCTCATTCCCGAGCTTGACACATGTCAAAGAGGCGCACTTGTAAGTGAAAAATTTCCAGAATTAAAGCAGGTTGTTTTTATTGGACCAGAAAAATATCGTGGGCTTTATTCAACTCATGAACTGCTTTTACTTGGGCAACATATCGATATCGCTAGAGTACATGAAGTTGAACAAGGTCTCAATTGCCATGAGGTAATCAATATGCAATATACCTCGGGTACAACGGGTTTTCCAAAGGGTGTTATGCTCTCTCATCACAATATTTTGAACAATGGGTATTTTATTGGGCAATGTATGAAGTATAGCGAAAAGGAAAAGGTTTGCTTGCCCGTTCCGCTTTTTCATTGTTTTGGCATTGTACTCGGTGTTATGGCGGTTCTTTCTCATGGGGCTACCCATGTTATGATAGAAAGCTTTGACCCCCTCCTTGTTCTTGCTTCTGTCCATAAAGAAAAATGCACCTCCCTGTACGGTGTTCCCACAATGTTTATTGCAGAACTCAATCATCCTATGTTCAATATGTTTGATATGTCCTCACTTCGAACGGGCATTATGGCAGGCTCACTTTGTCCCATCGATGTCATGAAGGCTGTTATGTCAAAGATGAATCTTACAGAGATTACTAGTGTTTATGGTTTAACAGAAACCTCTCCCGGTATGACGCAAAGTAGAACAGATGACCCGATGGAAATTCGTGCAACAACGGTTGGAAAAGAATTGCCCCATATTGAAGTTAAGGTGCTCGATCCAGAAACCGGGGAGGAATGTCCTCCAGGAGTACAAGGCGAAATGTGTTGCCGTGGCTACAACGTGATGAAGGGCTACTACAAAAATCCAGAGGCGACAGCAGAAATTATCGATGCAAATGGTTTTTTACATTCGGGCGATTTGGGTATAAAAGATGAGGCTGGTTATTTTAAAATAACAGGGCGCATCAAAGATATGATTATCCGTGGTGGGGAAAATATCTATCCAAAAGAAATAGAAGAATTTTTACGACAAATGAGCGAAATAAAAGATATTCAGGTTGCAGGAGTGAAGGATAAACGTCTTGGAGAAATTACGGGAGCCTTTATTATCCTGCATGAGGGAAAAACGCTTACAGAAGAAGACGTTATAGAATACTGCCGTGGGAAAATTGCAAAATACAAGTTTCCACAACTGGTTTTATTTGTCGATTCATTTCCGATGACAGCGAGCGGGAAAATACAAAAATTCAAGCTTTCTGAGATAGGGGAAGCACATAGAAAATCGCTTGGAATTGAGTAAACTTCTCCTTGACTTCTTTTGTGTCATTTAGTTTACTAGTAGAGAGAGTATAGGGGGTAGAAATGAAAGGTAATGGATTATCCATGGAAATAGCTCAGAGGCTGAAGGGCTTACGAGATATTATGGAGCTTTCAACAGAGGACGTCGCATCGGTTTGCGGTATTTCTCAAGAGGAATACGAAAAATACGAGTCTGGTACAGTCGATATTCCGGTAAGTATTTT
>Ga0116161_1003083_pt1 | contig 15163 bp, 13 predicted proteins | sample AD_JPNAS3_MetaG_FD_89877 | JGI IMG/M metagenome (GOLD analysis project Ga0116161, IMG submission 89877) | Active sludge microbial communities of municipal wastewater-treating anaerobic digesters from Japan - AD_JPNAS3_MetaG | ecosystem: Engineered > Bioreactor > Anaerobic > Digestate | place... | reverse complement strand
GTTTTTCAATATTTCTGTCATTTTCTTAAAAAACGTTCACCGACGAATTATGGCGTGTTTTTCTTGACAGGCATCCATCTTTATGATAATAGTTTTCACTATCAAATACGCTGATCCGGCACCGCCGCATCTGTGTAAGCATGCAGCACCGTCCGGACACCAGAACGGAATCCATCAGCAACCCCGGGAGGGTAACATGAAACGCTGTATATCGGCATCGTCAATCGTCTTTTTGCTGCTCCTTGGTTCATCCGAATCCTTCTCGCAGCAGGGACGCGGCCAGGGATTGCGCGGGCGCACTTATAATCCCGCGACCGTCGAAACGATCTCGGGACGGATCGACGAGGTCGTGTTTGTGAAGGGCGGCAGGGGGAGGAGCGCGCAGGGCGTCCATCTCGCGTTATCGACCACCGGCGGGAGCATCGAAGCGCACCTCGGTCCGGCGTCGTTCGTCGACGGCAAGATGACGTTCGCGAAAGGCGACACGGTCATGATTGTGGGATCGCGCATGACGATGGGCGGACGGGACGCGATTATCGCGAAAACGGTTACGAAGGGCGGGACCGTTCTCACGCTTCGAAACGACGACGGCACGCCGCTCTGGGCGGGCTTCTACGGTCCCGGACGAGGCAGGGTCGGCAGGGACGATAGAATATCTATCTATACTGTTCTCCTGCGAACATTGCACAAAATTTAAAATTTTTTATTCAGCACTGATTGCACCAACCCCCTCCCAACCTCCCCCTTCGTTAGGGGGAGGTGCGCCAATGGTAATTTTCTTCGCCCCCCTTTCCCCTAACAAAGGGGAAAGGGGCTGGGGGAAAGGGGTAAAACAAATAATTGCCAATTACAATTGCAGCTTCGCTGTGCAATGAAGTGTTTCACGAAACTGGAGCAAACGATGACAACTGCCAACAAGACGAACCGTCCCGCGATGTCGATTGCCGCAGCGGGCATCCTCGTTGGACTTGCCGTGTCGGGAATTGCGCTCTTCATGGCGCCGCCGTGCTCGGTGGCCACTGCGATCGGCTGGAACTTCCTGTTCCTGCGGAAGGCGAGCTGGGAGACCATTCATATCGTGTTCGCGGTCGCCTTCGTTATCGTTGTGGTTTGCCATCTGCGCTACAACTGGGGAACGCTTACCGGCCACTTCGCGCGCGGGACGCGGACGGCGGGCGGCATCTCGCGGTCCGCTCTCATCGCGATCATCATCGCCGTCGTGCTGTTCGTGCTGTCGGCGCTGCAGCTACCGCCGGTCTCGTGGGTATACGACGCCCACGAGCGGATCAAGTTCTCGCACTCCCCTGGCGGCGGCCAGGGACAGGGGGGCGGGGGCGGCAATCGCGGTCGCGGCATGCGGCGTCAGGCAAGCGACCGTGGAATGGGAGAAACCCGATAAGGCCGTCGATAAAAAATTGATACGACGGCGCCCGGCTGATATGATCCGAATAAACATGACATGACGATTCGCATTTTCCCCGCCTGACTCTGAAGCAATCGCTATCGGGGCGAGGCGCATGGTACACCACCACAACGGTCGTATACTTTTTTAAAGGAGGAGCCTATGCCCGAAGATTTCAAACCAGGTTGCGCGCGACCCACCGGGGGACCCGTGGGCGACACGCCAGTCATTATCGAACCGGAATCGGCATCAGCACGAAAGGAGGAACGAAAACCTATGATCCAGGTCGGCAAGAAAGCGCCCGATTTCACGGCGCCCGCATACATTCAGGGGAAGTTCGCGAACGTGACTCTCTCCGAATACCTCGGGAAGTGGACCCTGCTCTGCTTCTATCCGGGCGACTTCACCTTTGTGTGAGCGACCGAGATTTCGGCGGTCGCCGAAAAGTATCCCGAGTTCCAGAAGCTCGGCGTGCAGGTCCTCTCGATGAGCGTTGACAGCGTCTTCGTCCACAAGATGTGGAACGACAATGAATTATCAAAAATGGTCACGGGCGGCGTGCCCTTCCCCATGCTCTCCGACAGCGGCGGGCGGGTCGGCACGACCTACGGCATCTATGACGCCGACGCCGGCGTGGAGACGCGCGGGCGTTTCATCATCGACCCGGACGGCATTATCCAGGGCTTCGAGGTGCTCACGCCGCCCGTTGGACGCAACGTATCCGAATCGATACGCCAGGTGCAGGCCTTCCAGCTCGTGCGCGAGAGCAAGGGCGCCCAGGCGACCCCCTCCGGCTGGAAACCCGGCAAGATGACCCTCAAGCCCGGCCCCGACCTCGTGGGCAAGGTCTGGGAGGTCTGGAAGACGAGCATGGCCTTCGACGAGTGACGACCGCCGCCGGGGGGAGGTCGGCGACCGCTCCCCGGCGCGCATGAACTTGGCCCGTGCGCTCGGGAGGGATTCCATAAGAAGATTATCTTCGCCTGTGCGGAAAATATGCTTTTCTTTTTGATGCAGGATGTCATCATTTCTCAATAACGATCATGCGGGCGATCGAATACGCCGGGACGCGCAGTCCCCAATACTACATCTATTCACGCAGGGAGGAAATCATGAAAGGTAACGCTAAACTCATCGACACGCTCAACGGGCTGCTCGCGGATGAGCTCACGGCCATCAACCAGTACATGGTGCATTCGGAGATGTGCGACGATTGGGGCTACGAGAAACTGCACAAGCATTTCGAGAAGCGCGCCATCGACGAGATGAAGCACGCGGAGAAGCTCATCGGCCGTATCCTCTTTCTCGAGGGAACGCCGACGGTCACCACGCTCAACAAGATCAGCATCGGCGCGGCCGTCCCCGCGCAGTTCGCCAACGACCACGCGGCCGAAGAGGGCGCCATCAAAGCCTACAATGACGCGATCGCCCTCGCCGGCGAGGTGAGGGATTTCGCGACGCGCGATCTCTTGCAGCAGATCCTCAACGACGAGGACCGGCACATGGACGAGATCGAGGCGCTGCAGGGACAGATCGAGCAGATGACGATACAGGTGTTCCTGACGACGCAGGTCAAGGAATAGGCTGATGCGGCGGCCCGGCCGCCGTCCCGCCGATGTGATTCCTCGGGCCGCATTGCCTCCGGACCAGGAGCGATGCGGCCTTCGTGTCTCATGGCGCGCGGGAAACCGGGCATTGCGCGCCATATCTTCCTTGACAGCGGCCCGTGCGGGTGCGGATGATTGCCGCGTGGAGGGTGGACGCCCATGCTGATACAACGACCCCGCCGGTTGCGCGGCACGACGCTCATGCGCGACGCGGTCGCCGAGACGATCGTGAGTGCGAAGCGGCTCATCATGCCGCACTTCGTATGCGAGGGGAGCGGCGTGCGCGAGCCCATCGGCGCGATGCCGGGGATTGACCGCGTGTCGATCGACAATCTCGCGTGCGACGTTGAGCGCGATCACGCATGCGGCGTCGACGCGATCATCCTCTTTGGCATTCCCGCCGTAAAGGACGAAAAGGCCAGCCAGGCCTATGCCGCCGACGGCATTGTCCAGCGGGCCGTGCGCGAGATCAAGCGCGCCGCACCGGGCGTGCTCGTCATCACCGACGTGTGCCTGTGCGAGTACATGAGCCACGGGCATTGCGGCGTCGTCCGGGACGGCGTGATCGTGAACGACGCGTCGTGTGAACTCATCGCGAAGACCGCGCTCTCGCACGCGCAGGCCGGCGCCGACATCGTCGCCCCCTCGGACATGATGGACGGCCGCGTCGCGGCGATCCGCACGACGCTTGACGCCTGCGGTCGGTGCGACACGCCGATCCTCTCCTACGCCGTGAAGTACGCCTCGGCGTTCTACGGGCCGTTTCGCGAGGCGGCCGGGAGCGCGCCGCAGTTCGGCGACCGCCGGAGCTACCAGATGGATTTCCGCAACGCCCGCGAGGCGGAGAAGGAGGCGCGCCTCGACGTGGATGAGGGGGCCGACATTGTCATGGTGAAGCCGGCGCTTGCGTATCTGGACATCGTCCGCCGTGTGCGCGAGGCGGTGTCGGTGCCGGTGTGCGCGTATAACGTGAGCGGCGAATACTCGATGGTGAAGGCGGCCGCGGCGGCCGGACGCGTCGACGAGCGGAGCATCGTGATCGAAATCCTCACCGCGATTGTCCGCGCCGGGGCCGATATGGTCATCACCTACCACGCGCGCGACATTGCCCGCGAACGCTGGCTCTAGCATACAGTGGAGAAAATTAAATGAACATAGCGCGTTCGATCGAACTCTATGCGCGGGCGTCGGCGCTCATGCCGGGCGGCGTGAACTCGCCGGTGCGCGCCTTCAAGTCCGTCGGCGGCACTCCGCTGTTTATCGCGAAGGGAACGGGATCGCGCGTGTACGATGAGGACGGAAACGCGTATATCGACTATTGCATGTCGTGGGGCCCGCTCCTGCTCGGGCACGCGGACGACGATGTGGTGCGCGCGATTGCCGATGCGGCCCGCGACGGGACGAGCTTCGGTACGCCCAACCGCCGCGAGGTGGAGATCGCCGAGCTCGTGATTGCGCGCTTCCCGGCCGTCGACAAGGTTCGCTTCGTGAACTCGGGAACCGAGGCGGTGATGAGCGCGATCCGCCTCGCCCGCGGCTTCACGGGCCGGGACAAGGTCGTCAAATTCGACGGCTGCTATCATGGGCATGCCGATTCCATGCTGGTCGCGGCAGGATCCGGACTGGCGACCTTCGGCACGCCCGATTCGGCAGGCGTAACTGAGGGCGCCACGCACGACACGATCGTGGTCCCCTTCAATGACATCGATGCATTGCGGGCGGTGATGGACCGCGATCATCACTCGATCGCCGCCGTCATCATGGAGCCGGTCCCCTGCAATTACGGGCTCATTCCGCCGAGGGACGGATACCTTCGAGCGGTGCGCGAGCTCTGTGATCGCTACGGGGCGCTTCTCATCTTCGACGAGGTGATCACGGGACTTCGCCTCGCGCCGGGCGGCGCGCAGGAGCGCTTCGATGTTCGGCCGGACATCACCACGCTTGGGAAGATCATCGGAGGGGGGCTTCCGGTGGGCGCGTACGGGGCGTCGACGGAAATCATGGCGAAGGTCGCACCCGACGGTCCCGTCTATCAGGCCGGCACGCTTTCGGGGAACCCGCTCGCGATGGCCGCCGGCATCGCCACGATGAAAAAAATCGACGCCCTCAATGCCTACGACCTCCTTGAGGAAAAAGGCCGCCGCTTCGATGCGCTCGTCGCGCCAATCGCCGACGAATACCGCGGTCGCGCGTTGATCCTGCGGCTGGGATCTATCGTATGCACATATTTCACCGAGCGTACGTCGATCGAATCGGTGGACCAGGTGCGCGCGTGCGACATGAAGCGCTTTGCGCGCTATCATGCCGAGATGCTGCGGCGGGGGATCTACCTTGCGCCGTCGGGATACGAGGTGGGCTTCCTCGCCACCGCGCACACGGACGACGACCTTGCGGATACCGCCGCGGCGATGTGTGAATCGCTGGCGGCGGCGTTCGGTTCGTGATGGGCCGGATCAACGAAAAGAGGCCGGACATGACGCCCGGCCTCCCTGGTGCTGCGGTGCGACCCGCGACAGGCCGCGATGCGCGTACGGCTATTCGAACTCGTTGAAGAAAACGGCGAGAACGACGGAAACCTCCTTCCCCGAGGTCTTGATGTTTTCCTTCTCCAGCGCCTCGACGAGTTGCTGCTTGCTTAACTTCGGATTGCCCGCCTTGAGCTCGATCACGCGCTTGATGACGGAAAACTGCACCGGCGCGGGGCCGCTGAAGAAACCCGTATTGTGCAGCGTCATCACCGCATAGCGGACCCGCTCCTGCGTCTTCTCGAGCTCCTCGATCTTTCCAATAAGGTATTCCGGGTCGCGCTTCTTATTGAAGTACACCGGGTCCTTGACCGCCTCGGCGATCTTCGCGCACAGGCGATCCTCGGTCATGAACTCTCCGCGGATGCGCACCGCGACCATCTTCTCCCGGTTGTTCTTGTCGGGGGCGGCGATGCGGAAGTTGTAGCGCAGGTCGTTCCGGTAGGTGAACAGAAGCCCCGAGGTGATATAGGGCAGGAGGTTCTGGCCCGTGAATTCGAGCTGCGCGGGCGTCAGGTTCGCGTCCAGCGAGTCGCGCCCAACGGCGAACTTCACGTCCTTGATCTTGACGGTCTTGAAATTGTAGAAATCGTCCTTGAGCGTGAGGATGAGCTTGCCCATGTTGTCGCTGATCTTGTCGGAGAAGACCACGGTGAAGGCGTTTCCCCGCGCGTCCTTGAGGAGAAGCTCGGTTTCCTCCTCGCCCTCGTTCTTCTGGACCACGGTGATGCCGCTTTGCTTCTCGAACTCGAAGGCCGCGTGCGCGTTGGCGGCGCTCAGTGCGAGTATGATGGCGAGGAACAGCAGTTTTTTCATCGCATTACTCCCCTTGCTGCTTGATAAGGATTTTATCGAACGGGTGGAAGGTGTTGATGCCGGCGAGCTCCACGCGCTTCGCCCGGACCTCCCCGCCCGCCATGTAGAATTCAATCGTTCCGATATACTGGTCGTCCTCGCGGAAGACCATCGCCCGGTCGCCGGACCGGACCTTGAGCACCTTGCTCACATAGACGCGGATACTGTCGCTGTCGCGCGCGTCCACGATGAACCCGCTCTCCCGGTTCTGTCGCCCGTACTGCTCGAGCGCGTACTGGTAGCCGCGGATCGCGGCCTCCTGCCGTTGCGTGAGCGAGAAGAGCGCGGCGACGAGCGTCTCGTAGTCGTTCGCCGAGGATTTCATCAGGTGGTGCATCTGCGCGAGCGACGGGCGCACCGAGTTCACGTACGGGATCTGCAGCAGGCGGTCCATGATGAGCAGCTGATTGTCCACGCCACGCTTCAGCTTTTCGGCGCCGGCGGCGGTGATGAGCTTCTTGGCCGCGAGCTGCTGGTAGAGCTTGGACGGGTCGCCGCGCTTGACCGCGGGCGAGGTGCTCGCGTGGATGACGGCGTTGAGCCGGGCATTGTCGTACTTCGGGTTGTACTTGAGGATGATCTGGTCGCGCTGCTCGTTCATCTTGAGCTCGTGCAGGCGCTTGTAGTTGTTCACCATCTCTTCGGCCTTCTTCACCGTCTGCTCGAGCTTGAAGTCGTACGACTGCATTTCCTTTTCGAGCGAGGCGATCTCGCGCTCCTTGGAGCCGATGCGTCCCTGGTATTTGCTCCTGATCTTGTTGCGCTCGGACGGGCTCCCCGCGGCGCTCATCTCCTCGTCCATCTTCTTTCGAAGAGATTCCAGCTCGGTCTGGGCGTTCTTGAGCTGGCCCTGAAACTTCTTCGCGCCGCTCAAGAGCTCTCCCAGCTTGAGGTCGTCGAACTCGGTGATGGAGAGGACGGCCTTTTGCTGCTTCCATTCGGTGTACTTGGTGATCCCCACCGCCGCGAGCACAAGGACGGACATGAAGGCGAGCACGATGAACGGAAACAGAAGGCTGCGGTTCTTTTTGGTCTTGCTGAACTCATCGTCCAGCGAGTACACGTGCCGGGCCGCCGAGAGGTCCTGGATCTCCTCGGGCAAGAACGCCGATTTGCTCTGTACCAGGTCTTTTATTTCGTTTTCATTTCCCATACGCCGTTCCAGTTCTTCGGTGATTTGAACGTCTTGGTCCGTTCGACGAACTCCTCCGCCAGCGGCAGCGAGCATTTTTTGAAGAGGAGGTACGCCTTCTTCCAGTCGCCGTTATAGTAGGCCTTGAGGCCCGCGGAGTAGTTCTCGAGGTTCTTTTCCATAGCGGGGGTGATGGTGCTCTCGATGAGCGGCCAGTAGACCTTCTTCGCGGTGGTCTTGCCCTTTACCATCACCTGATCGAGCTCGACAAAGCGGATGCCGTGGCCGCTCACGTTGTCCACGATGTCCTTGCGCACGTAGTCGGAGCAGATCACCGGGACCTTGTAGATGCGCGTGAGGCCCTCGAGCCGGGAGGCGGCGTTCACGTTGTCGCCGATCACGGTGTTGGTCATGCGCTCGTAGGATCCGATGGTCCCGTAGAACACGTTCCCGCCGTCGATTCCCACGCCCACCTCGAGGAGCACCGCCTTGAACACGCGGCTCTCCGACCGGGAGAGCGCCCCCTTCTCCTTCATGATCTGCTCCTTGCGCTCGTGCATGCGCGCGCGGAGCGACTCGGCGACCTCCTGCACCTTGTAGGCGGAGGTGACCGCCTGGAGCGACTTGTTCTCGGTGGATTCCTCGAACACGCCGAAGACCGCGAGCAGCGCGTCGCCGATGATCGAGCCGATCACGCCGTCGAGCCGCATGATCTCGCGGATCGCCTGGTCGTAGTGGAGGTTGAGGAGCTTGATGATGTCGGCCCCCAGGGTCTGGGTGATGAAGGTGACGCTCTTGATGTCCGTGAACAGGATGGCCAGATCGCGCTGGTTGCCCTCCAGCCGCACGTCGCGCTCCTTATAGGCCTTGATGGCGATGTCGCGGCTGGTGAACTTGCGGAATATGTTCACCAGGTTGTTGATCGTGTTCGAGAGCGAGTTGAACGCAACCCCGAGGTAGGTGATGTCGTCGTTGGGGGCCTTCGACAGGTCGATGAGCTCGAGCTGCTGGTTGGACACCATCTTCATGATCCCCGAGGTGATGATGGGGATGTAACGCAATATGAAGCGCAGCAGGAAGATTCCCACCACGGCGCTTATGAGCGTGACGAGAAGGATGATGACGCTGATGCGGATGAAGATGTTACGCGACTCCTCGTAGAACTCGTTGAGCTCCTCCGCGCGTACGATGTACACGCTCCAGTTCGCGTTGTGCTTGTAGGCCCCGAAGTAGTCCTCGTTGTTGTAGCGGAAGTTGATGAAGCCCTCTTGAATGGTGCGGACCTGGTTGTCGGCCATTTGCTTGAGCGCCTGCGCGTCAGCGAACTTTTCGGCCTTTTTGATCTTGGTCCCCTGGAAGAGGAGCGTCCCGTCGGGTTTTACGCCCAAGAGCACCGACTTCTTCTTGGTGAAGTCCCGCACGCCCTTGTTCTCGATCCCCGCGACCGCCTCGTTGAGGTCCTTCGTGTACTGGAAGATCTCGTACTGGTTGTTGCAGAAGGTGTTGGCGTCCTTGAGGTCCTTGGTGAGCAGGTTCCGCATGAGGCCGATGAGCTCCGTCCGGTTGTAGATGAGGTTGATGTAGTTGGACGAGAGATTGGACACCAGGATGAACAGGGTGAACACGATGATGATCTTGAGCGTGACCGGGAAGACCCGCGCCTTGTTGATCTTTTGTCCGAAGAGGTTGTCTAGTAGTTTTCCCATGCCAGTGTATCTTTGTTATTCATCCGTCCCCGCGTTGGAGCGGAACGATACGGGGAAAGGGATATTTTTGTGATTTCCAACTTCTGAACATGTACCCGCCGAAAGTATTCGTGTCAATTCTTTTATTGGCCCGTTTCGGAATCTATTCATCCGTTGGGTGGTGGAAATTTTCTTTCCTTTCTCTGGTTAGTATCGTATTATTCGTATGAAAACTACGGAATACTTACGATTCATTCGTATGCGTACGGATCATTTGAAATGATAATTACTCATTTCACGGATACAGACGCCCTCTATGTTCAGTTTAGCAACCGGGATAGTATTGAGACACGGGATCTCGACCGGAATACCGTTATTGATCTGGATGCCAATGGCGAGCTTGTCGCGATGACGATCGAGCATGCCACTGAAACGGCGTCGATGCACGAGTTCTCTTTTCAGTCCAAGAGCCAATCTGCGTACTAGCTCCAGGGAATCGATCCGATCCGCCGCCGCCGGAACTGCCCGACGGCGCCGGATCGCGTCATCATGAAAACGCCGTATCGACGTGGATGGCCTTCGCCGGCATGCCCCTTCCGGCGAGCGAGCGGGTCGCCGCGCCAATCATGGGCCTCGCGCCGCAGAGGTACGCCTCGGCGTTTTCGGTAATAACGGCGTCAATGAGATCGGTGACCATGCCGCGATGTCCCTGCCAGCCGTCGTCGGGACGGGCGAGGGCGATCGCGTAATCGAAGTTAGGGTGCTCGCGCTTGAGCTCCTCGAGGTACTGCGCATAGATCACGTCCCGCCGCGCGTTCGCGCCATAGAGCAGACGCACCGTTCGCCCGGGATGCTTCCGGGCCGCCTCGCGCGCCAGAGAAAGGAAGGGGGTGATGCCGATGCCGCCGGCGATGAAGAGCTTGTCGGTGTCGGTGTCGCGCACGGTGAAATCGCCCATCGGGCCCTCCAGGCGCACGGTATCGCCTTCCCGCATGGCGAAGAGGCGCGGCGTGCCCCAGCCGTTCGGGTCCAGCTTTACGGCGATTTTCACCCGGGACGGATCGTCCGTTGGGCGCGAAACGCTATAGCTGCGGAACACCTCGTTCTCGTCGTCCACGCGCACGGCGACGAACTGCCCCGGTTTGGGCGTGAGGGTTTTTCCATCGCGCAACCGGAAGGTGAATTCGCGGATGTCAGTGCCGATCTCTTCAACGGACTCGATGACGGCGTCGGCCGCCGCGCGATCCGCATAACCGGGAAGCGTCTCGGGGAGGCGATAGGTATCGGTTTTTCTTTCGTTCTCGAGGGCGAGGACGTTCCCGGCGCAGTGCGCGACGCAACTGCCGCACTTGATGCAGTCGAGCGCGGCCACCTGGTCGACGTCGTTGAGCTCGCGGTAGGGGGCGAGCTGCATGGGGCACACCCGCTCGCATTTTCCGCACTTCTGGCAGGCCGACGGCTGCGTCATGGTGATGCGCGGATTCGCGAACACCGGTCCGATGAGGGCGTTTCGCGCCGCGTGCAGGAGCTTCTGCACGGTCCCCATGGGGCAGAAGCTGCACCAGCTGCGTGGATTGACGACCAGCGACAGCACCAGGCCGATGCCCGTGGTCGCGGCGCACATCATCACCCCCACCATGCCCAGGCGGTCCCAGAAGGAGACCGTTCCCCAGGCCGAAAAGGCGTTCACGGTATTGCGGATGAAGAACCCCATGAGGAGCGCCAGGACCAGCCCGCGGAACCACGCGCTCGTGAACAGGCGCGGGATGCGGTCGAAGGCGCCGATCGCGCGGACGGGGAAGTCGAAGAGCGCCCCGCGCGGGCAGAAATTGCCGCACCAGTAGCGCCCGGTGAAAAAGCCCATGACCATGATGGCGGCGAAGAGCGGAAAGATGAACAGGCCCAGCTTCGGCTGGAAAAAACCGGCGATCGATACGACGGGCACGATGAGCCAGATGAAACGGCGCAGCGTGGTGATGGTGTCGAAGGTTTTGATGTGGTATTGCGCGCTCATTGAAATCTCCTGATGTGTTATTATTAAGAATTAAAGCAAATTCTAAAATACATGGCTTTCTGTCAAGCGGGATGTGAATTTTTTATTTTAAACAGAATTAGCCATTTGTGACGGAATGATCAATGTGACCATAAATAAGTGTTCTTGATTCTGGTCGTGACGAAAAAAGAATTCACCGTGTTTTGGTCGGTGTTTGACGCACGGCGGTTTCCGGGTATTGCGGCAACCCGGGTCGTGAAGGACCTCCCGGAATCGCGCAGCCTCGACGGCGTGCGGATGGTGGGCGCGCGCGATTTTTTAACGGGCCGGGGGGTGTGAAGCCGTGCGATTTGCGACTGTTTTGCATGGGATGATCGAAGCGGCTTGCTGAATCAAGCGAGAATTTCCTTTTTGCCGTTCCGGTTTACCGGCGCACCGAATGAGGCTTTTCCGGCTGTATGTCTTCGCATGCCGGATGAAACGATGAAAAATTATGTTTGATCCGCCCATGCGGATATGTGATGATGCGCGTACACACAGAAGCGTGAGCATGCGGAATGGACCTGCTACATAACACGAAACAAATTCTCCTGGTGGATGACGAGGCCATCATCGCGGCAAACCTGGCCGCCATCCTCGGCCGCTACGGCTACGAGATGCGCATCGCCGTCTCGGGCGAGGAGGGGGTGCGCATCGCCGAGGGCGATGCCGGGATCGACCTCGTGCTCATGGACCTCTCGCTGGGAAAAGGGATCGACGGCGTGGAGGCCGCGCGGCGCATCCTCGAGAAGCGACTGCTGCCGATCGTTTTTCTTTCCAACTATATGGACCCCTCAATTGTCCAGAAGACCGCGGCGGTCGATTCGTACGGATACGTGGTGAAGGACTCGGCGGAGAGCGTTCTCGTCACAACCATCGGCATGGCCCTGCGGCTCCATGAGGCGCATCGCGCGATCAGAAATAAAAACGACGAGATTGCCGCGGCCAACGAAGAACTGCAAAGCGCGATAGAAGAACTCGAGGAGACCAACGACGAGCTCCTGGAGCGCGAACGCGAGCTCATGGCCGAGCGGGAGTTCAACCGGACGCTCGTCGAATCGTCGCCTGCTTTCATCGTGGCAATTAGCCCGGAGGGCGCGATGCTCATGATGAACGAGTCCATGCGTACGGCCCTGGGATACGGCAGTGCGGACGAGGTTGTCGGCGCCGATTACCTGGCCACCTTCGTGCCCGAGGAAGACCGCGCCGATCTTGCCGCCGTCTTCGCGGATCTTATACAGCACGGAAGGCAAGCAATACACGAGAACCGCGTGCTGGCGAAGGACGGCCGGTTGATCCTCGTGGAATGGCATGGGCGTCCCATTTACCGGAACGACCGTCTGGAGTATGTCATTGGCATTGGGATCGATATCACCGAAAAGAAACGCAATGAGGTCGCGCTGGCCGAGAGCCATGCCAATTTGCAGCGCAGCCAGGAGATCGGCCGCATCGGCGATTGGCGGTTGGAGCTGGCCACCATGCGCTTTACGGCGTCCGCGGTGGCGTTGCGTATGTTCGGCTTCCCCGCGGGATCGGAGCCGTCATTCGAGGAGATGGCGGCGCTCATCGCGCCCGATGACCGCCTTCGAGCGCGCGAGGCGATGCAGACGGCGCAGGCGTTCGGGATGCCGTACGAGATAGAGATCCGCGTTACCCGAAAGGACGATGGGCGGGAGATTGTCGTAATCTCGCGGGCCGAGGTTGAGCGCGACGCGAATGGACGGCCTTGGGCCTTGTTCGGGATTAATCAGGATATCACGGACATGCGCCGGGTCGAGGGGGCGTTACGGACAAGTGAGGATCGCCATCGAGGGCTCTTGAGAAGTATGATGGACGGTTTTGTATTAACGGATTTGAACGGGAACATTCTAGAATTCAATGACGCCTACCGCGCGATGCTTGGATATGAACAGGGCGAACTGTTAAACATGAGGTACCAAGATATCACGCCGGCACGATGGCATGCCATGGAGCGCGGTATTATACAGGAACAGCTGTTTTCGAATGGATTTACCGGCATATACGAGAAAGAATATGTTTGCAAGGATGGTTCAGTGGTTTCTGTCGAGCTCCGCACGGCGCTCATTCGCGATGTGGATGGCGAACCTGTCGATATGTGGGCGATCGTGCGGGATGTGAGCGAACGAAAACGAACCGAGCAGGAGCGTGAACGGGCTTGGGCCCTTCTTGATGCCTCAATCGAACATTCCCCGTCCGGAATCATAATCGCAGAAGCACCTGATGCACGGATTACAATTGTAAATCCTGCAGCATTTCGCATCAGGGGAGGTTGCCGGGATTCTTTGATCGGAATTGACTATAGTATGCATTCAATGTATTGGCAGACCTTTCGTGCTGACGGGAGCGAATACCCAACCGAAGAACTCCCTTTGTCGCGGGCCATACTCCGCGGCGAGATCACGTCTGACGAGGAAGTGATTATTGTGGACGCGGATGGCATGCGTCACTGGGTTTCGGTTAACGCCGCTCCAGTGCTTGATCATGACGGGTCAATAATCGCTGGTGTTGTGGTGTTTCATGATGTTACGGAAAAAAAATCGCTTCATGATGCTCTGCTCGAAAGCGAGGAGAAGTACCGGACTATTTTTGAGAAATCCACTGACGGGATAATGCTCATGGACTCGGATCATTTTATCGACTGCAATGAAGCAGCCTTGCGAATTGCCGGATTACCCGAAAAATCAATGCTCATTGGCCGTTGTCCATGGGATGTTTCCCCGAACATGCAGCCGGACGGTAGTTTGTCTACAGTGAAAGCTGCTAAGATGATTGCGGAAGCGTATGCAAATGGTAGCAGCCATTTTGAATGGGTTCATTGTCATTCGAGTGGTAGTGAGCTTTTTATTGATGTTGTGTTAATCGTTGTCACCATGCAGGGTCGTCAACTGCTTCATGTGACATGGCGGGATGTGACGCATCGAAAATATGCTGAGATGGCTCTGAGGGAAAGCGAGGAGCGATTAAGAACATTTATTGAGACGATTACGCAGGGCATAGCCATTGTCGATGAATCGGGTCTGCTGGTTGAATGGAATCATGCAGCCGAGATGATATCAGGGATTCCTGCTTCGGAGGCGCTTGGTAGATTCTGGTGGGATGTGGCCATCCGGTCGGTGCCGAAGGAGCGCCGCACCGAGGAACGCCGGAGGGAGCTCGAAGCGGTAGTTCGTAGAGGTCTTGAAACAGGCGTTCCAATATTCACTGGACCTATTGTGGTGCCCATCGAGGCCGCTGACGGTACAATCAAATACACCGAGCAGCAGGTATTACCCACAAAGACCGCACACGGAAACCAGTTTGTCTGTATCATGAGCGATATAACCGAACGAATCCGTGCAGTTAAAGCGTTACGAGAGAGCGAGGAGCGTTTCCGCGCTCTCGCGGAGAATTCACGCGATACGATCATGCGTTTCGACCGAGAACATCGGCACCTCTATGTGAACCCCGCTGCGGAGGCTGAAACGGGTATCGCGCCGGGCGTTTTCATCGGGAAAACACACCGCGAGCTAGGATTTCCAAGCGATTTATGTGATTTGTGGGGAAAGGCGATTGGCAATGTGTTTGCGACCGGCGAGGCAAATCGCGTGGAGTTCTCTCTGCCCAAAGGGCAGTATATAGACTGGCTTCTTGTTCCGGAATTTGATCGGAACGGGGAGGTGTACGCCGTAATGACAGCGGCGCGCGACATTACCGAACGCAAGAGGATTGAAGTCGCGCTAAAAGAAAGCGAAGATAAGTACCGGGTTCTATTCGAAAGCGCGCCAGTTGGGATATTCCAAACCACACCGCCGGGGGAGATTAAGTTAATCCTAAAACAAGCGTATTCGGGGTAGCTTTCCCCCAATTTCATCTATCGTGACCACTTATTGCCTCCAGCCACGCAATTACACCCTGCACGATAACC
>Ga0116161_1003074_pt1 | contig 15192 bp, 14 predicted proteins | sample AD_JPNAS3_MetaG_FD_89877 | JGI IMG/M metagenome (GOLD analysis project Ga0116161, IMG submission 89877) | Active sludge microbial communities of municipal wastewater-treating anaerobic digesters from Japan - AD_JPNAS3_MetaG | ecosystem: Engineered > Bioreactor > Anaerobic > Digestate | place... | reverse complement strand
TGGAGCGCGTTTGCGGCGGCCGTTGCTCTCGGGTGGCCGGGCAGTTCGGAGGGGCCGCCCGAATGCGCGGCGGTGGTATTGCCGGCATTGAGCCCGTTCGTGGCTCTGGGTAGCGCGCTGTCCACACGCTCCGTCGGCATCCTCGCCCTGCTGGCGTTGCCGTTGTTCCTGCTGGCCTGGTCGATGCGTTGCGGTTTTTGCCGCTTCGCGTGTCCTGTTGGGCTGCTGCAAGACACTTTGACCAGCCTCAGGTCGGTGAGGCGTCGCCATTGGATCGGAGCACCCGCGATCGGCCCGTGCCTGCTCATTGCGACGGCGACCGGCGCCGTCCTGGGGCATCCCCTTTTTCTCTGGCTGGATCCGTTGGCCCTCTTTGCGGCTTGGCTCAATGCATGGCGCACACCGATCGCCTGGATAGCCGTGGCGGGGGGATTGGGTTTGCCGGCCTTGTTGATCGTCGAACTCTTTTGGCCCGGGCTCTGGTGTGCCCGGATTTGTCCGCTCGGCGCCGGTCAACGGATGCTTTGGCAGGGTCACCGCCTCGTGGTGCGCTTGATCAGAGGCCGGACGCACTACGCGGGTCCCGAGACGTCTTGCGGGGCAGACTCGAGCGGCACAGTCCTTCTCGCGCGTCGAAGCCGACGTCATTTCCTCGCGGCGGGCGCGGGTGTGGTCGGCGCCGCGGTTTGCAGAGGCGCGTATGGGCCCAGCACGCCGCTGCGCCCTCCAGGCGCCGCATCTGAGGAACAGTTCGGTGGCCTGTGCGTGCGATGTGGGAATTGCGCTCGGGTTTGTCCGAGCCGCATTATCCACCCCGACGTCGCCGGCAGGTGGTCCGCCTGGATGGCGCCGCGCCTGGATTTCACGCACGACTACTGCCGTGAGGATTGCCATCGCTGCAATGCGGTCTGCCCGAGCGGGGCCATTGCCCGGCTGTCATTGGCCGAGAAGAGCAGGCGGGTGATCGGCCTGGCGCGGCTTGATCCTGACACGTGTTTGATGGCGCTCGGGCGCGAATGCAATGCATGTGTCCGGGTCTGTCCTTACAAGGCGATTGCCGTCGATAACACCCTGGATCCGTTCTCGCCGCGACCGCGCGTGGATTTGGATCGGTGCAACGGCTGTGGGGCTTGCGAGTCTGTCTGTCCCACTCGACCGGAGCGAGCCATGCGTGTCCGACCCGTAGACAGAGAGACGGGGGATCAAGCGGAGACACAGGGCGCTTTCTTTGGGGCGTTCTGGTTCGAAGGCTGAATCGACATGGTATTGACCAACGCCACAGCATCCTGCGAGATTGCAGTCGACTTCATCATGACGCAACCAGGTCGTCGAAGGTTGCCTTGCCCGATCCGAACTGCTTGTGGTTTTCCGGCCTGGTGCGCTCTTCCTTTTCCAGATCAGCCAGCTTCAGCTTGGCCACACTGAGCACCGTGGTTTCGAGCGAACGGCTCACATGGGGATTTGAAACCGGCGTGAAGTTTCAGAATTCTCAACAGCGGTCTTCCCCGACTCAAAACTTTTTGGCGGGTGTAAGTTGTGCCGGTTCTTCCATAATATCGAGCAGCTTCTTGGCGCAGAACACCCGGTCGCGCTTCGCGCCGCTGACTTTCCTGACGATGCCGTGCTTTTCCAGTTGCCCGATGGCGCGCATCGCTGTGTTGTAAGCGATGTCCAGCCGCTGCTCGACGCCGCGCGCGGTGACGAACGGATTCGCGCCCAGCATGTCCACCATTCGGAAGGCAGTCTTTGCCCCGGCATCCCCGGCCAGTTTGGCGCGCCAGCGTGTCAACAAGCCATTGATCCGCTCGGCGCGGTTCAATGCGTCCTCGGCCTGCCGGGCGACGCCGTTCAGGAAGTATTGAAGCCAGCCAGCCCAATCGCCCCGTTCGGAGACGCCGCGAAGTCCGCCGTAGTAGTCGGATCGGGTCGCCTCAAAGAACGCCGACAGATAAAGGAGCGGCGCGGGCAAAACGTCGCGCTCGCACAGCTCCAGCGTGATGAGCAAACGCCCCACGCGGCCATTCCCGTCCAGGAACGGGTGAATGGTCTCGAATTGATAATGAGCTAAGGCCGCGTGAACCAATTGCGGCAACATCCGGTCGTGCAGAAATCTCTCCCAAGCGGACAAGTACTCGCCGAGCGAATCAGGCGGCGGCGGAACGAAGGACGCTTGCGCCAGTGTATCGCCCGAACGGCCAATCCAGTTCTGCGTCCGTCGGAATTCCCCCGGCGTGGCGTGATGTCCGCGAACGCCGGCCATCAGCTTCTCGTGAAGTTCGCGCACAAGCCGAAGCGACAGCGGTAGGGTCTTGAGGCGTTCGATGCCATATTCGAGCGCGACAACGTAGTTGGCCACTTCACGCAAATCATCGGGGCTGCGCTCGACCGCGGCGCCGGCTTCCGCCGCCAGCAACTCGCCCAGCGTTGATTGCGTTCCCTCGATGCGACTGGAGTACACGGCTTCGCGGCGCACGAAAGGGCGAATCAGAATGTGCGGGTTGGGCAGTCGCTTCCCTTCGCCGGCAAGTTTGCCAACCAGTGTCGAGGCATTGGCGAGTGCCACGGCCAGCGGCTGCGTCCATTCGATTCGGGGCGGCAACGGATTCGGATGGAACGTGCGGTAGCCCTCCAGGGTCTTGATCCACCGGCCGGCCCGGGTCACTGCTTTCTGGCTGTGTGTGTCGGAATTCACGGCTGAAACAAAGGATGCGCCTATTTCATTTTCAATACAACAACTGAAATAAGCCGTTTTCTTATTTCAGCGGGTGCAAGTAAGCGAACTCAGTTCTTTTCACTGAAAGTGACCTTCTGCGCCATGTTCACCGAGTGTGAGTTCCGAAGATGTCGATAGACTTTCATTGCCGATGCGCCGCCATCCTTGTGGCCAAGCCAGCGCGATGCTGTGGTTGGCTTCAAGGCGTGTGCGGTATTCCGCAAGCAGGTCGTCGAAGGTTGCCTTGCCCGATCCGAACTGCTTGTGGTTTTCCAGCCTGGTGCGCTCTTCCTTTTTCAGATCAGCCAGCTTCAGCTTGGCCACACTGAGCACCGTGGATTCGAGCGAACGGCGAATCAGCTTGCCGCCGACACGGATTCGGGCAAAATAAAATCCGCTTGGAACGTAACGTAACAAGTTTGAAGACGGCGTTTTCTGCCACACCTTGCCGGGTTTGGCAGGCGATGACAGATTTGGATTCCGTTTCACACGAGCAGTATCATATTGGCAAATCGGAACGCTCAAAGAATTTGTAAGTTGTTGTAAATAAACGAGTGGAAGGGTGGCTGAGTGGTTAAAGGCACCTGACTCGAAATCAGGCGTAGTCGCAAGGCTACCGGGGGTTCGAATCCCTCCCCTTCCGCCAGTATTTACAAACTGGCTCCCGAGAGTGAGTTGCGTTTCGATCATCATGCACGCCAGCCGCAATCCCCGCCCAGCGACTGCGTCATACACAACATTCGAACTGTTGAGCGGAATCATCGAGACTGCGATCAATGAAGGGATGCACACATTCGACCAGTACCTCACCGAGCTGCCGGCCGCAGGCGTCGTCATGCGGCAGACAGCTCTCGAATACGCGGTCAACCGGCATCGGCTCGAAATGGCCTTGCGCGGCTTTGCGAGCGCCACACCGATCTTGCGCCGTGACGAGGACCGATAGAATCCTGGAATAATGAAGCGCGTTGCTCGCATCACAGGTTGGGTGCCGCTCATGGATTGGGCGGAGGCGCGTCTCGACACATTGTCGCTATGCTGACCCTTTTGCGAATTGTGCTGACTGTCGCGCTGCTGTACGGCCTGATGCAGGCGGCCAAGAACGCAGGGGAGAACCCGCAGGCGGGCGATCTCGCCAACGCCTTCTGGATGGCGTACTGCGTCATCATCGGCATTTTCGCCGCCATAACCTGGGCGCCCGTGGTGGGCAGCCGGATTGCCGAGCCTCTGACGGGCATCCTGACGGACAGCACCTATGTCGAACGCCCCAATTGGCTGATGAAGCTGATCCGCTGGCTCGAACGTAAGCGCTGTCGATTCCTCGTCCGATGGTTCTGTTTCGCCGAGGGAATCCGGCATCCCTGGCTCCCGGCCCAGTTCATCACGGGCCTGAACCACGCGCGGCCCGGCTCGTGGCTCGAACTCGTCTTCGCGCGCGAGGTGTATCGGTTCAACAATCTTCAGAACTGCATGCAGGCGTTTCGTGTCTTGCGCGGACGCGGCGTCACGCCTCAACCGCATCCGAACACGGAGATCAACCTTGAGTTGATGTCGCTCGAAAAAACCGCCAAACCGGATGACGAAGTCCTCCCCGTTCCCGCGTCGTCAACCCCTCATCTCAAACGCAACCTGAGAATCCGGCTCGCCGCCGATGACCCGGCATCGGGGCCGCCGCCACCCTCGTCGCCGACGACGTCGGGTCCGGCCGACGCCGGCTTGCCCAACCCGGCTGACCGCCCATGAAAAAGGGCCTCTTCTGGACGTTGCATCGCGCCATGAACGCGCTTTTCTGGTGCTTTTGGATCGCAGCGGCCGGCTTCCTCTACACGCAGCGCGCCACCCTCGAACCGGCGCTGGATCTGGCGGAGCTTTGGTGGAACCGGCCTTCGAATCGGCCATCAGAGTTGGGCCGCATCGAGGGGCGGGTGACCCGGATTTTTGCCGCCGACAGTCTCCAACTGCGCGATGACAACGGCTGGCTCTTCAACTACGGCCTGGCGGGAGCCTCGGTTCCCAAAACGAGCCCGAACGCGACTCTGAACGATCGCTACGCGGCCAGGGCGGGCCTGACCAATGTGACTCGCCTGGTGCTGGACCAGCGTGTGGCCATCGACGTCACGCTGGCCAATCCCCAGACCCGGACCGGACTGGGCCTGGTGCGGGTTGGCGAGACAAACGTGAACGAGACGCTGCTCCGCGACGGATTGGCGCGGCTGAATCGGGACCAGATTCGCGCTCTGCCGCTTCTCGATCAGTACGCGCTGGTCCGTGCCGAACGCCTGGCGCGGCGCGAACGGATCGGCCTTTGGGCGCCTACCGCAGCCGAAGGGTTGTCCCCCGAGCCACAAGCCCAATAGACCATCGCACTCCCTTGACTCGACCTGCGGCGGCGGGGAGGTGATCCGGACTCAACCACTCGATCAATCCAAAGGGGCTGGTCGCATCCCCTCAACCAGGATCAACTCTGCCAGCAGACTCGATTCGCAGTCCGCGCGCCATGTCCTCCACAGGGCGCAGTATAGGCTGATCCGTTCAAGGCCGTGCGCCACGCCCTGCGTGGCGGACGATGATACCTCCTCGACACCTGCGCGCTGGTGAGTGCGTTCGCCCGCCTGGAAACCGCGTTCAAACGTTGGGCCGAGGCCCTGCTGAGGACCCTCCGCCTCCCGTTAGCGACCTGTCAGCCTGTCGTCACCGAAGCCGCCCACATGCTGAGGTCGGGCGACCGTTTGCTCGAAGCTATGCATCGCGGTCTGTTGGTCTGCCGTTTTGACCTCCAAGCCAACGCGGACTCGGTCCACAACTGTGAGCCCGGTACGCGAACCTTTCCATGGACCTGGCAGATGCCTGCGCGGTCCGGCTCTACGAGAGCTATCGCGCGGGGACCGCAACCATCGTCACCGTGGACCGCGAGGACTTCTCGGTCTATCGCGCCCATCGCAACCAGCGCTGCTGTGTGGGTTCCCACCAGCCTGCTGAGAGCAACCGGCCTGGCCGAACATTCCGCAGCGCGGCAAAGTGGCAACCAAAATGCGCAACAACGGACGGCTCTTACGGGATTACACGCCTTTCAATCTGCGATTTCCATCACCGATCGGTCTTGGTGCTTCTCGGCGTCGGCACAAGCATCAACATGCCCAACGTGGCAACGCCGGGATTGCGGAGGATGTCGCGGGCGGCTACTTCGCCCCAGCGGCCACTTTGCGCAGATCGAACCCGGGCGGGCGGGTGTAGACCGGCACTCGAGCCGTGAGCGCGTCGAAACCGAGCAGATAGCCTTTGGATTGGCTGTTTTTTCCCGCGCCTTCGAACCGGAGCGTGTGCTCGCCTGACGCCAGAGTGAATGTGCCCAGCCGATGCGGCATGGGGGCGATGCCCGGACCGTACAGGTCGAGCGCGCCTGCGTCCCTGCCGTCCAGCCGCACTCGGTAGGCGCCATAGTCCGGCGCGTGCAGCATCTTGACCCACAATTCGGCGGTCATTTCGGCGTCGGTTCTGAAGGTCACTTCGAGCCAGCTTTCGCCGGTCGAGGGCCGGAACCAGAGCTGTTTCCCATCCGTCGTCCCGCCGATGGGCTGGACTTCGAGCGGGGCTTCGGAGTGCTTGGCTTCGGGCACAGCCTTCCAACCGACAACCAATGTCTGCTCACGGAACGGCAGGCGATCCGGACCCGGCGGCAGGGCGGGCCATGGCTTGTGCGGCTCGGTCTGGTACCACAGAGCGACCGACGACATCAGGTCATCGCGTTCGATGAACCCGCTGACCTGGCCGTCCGGGAAATACTGCGAGCCCTTGTGCTCGATCTCGACCCGCAGCGATTTGGCGAACGGGACCGGATCCGGGATGTGGAACCGATACGCCGTGCTGCGATCGCCCTCGCTGTATCCTTCCCAAAGCGGCGTGCCGTAGAACGGACCATCCTGTTGTCGAAACCCCCAGGCATCGCAGAAGTAATCTTCGGTGCCTGTGCCGCGCAATTGCGGCTCGGACGCGCCATCGACAAAGAAGAAGTCGTCGCCTTCACCATACCAGCCCGAGGACATGTGGTAGACGCTCTGGATGGTCCCGACATAGTGGCCGCGCCCGGCGAGGTCGGCCAGCAGGTAGTTGCGTCCCATGACGCACGGGTGCTCTTGTCGGTACATCGCGTGGAAATAGGCGGTGTTGTCGGGCAGGGAATCCTGTTTCTGCCAATCGACGTAGTAGTAGAAGGCGCCGCATCGCTTGTCGCTTTCGTTGGTGACTGTCAGGCGGGCCGACTTGCGGAACGGCATCGGCCAATAACAGTTGCGCGCTCGGCCTTCGGAGGAGACCCGGATCGGAATCGAGATGAACGACTTGTCGACACCGTGCCCGATTCCGAAGAAGTCGCCCACCGGGCACTCGACGCTCGGGTGATCTTCGCCGTCCCAATACATGCGCAGGGTCAGGAGCCGGGAATAGAATGGGGCCTCGTGTGCGATGGTGAACCAGATGTGGGTGATGACGCCGGGGCCTTCGAGTTCGGCGAGAGTCAGGATGCCGCCGGGCGCGATCGGACGGGCGTCTGCGTTGCCGTCTTTCCAGTTGGCATCGGAGGAAGAGGCTCGGCGCGCCTCGAAGTCTTTGAGCCGTTCCAGTCCGGACAGCGGGTTGCCGGGCGTGAGTTGGGCCAGGGTCGTGGCGCCACCGCACAGGGCGATCATGGCGAGGATCGACAGAGTCGTTTTCATGGGCTTATGCAGGCGCTCACTGTGACGCGGCCCGGGGCGTCCGACAAGACGCAATTGGGTCCGCCAATCCCCGAAGCCCCGCTACCCTGACGATCGCTTTTTGTCGTCCGAAGCGATTACTCTGCTTGAACACAGACCCCTCACCCCGTCCTTCTCCCATCCGACCTGCCTGCCGAAGCCTGGGCGCAGGCAGGTGGGAGAGGGTGTCCGGAGGGCGGGTGCGGGTGACGGTGTAGTGCATCTCGCTGATTCCTCAGTAAGGGCCAGGCGCAAAAAGAAGGCCACGCCTGCCGGCGTGGCCCTTTCAAATCGGAACCAGCTATTGGATGAATGAAGTCAGTTAGGCTGTTTGTTCGGACCAATCGCCGAGTTTGATGTACTCCTTGACCTTACGTCGTTCGTACCGGTGTTTCTTCTGTTTACCCGGGCGGTCATCGACGTGTGGGAATGGATGTTTGGGGTTGCTGACCGCATTGGCGATGATGTCGTTTGACTTTGGCATAGTGCTGGACTGAATTGAACCTGAGGGAGGGGAGAAGTACCCCAGGCGTTCCCACCATCCTGTGGTTTCGCCTTGTTTTGCCTGCTGCATGGCCACTCAGGCTCCACGTGCACAGTGATATCGACACGTGTCCGCCGATTTCGTTCAAGCGGCTTTACAGAGGCTTCCTTTGCCGGGTTCGAGCGAACGCACCGCACTGCCACTCGCGCTCGACCCTTGTCGTCACCAACTTCAGCCCCAGGCGCTCATACGCCTTGAAAACATCGTGAAACTCGACGGCCAGAATGCCCGCCAAAACCAGCCGCCCTCCGAGACGAATCCACTGCACAATCCGCTTGGCCTCAACCATTAAGATATCGGTCGTCAGATTCGCGCAAACGACATCAAACCGGGCGCCTGGCTCGATCGGAGGACGCCGGAGGTCGCCCCGCAAAAACCGCGCTCGTGCGGCCACGTTGTTCGCGCGGGCATTGGCCCGGGCAGCCTTGATCGAGGCCGGATCACAGTCGAAAGCCAGGATCGGTCTGTAGCCGAGTTTGGCGGCGGCAATGGCCAGGATGCCGGACCCCGTCCCGACGTCCAGGAGTGATGGCGGAGGCGCCTGGTTGCGGCAGGCCACTATCTGTTCCAGACAGAACCGGGTTGTGGGGTGCTGGCCTGTTCCGAAGCTCAGTCCGGGGTCGAGCGTGACAACGGCCTGGGCGGCCTTGGGGCTTCGCCGGCTCCAGGACGGCTTGAGCAGAAGGGCGTCGCCGATCTCGATTGGACGAAAATGGCGTTTCCAGGCGTTCACCCAGCTCTCGGCTCGAAGCCGGCGCAGCCGAAGCCGACCGGGGCCGACGTCGAGGCCTTCGGCGCGCAGGAGCGTCAGGCCGCGCAGCACGGCTTTTTTCCTGGCGTCGGTCCATCGGTGTCTCCGATCGAGGTATACGGTGACCTTTGTCGTCGGCCTCTCCCGCGCAGTGTAGAGGACGGGCGCCAGACCGGACACCCGCTCGAGGAGCGCCGCCACGGCTTCCTCGGCATCGATGGAGGTGACAACGGAAACCTCGATTGAATCGGCTGCCATCGAGATGCGCTCTACAGGCTTGTAGGTCGAGTCCCGAGGGCCGCGTTCTGAGCGGCGATGATCCGGTTGACTCCCGCTCGTCCGAGAGCCAACAAGGACTCGAGCTGCAGTTGGCTGAAGGTATTTTGCTCGCCGGTCACCTGGACTTCAATGAACTCGCCCCGCCCGGTCATGACCAGGTTCATGTCCGCCTCCGCCTTCGAGTCTTCCTCGTAGTTCAGATCGAGCAGGACGCGTTGGTCGACGACGCCCAGACTGACGGCGGCGACCGAATCGGACAGTGGGTTCGAGGTCAGCTTGCCATCGGCCAGAAGTTTCTGAATAGCCAGGTGCAGGGCCACGTAACTGCCCGTGATGGCAGCCGTGCGCGTGCCGCCGTCGGCCTGCAAAACGTCACAGTCGATCCAGACGGTTCGCGGTCCTAGCCGATCCAGTTCGACCGCCGCCCGCATGGCGCGCCCGATCAGTCTCTGAATCTCCTGCGAGCGTCCGTCGAGTCGGCCCTTGCTGATATCGCGCGGTTTGCGGTCGAGCGTCGAGTAGGGGAGCATCGAGTACTCGGCGGTGATCCAGCCGCCGGGCACGCCCTGCTCCTTCATCCAACGCGGGATCGCCTCATCGATCGTGACGCCGCAAATAACACGGGTGTTGCCCCAGGAAACCAGAGTCGATCCTGTGGCATAGGGCGCGATGCCGTTTTGGAAACTGATCGGACGCAGTTCGTCGTCGCGGCGTCCGTCGCTCCGCAGCAGTTGAGATTCCACAGGACCGCGGGTGGCGGGATTGTCGGTCTTTGGTTGCACTTCCACAACGGCGGACACTAATCAGGCTCGGGCGGGCAGGCAATGAGGAAACCGCCGACAACGACCTGACGCACCGCAATCGCTCGCGGCGAGGTCTGGATATTGCGGGCGACGGGGTTTATGGTCGCCGCCGATGAAGGCAAAGGGCATGGTGTACCTTGTGGGCGCGGGCCCCGGCGATCCGCAACTGTTGACGCTGCGAGGCGCAGCGTTGCTGCGTCGTGCGGATACCGTGGTCTATGACGGGCTGGTGAGCCCCGACTTGCTCAAGCTGGCGCCGCCCGCTGCCGAGCGCATCGAGCGCACCGAGGAGCGATTCCCGGACCAGGCCGCGCTGGGCGCCCTGCTGGCGGCGCGGGCTAGGGCCGGCCAGTGTGTGGTCCGGCTTCAGGGAGGCGACCCGCGTGTTTCGGGCCAGGGCAGCTCGGAGGCACAGGGGCTGGCGGCCGCGGAGGTTCCATTCCAGGTGGTGCCTGGGGTTGCTTCAATCGTATCGGCGCTCGACCGATCGAGCACTTCGACGTCTGAGGAGCCGTCGCCGAAGACGTCGAAGACGTGGGAGCACATGCCGCTTCTCGGCCAGCGTGTAGTGGTGACGCGCGCGCGCAAGCAGGCGTTCGAATTCGTCCAACTCCTTCAGGAACGGGGGGCGCACGTGCTCGAAGTGCCGTGCATTCGGATCGTGCCGCCGACGGAACGGAAGCCGTTGATCGAGGCGATCGCTGGGTTGGGCTGCTATGATTGGCTGATTTTCACCAGCGCCAACGGAGTCGCGGCTTTCTTCGAACACTTCTTCGTGGCGTTCGACGATCTTCGCGATCTCGGCGCGGTGCGTTTGGCGGCGGTCGGCCCCGCCACGGCTGCCAGGCTGAAGGAACTGCATCTCAAGATCGATCTGATGCCCAAGGAGTACATCGCGTCGAAGATCGCCAGGGCACTGTGCAAGGAGCAGAGTCTCGAGAATATACGCGTGCTCCTGTTGCGCGCAGAGGCCGCCAACGCCGATCTGCCCAGGCTGCTCGAAGACATGGGAGCGATCGTGGATGACGTGGCCTGCTACGGCACGGCGTGGGAGACCGAGGATGCGGCGGGGCATGGGGCGCTCCTGGCCGAGAGCGGAGCGGATTGGATCACGTTCACCAGCGGCTCGACCGTCGAGAGCTTCAATGCCCGTTTCGATCTGCGGGCGCTGATGCGCCGGTTTCCGAAGCTGCGACTGGCGACGATCGGTCCCGAGACCAGCAAAGCCCTCGAGGCGCTGTCGCTGCATCCCAGCCTCGAGGCCAAGACGCATACGATCGCAGGTCTGACATCCGCCCTGGAGCGGGCCAGGCGAATGGTGTGAATCCATGCGCGCGAGGTTTGCTGCATGAGGGTCGGCCGGGAGACTGTCCGGACACGGCTCCGCACGGACGGGTGAACGTTAATAATCTTGACCGGCGAGGCGTGTGGCCACTAATGTCCGGGGCGTGTTAGGCAGCTTTCATGTTCGCGCAACTTAAAGGCCTGTTTTCCAACGATATTGGCATCGATCTCGGGACGGCGAATTCGCTTGTGTACGTCCGGGATCGGGGGATTGTGCTTCGCGAGCCGTCGGTTGTGGCGATCCAGGCCGGCACCAACAACGTGCTGGCCGTAGGCGAGGAGGCCAAGCGCATGCTCGGCAGGACCCCGGGCAACATCATCGCCATCCGGCCGATGAAGGATGGAGTGATTGCGGATTTCGATGTCACCGGGGCCATGCTTCGGCACTTCATTCAGCGGGTGCACCATCGGAAGCTGATCGCGCCGCGAGTTGTGGTGGCCGTCCCATCGGGCATCACAGAGGTCGAGAAACGGGCGGTCAAGGACTCGGTGACCCACGCCGGTGCGCGAGAAGTGTATTTGATCGAGCAGCCGATGGCCTCGGCGATCGGCGTCGGCCTGCCCGTGCATGAACCCGCCGGCAACATGATTGTCGACATCGGCGGCGGCACATGCGAGATGGCCATTATCTCCCTGGCCGGCATCGTGTTCAGCCGCAGTCTGCGCGTGGGAGGCGACGAGTTCGACGAAACGATCGTCGCGCACATGAAGCGTGCCCACAACTTAATGATTGGCGAACGTACGGCGGAGGAAATCAAGCTTCGAATCGGATCGGCTTATCCTCTGGAGCAGGAATTGACCATGGACGTGAAGGGACGCGACCTGAGCACAGGTCTGCCCAAGACGATCACGGTGCGCTCCGAAGAAATACGGGAAGCCCTGAAGGAACCTCTTTCCAGCATTTTGGAAGCCATTCGCATCACCTTGGAACGGTGCCCGCCCGAGTTGGCGGCGGACCTCGTCGATCGAGGCGTCGTCATGGCAGGTGGCGGGGCGCTCCTGCGAGGTGTGGATCGTTTGGTGGCCGAGGAGACCTATCTTCCGGTCCACATTGCGGACGATCCGCTCACGGCAGTAGCCGAGGGGACCGGACGGGTCCTGCAAGAGCTCCAATTCCTGAAGCGCGTTGCTTCTTCCTCCACCTAAGGGTCTGCACGAAGACCGCGCGTTCGCCCCGCACAGCAGTTACGGGGTAACGAATGTTCAGAAGGCCGTATCCTTTGGCCTTTGTGGTGGTCTTGGCGCTGGTGCTGGTGATCCTGAACCTGCCACAGGCCGTCGCCACAAAGGCGAAACTAGCAGTAGGCAGCCTCTTTCTGCCTCTGTTCGGTCTTGCCACCTTGACGCGCGACCTCGGGCAGCAGGCCGGCAAGCACCTTCCACCCCCCAGCGCGCTCATCGCCGAGCTCGATCGGACCCGTCGCGAGAATCGGGAGTTGCGTGTGCTGGTGGCACAGGGAGACGAGGCCCTCCGCGAAAACGACCGGCTGCGACAACTGCTTGGCTGGAAGCCGCAGCTTCCCTGGGCAACCAAGCCCGCCCGGATCATCGCGCGGGACACCGCAAACTGGTGGCGCACCGCACGGATCGACCGTGGCACACGGGACGACCTCAGGCCGAATCTCCCCGTAGTGAGCGCCGACGGCCTGGTCGGCAAGATCGGCGAGGTTGGACTCACCACCGCCGAGGTCGTGTTTGTCGGTGATCCGAAATGCCGGGTGGCGGTTGTTGTGCGCGAGACGTCCGAGCACGGCGTGCTTTCGAGTTCCTCGGTGGGTGTTCTCGACCATCGCCTGATGGATCTCACCCATTTGCCGCGTCACACCGCGCTCAAGCCTGGCCAGCGCGTCTTCACCAGCGGGCTTGGCGGCGTCTTTCCGGCCGGTTTGCCTGTGGGAACAATCGTCGATTACCGCAGCGTCGGATACGGGCTCTACACCGAAGCGCGGGTCAAACTGTCGGCCGATACGAGCCGGCTCAACGAGGTCTTGGTCCTGTTCCCATGAACGGCCCCCAGACACTGATCCTTCTGGTGCTCGCCCTGCTCGGCGTGTTTGCCGAGGCCGTGGTTGATTTTCCACGGGTCTGGCTGCGCACCCAATTTGATGTTTTGCCTCCGCTGATGGTTTACGCATCCCTCACCGGCGGCGTTGGCACCCTTGTTCTGCTCGCCACCGTGGGCGGCATCTGCGCCGACGCGCTCTCAGGCAATCCGATGGGCGTGAGCGTCCTGCCTCTGTTCTGGGTCGGCCTGGCGCTCCATTGGCGCCGCGAGCTGATTCTGCGGGACCTGCCTTACGCGCAATTCGTCCTGGGCGGGATGGCTGCGGCGGCCGTCCCGGTCCTCACGCTGGTGGTGCTTCTGACCTTGGGAGAAAACTCCCTGCTCGGGTGGGGAACGCTCTGGCAGCTCCTGGTCGTCACGATTGGAGGAGCCGCCCTGACGCCGCTCTGCTTCAGCGTCATGGAAACGTTGAAGCGCGCGTTCGCCTATCAACCGTCGACGACAACCCCCTTTCCCGCCAACCGCGAGATCAAACGCGGACGATACTAACCGTGTTGTTTTTCGACCAATTTCGCAAGGGCGGCGAGCGCCTCCAGACGCTGGCGATCGGCATCACGCTCGGTTTGCTCCTGCTCCTGGCCGGCTTGTGGCATATCCAGATCGTCTCGGCCAAGCGCTATCGCGCCAGTCTCGAGACTCAGACCTACCGAACCGTCCGCATCCCGGCCATCCGCGGCAAGCTGCTGGACCGGGACGGGCGGGTGCTTGCCGAGAACCGCCCGAGCTACAATCTCAACCTCTACCTTGAAGAACTCCGCCCTCAGTTCCAGGAGGCGTTCACCAAAGCCCGCGCCGGACGCAGACTGACGCGAGCCGAGCGCGCGCAGCTCGCCGTGGAGGTCCGCTGGCTCGTCGCCAGCAATACCATCGATCGCATCTCGCGCTTCCTCGGCGAAGCGAGCACGATTACCGACCGCGATTTCCGCCTCCATCACCACCAGTGGCCCTATCGCCCCTTGGCCGTCCGCGAAAACCTCAGTCCCGCCCAGATTGCGCGGTTCATGGAGAACGCGCCGAACCTCCCGGGGCTCGATATCGAGGTGCAGCCGCTGCGCCACTATCCTTGCGGTTCGATGGCGGGGCACCTCCTCGGATACCTTACCCGGGACGACATGGCGCGGGACGATGACGAGGGCGGATTCAGTTACAGCCTTCCCAGCTACGAGGGTGCCGTGGGCCTGGAATACCTCTTCGACGACGAGCTGCGGGGAAAGCCCGGCACCAAATCGGTCGTAGTCAACAGTCTCTGTTACCGCGAGGGCGAGATGATCTGGCTCACGGCCTCGCCGGGGCACAATGCGGTGCTCGCGCTCGATCTCCCGATGCAGCAGGCCGCTTTCGAGGCGCTCCGCTCCCTCGGCCCCGGCACCCGCGGCGCTCTTGTTGTCATGGATACGACGAACGGCGACGTGTTGGCAATGGTCTCGAGCCCGGCCTACGATCCCAACGAGTTCGTCAGCCCCCTCTCGCACGAACGCTGGGCCGTCCTCAACGATCCGCGTCTGCGCCCCATGTTCAACCGGACCACACAGGGCGCTTACAACCCCGGCTCGATCTTCAAGATCATCACCGCACTCGCCGCACTCGAACACGGTCTCGATCCCCATGCCCAAATCCAGGTCCAACCCGATCCCCGACGCCCCGGACGCGGAGCGATCTTCCTTGGACGCCGCAAGATCGACGACACGGTCCCCCCGGGAGACTACGACTTCAAGCGGGCATTCATGCACTCGAGCAATTCCTACTTCGTCCAGGTCGGTTTGCAGACCGGACGCGACCGGCTGCTGGCCATGGGCCAGCAATTCCTGCTCGGCAGGCACTTCGGTCTGGGCACGCGCCAGGAAGTCAGCGGCTACTTCCCCTCTCCGCAGGATGTCCTAGGGATTTGGACTGAAGGCAACTTGGCCAATGCGTGTATCGGCCAGGAGATCACCGTCACCCCGCTCCAGATGGCGGTCATGACCGC
>Ga0116161_1003056_pt1 | contig 15235 bp, 11 predicted proteins | sample AD_JPNAS3_MetaG_FD_89877 | JGI IMG/M metagenome (GOLD analysis project Ga0116161, IMG submission 89877) | Active sludge microbial communities of municipal wastewater-treating anaerobic digesters from Japan - AD_JPNAS3_MetaG | ecosystem: Engineered > Bioreactor > Anaerobic > Digestate | place... | reverse complement strand
AATATACATTAAGAAATACCTAATTTATACCTGTTTTATTTTTGCTACTCACTATTAAATCAAAGAACTTTTAATGCCAAAACCATATAAATATTTTTTTATCGTTTTGGGACTGCAAAAATAAAGTCTTTTTTATTATCACCAAAACTTTTTTTGTTTTTTTTTAAATATTTTCTCATTTTATGTATAATACTTTGTACAACAGGATTTTATAAAATAAGTACTTCTTTTTTTTAAATAAATTTTAATAATTTTATTTATTTTAATATGAAAATTAAATAATTTTAAAGTATATTCGCAGTTTTAAAACGAAATTTGTGAAAGAAAATATAGTAATAATACCGACTTATAACGAAAAAGAAAACGTAGAAAACATTATTCGTTATGTTTTTAATTTACCTGAGCATTTTAACATTTTAATAGTTGATGATGGCTCACCTGACGGTACTGGTAATATTGTAAAAACTTTAATAAAGGAGTTCCCTGATAGGCTTTTTATTATAGAACGTAGCGGAAAATTAGGACTTGGCACAGCATATATAACAGGTTTTAAGTGGTGTTTAGAAAATGGCTATACCTATATATATGAAATGGACGCTGACTTTTCACATAATCCTGATGATTTGATAAGACTACACAAAGCATGTTTAGATGGTGCTGACATGTCGGTTGGTTCGCGTTATAAAGTAGGTTTAAATGTTGTAAATTGGCCCCTTAGACGAATTTTGCTTTCGTATTTTGCATCTAAATATGTAAGAATTATTACCAGAATGAAACTTACAGACACCACTGCTGGCTTTGTTTGTTACCACCGAAAAGTATTAGAAACAATAAACTTAGATAAAATTAAGATGATAGGCTATGCTTTCCAAATAGAAATGAAATTTAAAGCTTGGCTACATAATTTTAAAATAGCTGAAGTAAATATTGTTTTTACAGATAGACAAAAAGGACAATCTAAAATGAGCGGAGGCATTGTAGGAGAAGCTATTTTTGGAGTTATAAAAATGAAACTGCAAAGTATTTTTAATAAAAAGAAATATTTAGCGTAAAAAAAAAAGAAAAAAATTTTGAATTATTAAATTATTATTACTATCTTTGAAAAATAAAATTAAAATTATTTATTAACTAAAATTTAAAAATTATGAAGAAAACATTACTAACATTATTCTCTGTTATTGTTTTAGGCAGTCTAACATTTGCACAAATAGATTTCGTACCTAAAAAATTAACAAATGCTACACCAAACGAGCCTAGTTATACTGATGAACAAGTACGTAGTGCTTGGGTGGGAGGCGGTTTTACTTATTATTATAATGACACAAACCCTGGAGATGAGTTTTACATTGTAGGAAGCGAATTTAGTGAATTTACAGTAGGTAGTCAAATTACAAAAGTCAAATTTTTTCACCAATTAGGAGAAGTTGCATTTGGAGAAGAAACTGTAAATTTTACCAATACTTCTTATACAGTGAAAATTTATGAGAATCCAACTTTAACACCTTTAATTCCTGGTTATAGCTATTATAATACAGATATAGGTACTCCTATTTTTACTCAAACAGTAGTTCTAGATGAGAGTACATCAAATACTTTTCATGAACTTGAGTTAACTACTCCTTATATAGTAAATGAAAATGATTTTTGGGTAGCACTTGTATTTGATAATGGAGTTGGCGCTATGAGATTAGGAGATGCAAATCCAGCAAATGAAGGAAAATATTATATGTACGCTGCTAGTCCGCTTGGTGGTAACCTTATTACACCAACAGCATTTCAAGATGGAATTTATGCTTTAGGAATTTCTCTTTATCTTGATGATGGGGGCGCTTATGAAGAAAGCTCTGACATACAAGCATTCTTTTTAACTTCAATGCAAGCTCCTTATACTCCAGTAGTTACATCAGCGACTGTAGCAGAAGGACAAGATTTAGTTTTAAATCCTGCTTTTCAAAATAATGGTCCAGATGGTGTAAACGGAACTATAACTATTAGCATGACTGCTGGTGGTACTGAAATTTTTAATAGCGGAGCTATTGACAATTTTACTTTAGCTAATGGCTATTTTGGTTTTGTATTTGAAGAACCATATACTCTAACATCTGAAGCAATGGATCAACTTAACTTGGGCACCAACTTTGATGTATGTATGACTGTTACTTATTCAGGAACAGATCCTAACTTAAACAACAATACTGCTTGTGTTGCTGTTACAAGAACTGGTGGTTCTACTCCATCAACCAACTGCGACCTTGAAGCAATATTTATGAAAAGCAATACCGACCCTAGTCCAATTGCAACAACAATGACTTTAGAACCTGAGGATGGCATAACTGTATATCCAGGAGTTAGAAACCTTGGTCCTGATGCAGCAAACACAACTGCAACAATTACATTCACTGTTAATGGTACTACTATGGATACACAACAAGTTGACTTAACTGGCTTAGCAGCTAATCAAGTTGCTGCTCTAACGCAAAGTGGTCTTACTGTTAGTGCTGAAGACTTGAACTCAGCTAATTTAACTGGCACTTTTGAGGGTTGTATGACTATTACATATGCAGGAAATGACCCTGTAGCAGCTAACAATACAACTTGTATAACTATTACAAGAAAAACAGATGTTGAAGAGAATCTTGCTAATAAGATTACTCTTTACCCAAACCCTGCTAATAATTTTGTAAGCATTACAAATGCTGAAAATGCTAATATTACTATTATAAACATGATTGGCGAAGTTGTTGCAAATGTTAACAATGCTTCTTCAAATCAAACTATTGATATTAGCAAATTAGCTAATGGAACTTATTTTGTAAAAGTTGACAACAAAGTTTTTAAACTCAATGTTATAAAATAAAATTAAAATAATTAAAATTTAAAAAAGTCGGGATTAATAGTTCCGACTTTTTTTATTTCTTGTAGTAATTTATGAGTGTTAAACGGCGATACAAAGTTTTTTTTGTTTACAAACTATGATTTGTTAATAAAATTTATGAAAAAAAATTAAATATTTTTGTTTTATTAAAATATTATTTCGTATCTTTGTAAAATTAAATTAAAAAAAATAAAATTAATATTAACTAAAAATTTAAAAATTATGAAAAAATTTACACTCGTTTTTGCAATTCTTCTTATTGGAAGTTTTAGTTTTGCTCAAAGACAAGTCATTAAACTTCCTGTTGAAAAACAAATTTTAAACGACTCTAAAGATGCTTGGTTTGGAAACTCTAGCGTTGCTGCTTTAGACTTGTTAGATCCTAATTATGAATACGCTATTAGAATTAAGTCTGGTCAAATAGCTGCAGGCAGTGAGATTACTAAAGTAAAATTTTACAGCGACCACCAAAATTATGCTCAGTATGGCGCTACAAGTAATTCTTACCAAATTAAGTTTTACACTGGTTCAACTTTTGATGAAGAATTAGGGATAGCAGAACTTTCAGCTGCTGGTACACTTGCTTACACTCAAAACCATACTGCAACTACAACAGGTTTTCAAGAAGTAACTCTTACAACTCCTTTTATTGTTCCTTCTGGTGAATGTTGGGTGTCAATAAAAAATACTGGAACAACTTTAGCTGCTATGTTTATGGCTGCTGCAAATCCTGCGTCTGCTAATCAGTATGTTATGATGTACAATTATCAAGGTGAAGATGTATGGGTGGCTAATGAATATTGCGTTGACGAAACTTGTACAGAAACTGAGTTTAACCCATTCACTATCGCTGTTTTTTATACAGACGGACAAGCTTACGAAGAAAATTCTGATTTAATTGCATTATTCATTAACTCAATGACTCCCCCTTACTCTCCAGTTACAGAAGTTAACTTAACAGAAGGTCAAGGTTTAACTTTAAATCCCGCTATTCAAAACGATGGACCAGATGATGCCAATGATGATGTAGAAATCAGCTTAACTATTGATGGAGCTGAATTTTATGGAGACACTATTCCAAATTTTGGCTTAGAAGCGGGTTTTTTTACATTTTTATCTGAAGAACCTATTACTATTAGTTCAGAAGAAATGGACGCTTTAGGTTTAGGAGCTAACTTCAATGTTTGTCTTATTGTTACTTATGCAGGTATCGATCCTAACCCTGCTAATAATACTGCTTGTGTTGCTGTAACAAGAGTTGTATCTAACCTTAATGAGAACATTGCTAAAGCTATTTCAGTTTATCCAAATCCTGCAAACAATGTATTAAATGTTGCTAATGCAGAAAATGCTAATATAGTTATTGTAAATATGCTTGGCGAAGTTGTTGCAAATGTTAACAATGCTTCTTCAAATCAAAATATTGATATTAGCAAATTAGCTAACGGAACTTATTTTGTAAAAGTTGATGGTGAAGTTTTCAAAATCAATGTTGTGAAATAAGCATAAAAATAACAAATAAATTCAATGAAAAAGTCGGGGCTATATAAGTTCCGACTTTTTTATTTTTTTCGATGTTTTATAAGTGTCCAACTGCTACAATCAGTTAAAAGTTAAAAGCGATGCACTGAACGTAGTTGAAGTGTTGAACCGAGCTTGCGAGCTCACCGAAGGTAAAGCGATGCACTGAACGCAGTTGAAGTGTTGAAAGAGGCTGACGCGTCTATTGCTTCGCAGAGTTCGCTTCGCTCACTCTGCTCGCTCGGATTTGTAATCCGAGTGTTGGTTATGTTACACTCGGATTACAAATCCGAGCGAGCGAAGTTGAAAGGGAAAATCCGAATGATCTTGATTTAGCGTAGAAGTCCAAGTGAGTGATTTTTTAGATTTTTACTTTATTAGCTTATAGTTTTTATACTGACCAATATCGCAACCTAATTTTGAAAAAAACAATTTTAGTTTATCTTTAAATTTCATTTTATTACAAGATAAATCGTAGTCAAATTTCCAATTTATTTTTTCAATTCTATCCTGCATAACTTTTGGGTGAGTGCCTGTAAATTTTTTAAGCACATCTATATTTGAATAATCAAATTCGTCGGCTTTTATAACATTTTTATCAACCCATTGATCGTCATGCCATAGTTTATTAAAATCTTCTTGTTTTTTTTGCATTGTTCTAGGGTCTTTTACCCAACCATAATGATAAATATAAGCGTCAATGCTCACAACATTTAATTTTTTATTTTCTTCTTTTCTAAAACCTTGAGCATCACGATAAGAATAAATATTTTTATAATTTCTAACAACCCTAATTTCGTTTCTATACCACTTAAAAGATTCGCCTATGTAGTCGTAAGAACCATAAAAATGTAAATATTTGAATAATAGCCCGTCTATTCTCTCATCGTAGAGATGCTCTTCCATTGCTTCTTTTATTGTTGGCAAATATTTTTCGTGAACTACTTCATCGCCTTGAATATAAAAACACCAATCATAATCTATTGTAATATGCTGAAAAGCTTTGTCTGTTTCTACTGCTAAAACACGTCCGCCTTCACGCAAACTATCGTCCCAAACTGTTTCGATAATTTCTATTTTTTGAGGCGAAATATTTTTTATCAAATTTAAAGTATCATCTTCTGACTTCCCTACTGCCACAACAAACTTATCGCAAATAGGTAAAATCGAAGTAATAGCTTCAACTACAGGATAATCGTATTTTATTGCATTTCTTATAAATGTAAATCCACAAACTTTCATAAATGTAAATTTAAAAATTCGTTTAATTTATTTTTATCATTTTCAAAACTTTGTTTAGTTTGAAAATCAATTTGCGATAGACATATATTTTTCAAGTCTTCTTGCTGTAAACTTATAAAATTATATTTGTTATTCAATCTTTTTGCTAAATATTCTTGCTCTGGCTGTCCTGGTGTGGGAATAATTTTTACATTTTTATTAAATACCAACATATCCATAATGGAGCTATAGCCACTTCGACAAATAATAATTTTTGCATTGCTTATATAATGAAAAAACTCACTGTCGCTACAATGATTTAAAAAGTCAATATTATCTTTATTTTCAACACATTTTGAATCTTTAGGTAATCCCCGAATAATTAACGACTTACGATTTTCCTCTAGTAATTTTTCAAAAATAATTTTTTCAAAAATACTTCTTTGAGTTTCTGGTCCCGAAATTATTGCAACAATTTCATAAGTTTTTAAATCTTGTTGAGCAGTAAAATTTTCCACATTTTGAAATCGAGAAAGAATTCCTATATAATTCAAATTCAAATTATTTACATTTTCAGACATTCTTCCTGTAAGTTCTGATTTTGAATTATCTGGAACCCAACATACATCATATTTTTTTATTACTTTTTTATGCAATCTTGTTAAAATTTTACTTATCAAATTATTTCTTTCCCTTGTAAAAACATTTATTTGATGAGAAATATAAATTGATTTTACTTTTTTTGAAAAAACTCCTGGTCTATTATCAGAAATTATAGTATCTATATTGTAAGTTTTTATAATTTTTGAAACTTTATACCTTTCAATAAAAACATTACAAGCTAAGAGTACTGCACTTAAAACATAATGAAAATTTATAGTAGTTTTTTTTCCATATCTCATTTTTGGTGCAGATAAATAAATATTTTTACAATCAGGAAACCTTTCGCACAACAATTTAAAAGCTTCTCCATTTCCTAGAATAAAAACATTTTTATTATTTTTCAAACACCATTCTATAATAGGAATTAGCCTGGTTGCGTGTCCAAGTCCCCAATTCAAAGGGCTTACTAAAATATTTTGGCTTTTTCTCATCAATAACTTACTAAAGTTTCATATCCTAATGTCTCTATTTGTTTTGCAATTTTATCTAAACATTCTGGCTCACATTTTTCGAGTCCTTGCATTGGTGTTGCTCTCGAAATGGTATAAACCATTACCAAGCTAGGTTCTATTTTTTTCAGAATGTCAAAATATTTTTTCAAAGATTCTTGTGTTGTGTTATCAAAATTTCGTCCTGGCGTATTAGCTTTAACAAACATTGTTTGAATTATTGGATTTTTAAAATTTTTAATAATTGCATCTGCGATATCCTTTATTTTCACATTTTGATGTGGACGATTTAAAAACTCATAATCTTTCTGAATCATAGTGTCAATCTTTAAAATTGGCATTTCAATCTTTTTTAAAGCTGAGGAAATTTCTGGTTTGTGCAAGTTTGTAGCATTTGTAAGAACAACAATTTTTATCTGTGGAAAATATTTATCACGCAATTCTATAGTGTCATTAATGATTTGTACAAACTCTGGATGTAATGTAGGTTCGCCATTTCCAGCAAAAGTAATTACATCTGGTGGATTATTTTCTTTTTTTGCCTTAGAAAGAAAATTATCTAAAGCGAGTTTTACATCAACAGCTTTTGGTAATGCTCTTTTTTCTGTATAATCTGACCAGCCACACTCACAATATATGCAATTATAATTGCAAACTTTAGAATCGTTAGGTAGCAAATTCACTCCGAGCGAAACTCCTAAACGTCTTGATTTTACAGGACCAAAAATAATTTTATCAAATAAAAAAGTTGCCATATTTTATATCAATCTTTTAATATTAGTATTTTTGTTTAGCTTCAAATTTTTTAAATCTAAATCTTGAATTAAAATCACACCAGGTTTTGAATTAATTGTGAAATTTCCAAAATCAGGTTTATCAAAAGCCTTAGACGTATTACTTGTAGCCATTTTAAGCAAATCTATCAAACTCAAATTTGAATATTTTTCTTGCATAATTTTCAATTCTTTCAAAATATCCAAACTATCATTTGAAGCAAGAGAATCTGTACCTATAATTATTTTATCTTTTTGAGAATAAACCATATTATCTTCTGGAAGTTCATTATGCAAAAGTAAATTTGAAGCAGGACATAAACAAAAGTAAATGTTCTTATATTCTTTCAAATACTCTAATTCAGTTTTAACATTATGAACTAAAATCACAGATTTTGCTTTTTCAAACTTTTTAAGTTTATTATAAATTTTGCATAAACTACTATCACTCAACAAATTATCATGAAATTTTTCTAAAAAATTAAACAATTTGCCTTTTTTATTTTCAAAATATTCTTTTTCTTCAGAAGATTCCATAAAATGAATACTTACAAGAGCATTTTTAGAAAATTCTGAGAGTTTTTCTAATAATTTTTCAGAAACTGAATAAAAAGAATGAGGAGTGAAATAAACTTCTAAACCGCTTTCATCAAACTTTGTGAAAATTTCAAAAATTTTATTGAACCTTATTTCTGCAATATCATCTTTTAAGCCACTTTGTTCGGCAAAATTTATATATTTAATTTGTGATTTAAGTTTCACATCGAGGCTTAAATCAGTATTTACAATATCTGCACAAAGATTAACTCCTTTTAAAAACATAATATCGTCAGCAAGTTTTATTTTTTTTAAATCATGAGATTTTGTTTTATTCTCAACCATTTTTTCAATAAAAGAAGCTAATCCTATGTTTTTGTTTTCTGCAGAATTATTATCTGAAAGTTCGAGATGGCAATGCGAATTAATAAATCCAGGACTTATTATACCATTATAAAAACTCATAAAAGGTCTTTCTGTCAAAGCCTGATTTTCATCGCTAATAAATTGTATTGTATTATTTTCATCAACACTTACAAATGCGTTTTTTATCAAGTTTTGTCCATCAAAAATATAATTAGCAGCAAAATGACGCATTGTCTTAATGAATATTTCCTTTTTCTAGATTAAATTTATTTACTGTTCTTTCACAAATGGAGTGCAGAGTATCCATATTATTATGAACATAATACAAAATTGTATTTTCAAATTCTTGTCTTGTGTAGCCATATTTATCAAAAACACTTTGGTAAACCAAAGAGTCAACAAAAGCATTGTTTTTAGTTTTCATAATTTGCGAAGTAACAATAGCATCTGCTAAATGCACATCGTATAAAATTAATTCAAAAGTATCTTTAGGGACTTTGTTTTCGCCTTGTTGAAATCTTTTGTCTGTTTTTTTATAAGCACAAGACCAAAGCATTAAAGCACAGACACTTATATATACAAATCGTTTTATATTCATCTAACTTTTTCTCTAATTTTTTTATAAAGTTCTGATGCAAACACAAATTCATTTAATTCTTTGCAATCAGAATAAAAAATATCTTGTCTATTTCCTTGCCAAATATTTCTACCTTCGAAAATAAAATTGATATTATCTCCTATTTCCATCACAGAGTTCATATCGTGAGTATTTATAATAGTTGTAATACCGTATTCTGTTGTTATTTCTTTTATTAATTGGTCTATCAAAATAGCAGTTTGAGGGTCTAATCCGCTATTTGGTTCATCACAAAATAAATATTTTGGATTTAAAGCTATAGCTCTAGCAATTGCAACACGTTTTTGCATTCCTCCGCTCAACTCTGCAGGATACAACTTATTAGCATCTTTAATATTTACTCTATCCAAACAAAAGTTAACTCTTTTTAGTTTTTCGGCTTTTGTCATTTTAGAAAACAAATCCAATGGGAACATTACATTTTCTTCAACATTTGAAGATGTAAATAAAGCTCCGCCTTGAAAAACCATTCCAATTTCTTTTCTAATTTCTCTCTTAAAACTCAATTTAGTGTGAATAAATTCTCTATTATCAAAAAATATTTCACCATTTTCTGGAGTGTGTAATCCAATTATAGATTTAAGCAACACTGTTTTCCCTGATCCACTTTTACCAATAATCATATTTATTTTAGATGCTTCGAAAATGGCACTCACATTTTTCAACACATGGTGGTCTCCAAAATATTTATCAATATTTCTTACTTCAATCATGTTAAAAGAAGTCTAGTTAGTATTAAATTAAACACTAAAACAAAAATGATACTGTAAACAACTGCTTTTGTACTTGATTTTCCGACTTCTAAGGCACCGCCATAGGTATAATATCCAAAAAATGCAGAAATTGAAGTTATAATAAAAGAGAAAACACACATTTTTATAATTGAGTAAGTAACATAAAACGGGACAAAAGCAAAATGCAATCCATGAATATAATCATAAACTGTTACCACATCAGTAGTTAAAGCTATTAAAAATCCGCCAACTATTCCTAAAATCGTACTCAACAAACTAAGTAATGGAAAAGTTAATAGTGCTGCAATAATTTTTGGTAATATTAAATAGCTAGCAGAATTAACACCCATAATATCCAAAGCGTCTATTTGCTCGGTAATTCTCATTGTTCCTATTTCTGAAGCTATATTAGAGCCTACTTTTCCCGCTAAAATCAAACAAACTACAGTGCTTGAAAATTCTAAAATAAAAGTATCTCTAGCAGTTAGTCCTATTAAATATCGCGGAATTATAGGTGAAACAAAATTAATAGCAACTTGTAAAGTTAGAACTGCTCCCATAAATACCGACACAATGCTAACTATTCCAATTGAGTCTATTCCAATTTGTTCAATTTCTTCTACTATGCGTTTAAAAAATATTTTAAAATTTACGGATTTTTTAAAAACGCTAATAATAAAGACGACATATTTTCCTAAAGCAGTTAACACAATAAGTTTTAATAAATATTTTACAAATTTAATTAAGTATCTTGGATTTTTAAAATAATAATCGTATTTTGTGAATTATTTTAATTTAAAATTTCAGGTATATGAATTCTAATTCTAATTATTGTGTGATAATGGCTGGTGGTGTTGGCAGCAGGTTTTGGCCCATTAGCAGAAGTACAATGCCTAAACAATTTTTGGACATTACAGGCACAGGTAGAACCTTAATTCAACAAACTTTTGACAGATTTTCGCAAATTTTACCAACTAAAAATATTTACATTGTTACTAATGATGAATATACTGAGATAGTTCACGAACAACTTCCTCTTGTTCCTAAAGAAAATATTTTGGGTGAACCTATGCGCAGGAACACTGCTCCTTGCATTATGTATGCAAATTTTAAAATAGCTTTAAAAGACCAGCTTGCAACCATAGTTGTTAGTCCTGCCGACCATCTAATCATTAACGAAGAGGAATTTTTGCAAAATATCAAAGACGGTTTAAATTATGCTGCTTTTCAAAATGTTATGTTAACTTTAGGAATTACTCCCGACCGTCCAGCAACTGGATATGGCTATATTCAATTAGACGAAAACAATGATGACAAAATAGTTAAAGCAAAAACTTTTACCGAAAAACCTCATTTGGAATTAGCTAAGTTTTTTGTTCAAAGTGGCGACTTTTTATGGAACTCAGGAATTTTTATCTGGAAAACATCGGTTATTGATAAAGCTCTAAAAGAATTTTTACCAGAACATTATAATTTATTTAATGAACATATTGCCAGCTTTAACACACCTGAAGAGAAAAAAGTTATAAATAGAATTTATTCAGATGCTAAAAGCATTTCTATTGACTTTGGCATAATGGAAAAAGCAAGAAATGTTTTTGTTATGAAAACAAATTTTGGCTGGTCTGATTTAGGAACTTGGGACTCACTTTATAAACTACACGATAAAGATGATAACGAAAATGCCATTGTTGGCGATCAAGTATTTGTAAATCAAAGTTTTTCTAATTATATCAATATAGACAATAAAAGAGTAGCTATTTTAAACGATTTGGAAGATTATATTGTTATTGATACAGACCAAGCTTTGCTAATTTGCAAACGAGAAAATGAACAACAAATAGGCGAATTGCTAAATGAAGCAAAACTTAGATTTGGTGATGATATAAAATAACAACTAAGACAGCTGTCAGTTAAAAGTTAAAAGTCGAAAGTTAAAAGTTAAAAGTTAAAAGTAGCTGACGCGTCTAATTGCTTCGCAGGTTCGCAAGCTCACTCTGCTCGCATGGGTTAGTTTTAAACCACAAAAGACACAAAAGAACACAAAAGGGACAATCAGTTAAAAGTCGAAAGTTAAAAGTTGAAAGTAGCTGACGCGTCTATTGCTTCGCAGAGTTCGCAAGCTCACTCTACTTGCATGGGTTAGTTTTAAACCACAAAAGACACAAAAGAGCACAAAAGTTAAAAGCGATGCACTGAACGTAGTTGAATTGTCGAAAGAATTTCGGTGTTTCGACTTCGCTCAACACCCGATATTGGAATCGCTCGACACCCGATATTCAAATAACTTTATGAACTTTAAAAACTTTTAACTAATTGTTTTTTAATTAATAATATTTTTTACTGTTTTAATCTAATTTTAAATTACAAAGATAAAAACTTTTTCAGTTAAAACTTAGTAAAATTGATTAAAATTAATAAAAAAAGCCCCCGATAAAGGACGAGGGCAACCTTAATGTTTTCACAACGGAATAATCCTTATTGTGAATTGGTTTCAAATTTTGTACGACAAAGATAATGCTTTTTTTTGAAAATAAAACAAATATTAATAAATTTGTAAAATAATTTTAAATTTTGTTAATATCATGAAAAAAATTCTCGGATTAGACTTAGGAACAAATAGTATTGGTTGGGCGTTGGTTAACCATAATTTTGAAAACAAACAAGGCGAAATACTCGGCATGGGAAGTAGAATAATTCCTATGAGTGCTAACATATTAGGCGACTTTGAAAAAGGAAATCCAGTTTCTGCCACAGCTGACAGAACACATTTTAGAGGTGTTCGCAGATTGATAGAAAGAGACTTGTTACGTAGAGAGCGTCTTCATAGAGTGTTAAATATTATAGGTTTTTTGCCTCAACATTACGCTAATGATATAGATTTTGAACACAGATTAGGGCAATTCAAAAAAGATAAAGAACCTAAAATTGCATATAAAAAGAATTCTGAAGGAAAACATGAATTTATTTTCCAAGAAAGTTTTAAAAAAATGGTTGACGATTTTCGAAAAACTCAACCACAACTTTTTTATACAAAACCAAACGGCGAAGAAAGCAAAATCCCTTACGATTGGACAATTTATTATTTACGTAAAAAAGCTCTTTCAAAAAAAATAGAAAAAGAAGAGTTGGCTTGGATACTTTTGAATTTCAATCAAAAGCGAGGATACTATCAACTTAGAGGCGAAGATGAAGAAATAGAAGATAATAAAAATAAATCTTTTGAAATTTTAAAAGTTGCGAAAGTGGTTGATTCGGGCGATAAAATCAGAGGCACCGACACTATTTTATATGATGTGTTTTTTGAAAACGGTTGGAAATATGACCGCCAAACAACAAAACCTGAAGATTGGATAGGAAAAACCAAAGAATTTATCGTTACCACTACTACCCTATCGACGGGTGAAACTAAACTATCCTTTAAAGCTGTTGATTCTGAGCAAGACTGGATTGCCATTAAACAAAAAACAGAACAAGATATTTCCAACTCAGACAAAACCGTTGGCAAATATATCTACGACACGCTACTTCAACAACCAAATCAAAAAATTAGAGGCAAATTAATTCGTACTATTGAAAGAAAGTTTTACAAAGACGAACTTCGTCAAATTCTCAAAGAACAAAAGGAACATCATTCTGAATTGCAAGATGAAAAACTTTATAATGTCTGCATTAATGAGCTATACGAATACAATGAAGCACATAAGAATAATATTGCGAAAAAAGACTTCACATATCTGTTTATAGATGACATAATTTTTTATCAACGACCATTAAAAAGCAAAAAATCACTAATTAGTAATTGTTCATTAGAATTTAGAACTTTTAAAGTAGATGAAGTTGAAAGACATGAAGGCATTAAATGTATCTCAAAAAGCAATCCTATCTATCAAGAATTTAGATTACTTCAATGGATGAAAAATCTAAAGATTTTCAAAAAAGATGATAGACAAGACATAGACATTACTGATGAGTTACTACCAAATATTGCTGAACGCGAAAAACTTTTTGAATGGTTAAATGACAGGTCTGAAATAGAACAAACAGATTTACTTAAATATCCACCATTCAAATTAGAAGAAAAAATAAAAGAACAACTTGGTTTAGAGCAGTTTAGAATTTTCAAAAAAGATAAACAACAAGGATTACAAACTTATTATCGATGGAATTATGTAGAAGATAAAAAATATCCGCTCAACGAAACGCGCGGAGAAATTTTGAAAAGATTAAAAAAGCTAGGCATTGCAAATGATTTTCTAACTAAAGAAGTTGAAAAACATTTATGGCATATTCTATACTCGGTAGAAGATAGCAATGAAGTTCACAGTGCATTAAATAAATTTGCAAACAAATATAATTTGCCTGAGAGTTTTGTTGAGACTTTCAAAAAATATCCACGTATCAAAAAAGAATACGGAGCTTATTCGGAAAAAGCTATCAAAAAATTATTGACATTAATGCGGTTTGGAAAATGGTGGGATTTTTCTGCAATAGACGAAACTACTAAAGATAGAATTGGAAAAATTCAAACAGGCGAATACGATGAAAAAATAAAAAATCGGGTTAGAGAAAAAGCTATCAATCTCACAGGAAACAATCATTTCCAAGATTTGCCACTTTGGTTGGCCAGTTACATTATTTACAACAGACATTCGGAGGCATCAGAAATTAAATACTGGCGGACTGCCAACGATATTGAACTTCTAAAACAACATTCACTTAGAAATCCTATTGTTGAGCCAGTTATTAACGAGACCTTGCAAACCATTAGAGACATATGGAATCACTACGGCGAAGGAAAAGAAAACTTTTTTGATGAAATTCATGTTGAGTTAGGTCGAGAAATGAAAAATCCAGCCGACAAACGCAGAAAGATTACGGAAAGAGTTATGGAAAATGAGAATACAAACATTCGTATTAAAGCTATCTTGACAGAGTTGTTGAATGAAGGCGACAATAACGTACGTCCATATTCACCAATGCAACAAGAAATATTAAAGATATACGAAGAGGGTGTTTATCACAATGAAAATAGAGCGGATGAGTTGAATGAAATTGATAAAATCCGCAAGAAATCACAACCTTCATCATCCGATATTAAGCGGTATAAGCTTTGGCTCGAACAAGGTTATAAGTCGCCATACACAGGTGAAATAATCCCTTTATCCAAACTATTTACACCTGCATATGAAATAGAACACATTATTCCACAATCACGCTTTTTCGATGATAGTTTAAGTAATAAAGTTATTTGTGAATCGGAAGTAAATAGTTTAAAAGACAATCAATTAGCTTTTGAATTTATCAAAAACAATAAAGAATTAACTATTGAACTAAGTCACGGCAAGTTTGTAAAATTACTTCATCCTGATGCTTATGAAGAAAATGTTAAACGTTATTTTGCGAAAAACAAACCTAAGATGAGGAAACTTCTTTTAGAAGATATTCCTGATAGTTTT
>Ga0116161_1003034_pt1 | contig 15312 bp, 15 predicted proteins | sample AD_JPNAS3_MetaG_FD_89877 | JGI IMG/M metagenome (GOLD analysis project Ga0116161, IMG submission 89877) | Active sludge microbial communities of municipal wastewater-treating anaerobic digesters from Japan - AD_JPNAS3_MetaG | ecosystem: Engineered > Bioreactor > Anaerobic > Digestate | place... | reverse complement strand
TCTATTATCCGCTGGGTGCGCGTCGCTGGTTTTCCGCTTACCGGGCATATCGCCGTTAGTTTAGTGACGACTTCAGCAAGGGCAAGAATCTCCGGCATCGTGCCAAATGGTTCACCTCTAAAGTTCCGGTCTAACCCACCGACAATCACACGGTAGCCTTGATCAGCGAGGTCATCAACAACATCAGGCAGTTCTTCATCAAAAAATTGTGCTTCGTCAATGATAATAACTTCGACTGTTTTATCTTTTAAATGCGTATAAATTTCGCGTGCTTTTTCAATATTAACTGCTTCACGACGATTATTATTGTGACTTTGAATCACATTATCGCCATAGCGACCATCAATCTTTGGTTTAAAAATAATATATGATTGTTTCGCATATTCTAAGCGTTTAATTCTTCTAATTAATTCTTCGGTTTTACCGGCAAACATCGGGCCACATACGACTTCAATATAGCCACCATCAAAATTTTGAAACATAATCTTACCCCTTTTCTCTATTCAAATATTTTCATTAATAATCTTAACAAATTTAACACAACTTTTTAAACGCTTAACTATTAAAAAGATAGACATAATTTAACAACTTTTAAAATTAATTTAGTGTCATTAGCATAATTTCAAAATTGTAAAAAATGACACTGAAAATGAAAACACTTACATGAGGAATATTGACAGATAATGTCAAAAACATATAAAAAAATAATATTGTATTGAATATATGTTAATATTTTCTTGTGGGGGTACTTATGAAAAAAGCTAAACCTATTAAATTTAAACAAAAACGTAAGCGCTGGTACCGCGCTTTAAAACGTATCATCAAAGTCCGTTATAAAGAACCAAAGTTTATCTTTCTTGGTGAAAAACCAACGACAAATGCAATTATCTTAAGTAATCATGTCGGCACTGATGCGCCGATGTCACTTGAAATTTACGCTCCATTCCACTTACGGATGTGGGGGACACATGAAATGAATTCAGGGCTGCGTAAAATGTATCGTTACCAGTCACTAGTGTATTATCATGAGAAAAAGGGCTGGAACTTACATTTAGCAAGACTTTTTTGTCTTTTAGCAAGTCCTTTAACTAACCTCTTCTATAAAGGACTACGACTAATTTCAACTTATCAAGACTTACGACTTAAAAAGACAGTTAAAGAAAGCTTAGAAGCTTTTAAAGATGGTGACAATATCGTTATTTTCCCCGAAGTTAGTGACGAAGGATATTTAGATGAATTAAAAGGATTTCATGGTGGTTTTTGCATTCTAGCAGAAATTGCTTATAAGCACGGTATTGATACATACTTATATGCATCATACTTTAAAATAAAAGAAAAAGTTTATCTATTTGATAAACCAATTCTATATAGTGAACTTAAAAAAATAGCGCCCACCCGCTTAGAGATGGCACGCTATTTAGTTGATAAATGTAATGCGTTAGGTAAATTAGATTTGAATAAAATTAAATCTTAATAACCAATTAAATCTTTCTTTTTTGCAAGATATTCTTCTTCGGTTATTTCGCCCCTGTTTTTAGATGCTAAAAGCGCATTTAATTCATCATTTAAAGTGTTAGATTCTTTTGTGTTATTACTATCTAATGCAGCTACTAATAAATTCTTTTGCTTTTTCTTATCGTTACTGTACATAACAAAATAAACAATGCTAACCACTAAAGGAAGAATAAATAAACCAAAACCAAATAAACCCGTTAAACAGTCATGAAACATAACAATGATACTCATGATAAGTAATGAACCATGTAGAAACCCCATCACAATCATTGACACTAAATGAATCTTTAATAAAAACGGGACATGGACAATAACACCAAGGATAAAAAAGAGTGTTAATAAAATATGAATAATCGGTTCATGGGTTTTATCGATGATTAAAGCCACAAAGCCTAATACAGCAAAAACAATTGAATAGATACCCACAAAGTTTTTGACATGTGTAATTTTACTCATAAAACTACTACCCCTTCTATTTCTTTTAATTATTGATTAAAAAGATATTTTATGCACTAAAGAGTTAAGAATAACCTCACTTTTAAACTTGTAATCACTACTGTATTCCAGTGATTGATGGAATTTTATTCCAGTAGTTGTAGTTTTTCCGCGGGAAATTATATTAGTTCAGATAGTCTTTTAATCTAAATACTAAAGATAACGGCAAACTATAAGTTTTTGTGACTCCAACTTTATTTTCACCGCTATTTTTTAGTGAAAATCTAAAACCAATTTTGGTTGCATATTTTTTTATAAAATTATTGTAACTTTTAGCCTTTGTATTGACATTTGCCTTTACTTCTATTGGAATAACTCTCCCATCATCCTCAATTAGAAAGTCGACTTCTGCACTATTTTTTGATCGCCAAAAGTAAGTCACATATCCTAATGAAACTAGCTCATTATTTATAAAGTTTTCACTCAAAGAGCCCCTAAATCCACCTGTTGACTCATCTTTTTCGAGTAACGATTTAAGCGTAAAACCAGCCATTCTCGATAAGAGTCCGACATCGCACAAATAAATCTTGTAAAACGAGGAATTACTATAAAACGATAAAGGAACTTGCGGATTATCGACTTTAGTAACTACACGAATAAGTCCAGCATCGATAAGCCAACCGATTGATTTTTCCAAATCTTTAGCTCTCGCTGATTTTTTTACTCTTGAAAATACAAATTTATTGTTATCTTCTGCAAGCTGCTCAGGGATAGATCGCCAAATAAGTTCTATATTAGTTAATTCATTCTTTGGACTGTGCTTCGAGAAATCGTTTTCATAACCTGCGATTATATTGTCTTGTATTTCATTAACTTCCGCTAAATTATGATTTTCAAACCACACTTTAACAGCTTCAGGCATACCACCCACTAAAAGATAATTGGTATACTCCCTATTCAAATTGTCCAAAATGTAATCTGGCAAGAGTTTTGTTATATCGAAGTTCTCGATACTATTTACTATTCTCCTACTTTTCGATTCAAGCAAGAATTCTTTAAAACTCATTGGATACATTTCTAAACGGTCCACTTTACCTACAGGAAAGGACGCCCCTTCTTCTCTAAGCGATACCCCGAGTAGAGAACCCGCTCCCACTATGCATAATTCAGGCATATCTTCCGCAAAATATTTAAGTGCGGTTATCGCTTTAGGATTAAATTGAATTTCATCAATAATTAAGAGCGTTTTATTAGGGATGATTTCAGGTAATAAACTTAAATTGCTTATATCTTGTAAAATTCTCTTTGTATCATAATCATAATTAAAGACGGCAGCAATTTGTGGATCTCTTTCAAGATTTAAATAGACATAGTTATCGAAATGCTCTTCACCAAATTTTCTTAAAATATAAGTTTTTCCGCACTGCCTAACTCCAGTTAATAAGAGTGGTTTTCTATTTCTCTTATTTTTCCAAGAAATAAGATCTTGCATAATTTCCCGTTTCATAAAGTACATCTCCTGCCTCAATTTTAAAACATTCCTATCCTTTTTGCAATTATTTTTAAATTATTCCTATGGTTTTTGCAATTATTTTTAAATTATTCCTATGCATTTTGCAAAATATTGAGAATTATTCGTATGATTTTTGCGCTTCATCACCTTTATTCATGTGTTAAAAGTCACATTATAATTTTAGTCAATTGTTAGGCAAATCTAATTGTGTCACCAGTGGTGACGCTTTTTGATTATTGTCATAAAATGCATAAAACTATAAATTAATATTCATTGTTAAAGATGCACATTAATAATTATTTATTTATTTATTATATTACTCAGCAATTTTATTCATTTCGATTATATTTAGAGCAATACTATTAATATTAGCGATATCACTTAATATTTTATTACATCATTATTAGATAATTAAATACAACTGCTATTGAATTTCAACGACAAGTAATTCGAATCTGCCATTTTTTCCTTTATATTCCTTAAATTCTTCATATTTAAATTCATAATTATTTTTAATACAAATTGGATTTTCTCGACCTTTTTTAGAGTTCTTAGACATACCTTCACCCCATTTTCTTTCCCCACTTTTGTGGGTGGTTTCAGCAATACTAAATTCTCTATATAAATAAGTGTCTAATGGTTCCTTCTTTAAACTCAAATCATTAGTTATTAAAATAAAATATCCATAACTAATCGTATTATCTGATGTTACAAATGTTTCAATTCTTGAAATATCTTTCCAACAATCAAGTGAACTTTACCAATACGTTCACTTGATTTTCCTTTTGTAATTAACCATATATAGGTTGTAATCGAAGTATTATAAAATAAATCTGTTGGTAACTGAATAATCGCTTCTAACATATCGTTTTCAATAATATATCTTCTAATTTCGCTTGGCCCACTACCAGCATCACCAGTAAAAAGTGAAGAGCCGTTTTGAATGATAGCCATTCTTCCGCTTCCTTCTTTTAACTTTTTGACACCATTTAACATAAATAACATTTGACTGTCACTTATTGCTGGTAAACCGGGGCCAAATCTACCACTGAAACCTAATTTTTCATGTTCTTTCTTAACATCCTTTGCTTCACTTTTCCAATCAATCCCAAATGGCGGATTTGAAATAATATAATCAAATTCATAACCACTAAATTGGTCGTCATTTAAAGTATTGCCAAATTTCATGTTTTGGGCATTACCACCTTTAATTAACATGTCAGCTTTTGCTATTGCATAAGTTTCAGGATTATATTCTTGACCAAATAAAGATAATTTTGAATCCGGGTTAACAGCGGTAATTTTTTCATCTAAACAACCAAGCATTATCGCTGAAAAAGTAAATATACAAAAAGGAATAATCGTTAATAATATCGCGCGTACTACACTCTTTTTATCCCAAGTTACTAAGAAAATAAATACATAAATAATAGCGAGTTTACGTTACTAATAAAGTACATTTCTCGCGCAAACATAAAATAAAATTGTAGCCAAGTATAAGGAATATTAATCACCATAAAAAATAGTGATCCACTGATACCAATTATCGCTAAAGTTTTAAAGATACCATTTTTAGAAACAACTTCTTCTTTGTGTTTTAGATAGTACATCAAATTAGGTATTAAAAGTAACGCTACCACAATTAAACCAATGTAATTAAATGTTTGCATAACTATTACTCCTAACATTACCCTTTGTCTTTATTCCACATAATTTTAACATAAGTTCAATACTTTTATTGCTGCTTGTTTGTAAAGAATATGTAAGAAATGACAATTAAAAAACCTTTCATTTTTTATTATATTAAGCACAATCCAATTAAAGAACAGCCTACAATAAGTGTTTAGAGAATACTATCATTATCAAGTAAGAAATCATAAAGTCCTAGCACTAAAATACCTTCTTCTGTATACCAAGGCTTAATATCATCGCGGACAATAATAATCTTCTTAAAGTTATCGCCAATATGTAGCAGTGGTCTTTTTTCTTGCAATGTTTTTTCTCTAGTATCAAGATGCGTCGTTACTTGAATGTAATAGCGTCTACTCGCCTCGTTACAAACAAAATCAACTTCAAGGCGCTTAATACCATTTCCATTTCTAATTTCAACGATACCAACATCAACATTAAAACCACGTCTTATAAGTTCGTTATAGACAACATTTTCAATAATGTGATTTTCTTCTTGTTGCCGGAAATTAAGCCTGGCATTACGTAATCCAATATCACTAAAATAATACTTTGCTAAAGTTTGAATATATTTTTTACCTTTAACATCATAACGACTAACTTTCTCGATAAGAAAAGAATCTAATAGGTAATCTAAATACTGAATAAGCGTATTTTTCGATAGTTCCTTGACACCTTTACTCTTAAAGGTATTCGTTAATTTAGTAACACTAGTTAAAGAACCAACAGCAGAGGCCAATATATTTACAAGCTCATCCAAAACATCATCACGCAGCACATTATTCCGCTCGATAATGTCTTTGAGATAAGTAAGCTCAAATAAATCTTTAAGATAACGCGCCTTTGCTTCATCACTTTTCATTGACATTAAAAGCGGCATCCCGCCATAGCGTAAATATTCAGTTAAAGCATCACTTTTACTTAAAGTGGTGACACTCATAAATTCACTAAAAGAAAGTGGATACACGCGAATTTGTTGTCCTCTACCCCTAAATTCAGTGATTATATCATTTGATAGAAATTTTGAATTACTACCAGAAACATAAACATCTAAGTTATGCATATTAAGAAATCCATTAAGCACTGATTCAAAATCGGCAACAAACTGCACTTCATCAATGATGACATAATACATTTCATTATCTTTAATTTTGCTGCGAATGTATTCGTCTAAAGTATCGGGGTCACGATAAGAAATATTTCGCCTTTCATCCATATTTAAAATAATGATGTGGTCTGCACTAACACCACTTTCTAATAAATAATTTTTGAAAAGATTATTTAACAAATATGATTTGCCTGAGCGCCGAATACCAGTCACTACTTTAATCATGCGGTTGCCAATTGCATTAATTAACTTATTCAAATATAAATCACGTTTTATCTCTTGCATAACACCTCACTGAACAAAACTTACGCTTTTGTAGTTTTTGTTCAGTACTATTTTAAAATATTTGTTTGTGAATATCAAGAGTCATTGAACAAAACTTACATTTTTGTAGTTTTTGTTCAGTGCGAATATTATTATAAGTAAATGTTTTACTATTAAACTTCGGTAAATGTTGTTGTCGAATTATCGACGTTTGAAAATACTTCACATTTAAATTTACCGTTTGTTTTATCAAAGGTTACTTTATCAATTCTAAACCAATCGTAACGCTCGGTAATTTTATAGAGATAAAATTGGAATTGATTTGCGTATTTTTCATTGCCACTATCATACTTATAGCCCGCGCCACTAAAGGAAGTCTCAAAGGAAATTGTATCAGTCTCACTCGGATTAAAAGGAACGAGCATATAGAAATTAATTTGCCCATCAGTGCCGCCTTTATACCATTTAAAGCTGTAATCTCCGCTTTTAAATTCCGCGTTACAAATAAGATAGGGTATCGCTAAATCTTGTATATAATAATCAAAATTCCATAACCCTGATGAATTAGCGTTATTGTAAATATTTCTAATCGCCGTGCGGTTTTGTGCCCCTTCAGTAATAAGCGCATTAAGCGTCACATTTTTGACCTTTACTAAGCGGCTATAATTAAGTGCAGAATTGTCATAAATATTCGTGAAAGCATTTATGTTAAAATCACTAACACTGTTATACACTAGTGGTCCGTAGCCATAGGGATTAGTCGCAAAAGGCACTGTATAAGTAAAACCTTTAATTTCAGGATTACCGTAATAATTAACAATCATTCCCCCGCTTATATCAATGACGGCACCGGGTACTAAGTCACTGTAAGCGCCAACACCCCATAAGTAGAGACTATCTAATTCTCCATTACTTTGATTACGCCGCTGAATGTAGGCCGTATTCCCAGCTTTACGCGTAACTGTACCTCGAAAAGTATCAGTGTTTACTTTATTATGATAATCATTACCGCCACCGTGACTAGTAAGCGTTAAAGCAGTGCTCGCAATAGTGTTAATTTCAACATATCCCGCAGGGAGAGCACATGAATAAGTTGTTTCACCTTTAAGTCTATAAAAATAATCTTCTTTATTATTAAGTAATGACCCAATAAGCAAAAAAGAAAGAGCAATAAAAGTTAAGGAAGCTCTAAACACTTGCTTTTTTCGTTTCATAAATAGTACTTCTCCTAATTTACGTATATCTAACATTGTAATAAACAACTTTACCACTAGCGTCAGTTTTAATATCAAAAAATGTCGGATCAATAAAATCACGCACAAAACCAAGATTATAAATATAATAATAACCGGCAAATGAAGGGGGTTCACCAACTTCAAGTGTTTCTTTAAAGTCAGGCTCACCTAAATATTCAATAACCATTGCATCATTAAATGTATTTAAATCGTATTGTTCAAGAAAAGAATCAACTAGAACACTACGTTCATCGGGTGTTGCTTTTGCCCACTTCTCAATCGTAAAAGTGTACCGGATTTTAAAAGTAGCCCGTTCTCCAATCACGAATAAAAGTGAAAATACTCCCGCACCAAGTACAATAAATGTTGGCAATAGTGGTCTTTTCCACGATATTTCAAAATTTCTTTTTCCAGCAATATTGACGATAATAATGATGACACCAAGCAGTAAAAGCGCTGGTACAATTAATATTAATAAAAATACAAAAATATTAAGCCCTAACCCCCAGCGCGCAAAGTGATAAAAGACGAGCATTGTTATAGTCGCGCCTAAAAAAACCACAAGTAAAATAACTAAGGCTTTTTCAAGTGCACTAGTGGGCTTTTTTATCGTGTTACTTTCTCCTTCATTCAAAGTTTTCATAATCAAATTATAGCAAATTAATAAATTTGCACTTTTGCTAATAATATTTTCATAACAAAGACTTTTTAATTAACTTAACATAAAATTCAATGAACAAGTTAATTGTTTCTTTCGTTTATGAATTTTACTTAATCATGATTTAGTTAATTATGATTTACTTTTTTTAAACACTCGGTGCAACAGGAAGCGGAGTGTAGAGCAAAGCATTTGTTCTTGCTAAAAGATATTCTGCCATTTTAGTGCGACATGTAAACTTTTTTCTTAATTCAGAATAAAGAATTGGTTTATCAAACATAAAGACAATGGTCTTCTCGCGGAGATAAGCTGCGTAAATCGGAATGTCAATCCCGCGCCGTAATGCCATTTCCGCAAAAAGAACAAAGCCTGGATAAAATTCTTTAAGTTGATGAAAGAAAAAGTCAAGGCTTGTATCATTTGTGTAACAAGTTGAAGCCCCCTTGAAACCGCTAAGGTGTAAGGTTTTCCTTCGGTTTCATTAAATTCATCTAGTTGTTCATTAATCGCGTCTTTTATCTTGGCTAAGTCTTCTTCAGTACCGCCGATATGCAGCACAATAAATTCGTCACCACCAACACGGAAAGCAATTGTCGTCGCCGTCGTAATATTTGTTAAAATCCAGCCAAAACTGCGGATGGCATCATCTCCAACCGAATGACCGAATTTATCGTTAATTGATTTAAAACGATCAATATCCATCATAATTGCCCCAATAAAGGCATTGTTTTTACTACGCGTAAGTTTTTCTACCATCCATCCAAAATATTTCCGATTATATAATCCCGAGAGATCATCTTCATAAGCATTTTGGTTAGCGATATGCAGTTGCACGAATAAAAGTGCAATACTTGTTAGCATCCACCCCGTTGAAATACCGTAAAAGAGACCTTGCGCAAGTGTACCTAAAAGGGACGGAATCACAAAGTAATACACAGGGAAGAAACGAATATGGCCATTTCTTTTTACTGCGAGATAGGCAAGTACAAGCATAATAATATAACAAACAATAACAAATACATATGTTAAAAGCACTATATTACCACGCACATAGACATTATCAGCGCCAATACTGAAAATTAGTCCTGTACCGAAAAAGTCGGCAATAATAAGCGCAACTATCAGCGCATATGGAATTATTAAAGCTTTAAACCATCGCTTTATCCGCGGAATACTACGGAAAATGCGTACATCGACAAATAATACCCATAGTAACGCTACAAAGCTTGACGCTAAGAAAAGATAGCCGTTAGTAATATATTGTAAAACATGGATAAATTTACCAGGTTGTCCGTCGATTAAAAATGTAAATGTTTCAGCAATTAGTGCGAAAAGATAATCCACACCATCGCATCAAATATTTTACTGCTAATGTGCCGTTCTTTCTTTATTTCAACGCGGGAAAGCATATAAACGAGGAGCACAAGCAAACCAACGCCATTAGCGACAAGAATTTGTTCAATCTTGATTCCTTCAGTTACCGCCTGTAATATAATCATCTATGCAAATACTCCCTTAACGAATCGATATTATTTATGCTATATAATCATATTTGATTATAAAATAAAATCAACTAAATTACAAAAAATATAATCCGTTTTATGGCTTAAAAGTAAACATAACGGTAATTTGTTCACGAGAAATCATTAATTTAAAAGACTTAATAGTTACAAGAAAAACAGAATAAATGTTTATTTATTTAAAAAAGGCCTGCAATTTGCAAGCCTTTCGTTACTTTTAAATCAAATTTAACGGTGTTTTGCAAAGAAGAATGCACCAATCGTGCCTGGGCCGACATGCGCCCCAATAACTGGTCCAACATAATTTACTAAAGTAACCTTTAAACCAATTCCTAAGCCTTCAATCATGTCTTTTAATAAATTCGCCGCTTCTTCGTCATCACTATGCGCAACATAACAGAAATTAGGGAGACTTGGGTCATAAGTTTCTTTAACTTTATCGGCAATGATGCGTAAAGCTTTTTTACGACCGCGTGTTTTTTCCATTGGAATGAGACGCCCTTCAAGGTCAACGTGTAAGATTGGTTTAATTGCTAAAAGTGTACCAAATATAGCAGACACTCCACCTAAACGACCACCACGCTTTAAAAACATTAAATCATCAACCGTAAACCACGTTGAGACATTGTATTTAAATTGTTCAATAAATTGATAAGTTTCTTCAAGTGTCGCTCCTTCTTTCCGTTTCATTGAGGCAGCGTAAGCAATTAAACCTTCCCCCAGTGAAGCACTTAATGTATCAACAAGTAATACTTTATGTTCAGGATGATCCTTAAACATATCAACAGCGAGACGTGCACTATTATAGTTGCTTGAAAGTGCACTTGAAAGTGAAAGAATTAAAACATCATTACCTTTCTTAAATTCTTTTTCAATAATATCAACATATTCATTAATGTTTACTTGCGATGTCGTAGCGACAACACCATCACGTAACTTTTGATAAAATTCTTTGACTCCTAAATTACGATAGTCTAAATAGTTAATATACTCTTGACCATTCATAATAAACTTAAGCGGAGCAACTACTAAGTCTAACTCTTTCCGTAACTCTTCAGTTAAGTCAACACTAGAGTTAACAACAATACTAAATTTTTTCATAAATAAATTTCTCCTTTTGTAGCGCTATTAATATTTAATAAACATCTAATTATATACGAGAAAAAATTTGAAAGTCCACAAAAGTGAATATTTTTCATAATTGTTCATTACGCAAATTATAAAAGCTTATTTTAATACGTGTATATATTTAGCGTTTTCTTCGTGTTGACCACCGCCAAAAAGAAAAATTACTAAGTGGCGTGGAATCAAGATATTTTTCAAGTTTATCCGCAAGGAAAAAAACAAGATATAAAAGGAGCCCAATAATTACGATAAATTGATACCAGTGGAGCACCGTAAAGTTTTGATAATTAAAAGTACTACCTAAGAAAACATAGGTCGCAATTCCCACTGAACGCGTCACAAAAGTCACGGGGATAAAATAGCGATAAGTCATCGGAGTAAGACCAGCAAGCATCGTTATTTCATCATCAGGAAAAAACGGAAAAAGCATCATAATTGGATAATAAATTTTTGCTTTTGTCTCAAGTTTTTCTTGATATTTAATGATTGTTTCTTCACCAATAATTTTCTGTACAATTACTTTGCCAAATAACTTACCAACAGAGAAATTAAGTAGCGACGCTATAAGTGTATTAATCGCTACTAAAAGAAAAGCTTCAAGCGGAGTAAAAAGCGCTAAGGCTAAGACAATAAAGGCCGTCGTTTGTGCGGGAATAATAAAAAGCACGACCGTTGAAAAGATTTGAATAATTGAAAAGATTAACCACGCCCATGCTCCCGCATTATCAATAAGTCCGCGAATATCGTCTAAACTTTTATAACCATTTAAGTAAAAAAATAGATAAATTAAAGCTGCTAAAACAGCATAGCCAACAAATATAGCAATAATCTTTAAGGCTTTAATTAAAACTGTTTTAAAATTATTTTTCATGACTATTACCGCCAACATTATAACGAATTTAAGTGAACATTACTTAAAAATAGATGTTAATAATAAATTAAATATGTTTATAACAAAATCCACATCCCGACAATTAACAAACAGAAAAGCAATAATATAAAAACATATCTTGCTAATAATCGCATTTTATCTTTTGAATAATTATCAACTTTTTTACAAAGTGCGAAATACAAGAAAAAAAGCCATTTTAACCCGTAATAGGTTTATATGGCTTTAAGGCAAATATGCGCCTTTTAATTATTAGAATATTATACTTAAAAGTTTTGCACGTTACTGGTTGTTTTTGCAAACAGTAACGCTAAATAAATTTATGCGTTAGTGTTTAAATAGTATATGTTTTTGCTTTTTTGTTGACAAAGCCAAGGACTAGCGTCACAAATAGACCAGGATGCTCATACATACTAGCGTGACCCGAATTTTCAATCGTGATATGGCTCACATTCGGCATTTTTTCGGCGAGCAAGTATTGATCTTCAATTGGGGTTAAATAGTCTTGCTTTGCGCTTATAATAAATGTTGGTACATCGATTTTACTTAAGCTATCTCTTACATCGTGACTAACAGCGCTATTCGTTAAGCGAATAAAGCCATCAACAACAACTTTATTACTGAAAAATGGTGTTAAGAGTGCTTCTCTTTTTTTCATCCAGTCAAGTTTCTTCGTGTAGAAAGCTGGTGAATAAATTAACGGAATCGTTGATAAGTAATAAGCGTGGCCATCTCCCGTTGCCCCTGCTTTATTCCACGATTCACCAATGTCTCTTAGCCATGGGCTCGTTGTCGCACATGTATTAAGTAACATAAGACTTTCAACATAATCTTAATATTTAACCGATATCCATAAAAGTCATTAATTACTCATCGTAATGAAATAGCATCTAGTTAAAATGTATTAGAAATAAAAAAGTCAGAAGGTCAAATTTCTGACTTTTTATTATGGCGTAAAAGAAAATTTAAAGATTAATCATCATCTTTATCATATTTAAATTTGATGTTTTGTAAAAGGTTTATTCCGGTTTTTTCAGAGGTTTCGCTCCGTGTTTTTCAGAAGCTTGATTCCAGTTTTTGCAGATTTATGAATTTTTTCTATTATAATATCTTCCCTTGCCTCAACACTTCTAATCGTTCAGATAGTGGAATTCTAGATAATTAAAATTACTCCCTTCAATAACCTTTAAAATGTCAAATTACTATCAATTATCGAAAAAATGTATTATTTTTCTATCTTTTTCTAATAAAAAATGCCTTGAAATTGTATCAAAGCATACCTAGTAAGATGGCATGTTGTCCTAATTGATACAATTTCGGAAGTAATCGTTCAATCATGCACCCCCCACCCTTCAAATCGTTCAAATGTGCAACCCCCTAGGTTATAATCGTTCAGACAATAGGATTCCGAAAAAAGGAAAAGAGATTCGCTCTCCAGTGTAAATAATGGTTTGGTACTATTTAATATTTAAAAATGCTAACTATAAATTACATTCTTGACAAGTTCTTAAAGTCCCTGTTTTGTTAACCATATGAAACATATTTAATTTATAAACTTATACTTTAATCTCATCACCACTTTTAAAGATAAACTTCATCTTACCATCACTATATACAATAGCGTGGTCAATTATTGTTATCCATACTTCAAGAGACCACTCTTTCAATATTTCGGGCATTTCTTTATAAGCTTTCATGAATAACTTAATACTATTCTTTTGCACTCTTTTACGCTCTCTTTCCTTTAGTAATTCATCAAGTTTATCTTGTTCTTCTTTAAACTTCTTCTCGATTTTAGCGTATCGATTTTTATAATCTTCTTGGTCTAATGCGGTAGTGGCGTTTTCTTCCACTAAGTTACGAGCGATATTAATAAGGACTTTAACTTCTGTCTCTTGAACCATTATTTTTTCATCTAGTTCTTTTGTATTATTAAGTATTGTGATGAAGTCTTTACAATTATTTAAAACGCTATTCTTCTTTTGACAAAGTAAGTTAAAGGCTTTAATAAATGCTTCTTTAATCTCTCTTTCAAATAAATGAGGAGTACTACATTTATTCCCTTTTTTACCATTTTCAAATTTCTCATTACACTGCCACACTTCTCTTTTATATTTAGTTGTTGAATGCGAAACTTTTGAACTCTTGAGTTCGGTGATGTACTTATTATTACTTACCGAGCAATAACAAATAACTATCAGCGGCTTCATTAACTAAATTAAGCACAAGATTAATAAAAAGAGTGTAATTTTTCGTGGTACTAGCCATTTCAAGAGCGTCATAATAATCCGCGCGATCTTCATTTTTAATAATCACAGGTGGATAGCCATTTTTAATTAGTTCAAAATTTAAAAGTAAGCGCGCAGTTCGCCCATTACCATCAACAAATGGATGAATTTTCACAAATTCACCGTGCAGTAAACAGGCGCGAATAAGCGGATGATAAACTGCCCAATCTTCATATTGTTCCATTAACATTTGCATTTCAAGCGGCACATTAATATAGGAGGGCGGAATATGTTTTGAACCACTTATTAAAACGTTTTGGGCGCGATATTTGCCAGCATTTAAATTATCAATCTCTTTTAAAATTAAATAATGAATTGATTTTATGTCGTATTCTGTGAGTTTAGTGTCTTTCTTCACTAGTTCTTCAACATATTCAATTGCTTCTTTATGATTGATTGCTTCAAGATGGTCTTTTAATGGTTTGCCTTTAATTGTAATCCCGTTTTCTAGCACAACTTTCGTTTCTGACATCGTTAAAGTATTGCCTTCAATCGCATTTGAGTGATATGTCCACTCGACAAGAAGCTTGTCATTTAATTGTCGGATCATCGTTTGTGAAAAAGGTCGTGATTCATCTATTATTGCTTTTTTATTATCAATAGCATCAGTATTTATATCATCAAAAAATAAGTCATTGATATTTTTATAACGTCTATCACGTGGTTTTGATGCATCTTTGGGAATTAACCATGTTTTGCCAACTTTTACTGCGCCCTCAATTCTTCCTTCGGTACAAAGCACGCGTATTCGCCGTTCTGTAATACCCCACTTTGAGACAAAATACGATATTTTTTCATATTTCATATAATCACCTCCAATGTTATTATACCGATATCGGCACAATAATATTATAGCATTTCAAAGAAATAAGACAACATTATACCGATATCGGAATAATAAATATGCGTACTCATAATAAAAAATGCCTCGATAATTGTATCAAAGCTTTACTAGGCAGATGGCAAAGGGTGTTTCAATTGATACAAATTAGGTTGTAATCGTTCAATCGTGCAACCCTTCTAAAGTAATCGTTCACATAGTTGTATTTTTGAGTGATTTTTTCGTCACTGTG
>Ga0116161_1003016_pt1 | contig 15377 bp, 8 predicted proteins | sample AD_JPNAS3_MetaG_FD_89877 | JGI IMG/M metagenome (GOLD analysis project Ga0116161, IMG submission 89877) | Active sludge microbial communities of municipal wastewater-treating anaerobic digesters from Japan - AD_JPNAS3_MetaG | ecosystem: Engineered > Bioreactor > Anaerobic > Digestate | place... | reverse complement strand
TCCTCTCCCCCTATCTCACCAGTCTTTGGACGGTCTGCAGGAGCTGCGGCTGCTGGAACGGCTTCACCATCCAGCCCGAAGCGCCCGCGTCCTTGCCTTCCTTGATCTTCTCGTTTTGCGACTCGGTCGTGAGCACCAGGATGGGCGTAAAGCGGTCCTCCTGGCGAAAATGCTTGATGAAGGTGATGCCGTCCATCTCGGGCATGTTCACGTCCACCATGACCAGCGCCAACTCGTCGCCCTTCTCCTTGAGCTCCTTCACCTTCTCCAGCGCCACGCGGCCGTTGTCGGCCGGCACCACGGGGTACCCGGTCTCCTTGATGGCGAACTGGATGCTCGTGCGGATCGTGGGCGAATCGTCGATCACCATGATGTACTTCATGCGTCCCTCCTAACGCGCCAGCCCCGCGAGGGCCAGCTGTGCGCGAACCGTCTGATTGAGGCCCTTGAGCCTGATCGCCCGCCCCTCGGCGCGCACCAGCCGCTGCGCGGCCGTGAGCACCTGCGCCACGGCCAGGTCGATCCGGCGCACCTGCGAGAAATCGAGCACCGCATCGCCGCCCTCGGCCAACAGCGCCGCCAGGTCGGCATGAAAGGCCTTGATGTTCTTCACGCCGACGTCTTCCCGAACGGTCATCTGCCGCATCGCGTCCCTCCTTAAAACAGCAGTACGGCGCCCTCGTTCTGCTGCGCCGCGTATTCCCGCAACAGCGCGGAGAACACCATGCCCCGCGCGCCGTCACCGAAGCTCGCCTCGAGCCGCTCCGACGCCAGCGCCGCCGCCCCGGCCATCTCGCCGGCGCCCGTCGGCGCGCACCCGTCGCACGAGGACGCGAGCTTGTCGCGGATCGCGCGCAACAGCGCGCTCATCTCGTCGAGCCGGGACATCTCGCGCTCGTGCGTCTCCATGAAGGCGATGATGCGCGTGCAGGTGCCGCCGATCTCCCGGGTAATGTCCTGGTAGTACTTCTGCGACTCGTAGAGCTTCACGGATATCTTCCGGATGATCTCGATGGATTCGCCCAGCACGTCCTTCTGGCGCTCGTAGTTCACGCGGTATTCCTCGATGGAGGCGCGCATGTTCTCCCGGAGCGCGGCGTACACGCCGGAGGTGTCCCCCACGATCCGCTTCATCTTCCCGGGGAGATCGGCCACGTCGGTGAGCGATGTGGCCAGGGTCTTCCGCAGTTCGAAGTTTTTCGCAAGCTCGATTTTCGTGAGCATGTTGATGATCTCGAAGCGCCGGATGACCGACGTCATGCCCTGGAGCGATGTCCCGAATCCGTCCATGATCTCCAGGATCTCCGCGGCGACCGCATAGAGCGTTTTCTTCCGCTCGATGATCTCCACGATATACCCCACGAACTCGTCGCGGATGCGCTCGAGCCGCCCGTAGACGTGCCCGAAGCGCGCCTCCGAGCCGTCGCCCAGCGCATCGTCGGTCCCGATGGAGCCGATGAAGCGGTTGAGGATGTCCTTCATCCGCGCGCAACAGTCGTGGGTCTCCATGACCAGCATGTCCGCGTTCGAGAATACGCCGTTCATCCGGTCGCGCATCACCGCCAGCACGATGGGCCGGTAGGATTCGCCCGCGTCCTCGTCGCGCTCCAGCGCGCACGACTCCTCCACCAGGGCGATGATGCGCTCGATGTCCTGCCGTATGAGGTCCTCCACCTGCAGGCAGCCCAGCGACGATCCGATGGAGCGCTCGATGTCGGCCGAGTAGTCCATCATCCCGCGCGCGGCGCCCGAGAGCGCGTCCAGGTCCCGCTGCAGGTCGCCGAAGACGATGCGGCACTTGAGCTTCATCTGCGTCAGGTAGTTCTCGTTGAGGATGTCGATCCGCTCCCGGATCTTCCGGAAGCGCGTGTAGGCCTCGTCCATCTTCCCGATGAGCGCGCGGCTGTCGCCGGACAGTCCGTTCGCCACGCCGGAGAGCGCGCTCATCTCCTCGGAGATGCGCGCGAGCGTCTGTCCCTCGGCGCCCGCCTTGATGGACACCAGGCGCGCATTGTCCGCGTAGATCTCGATGGTCTCGATGAGGTCGATCATGGTGTCGATCTTGTCCCGTATGGCCAGCGACTGCTCGATGGCGCCCGCGACCGCGTCGTTGATGGCCGCGTCGTTTTGCATGATGCGCACGGCCTTGTCGATGGCCTCGTCCATGGTGCGCCGGCTCGGGAGCACCACGTCGGCGACGAAGCTCCCGGCGTCATTCGCCGGCGCGGCGCCCGCCGGGTAGAAATACTCCATGTAGGGGCCGATGATGCCCCGGAACGAATCCAGCTCCCGCGAGGTCCCCAGGAGAAAGTCCCCGATCTCCTGGAAGATGGTCGAGAGCCGCGGCTTGAGATCGGCCAGACGCTCGCGGTCGTCGCGCATGAGCTCGAAGACCGAGTACAGAGCAAAGTTCGCCTGCGCATTCATACATTCCTTCCTTTTATGTGTCCGCCGGGCAGGGTCACGACGCAAGCTCCCCCGCCAACCCGTGCGTGTCGATGATGAGCGCCACCTTGCCGTCGCCCAGGATGGAGGCGCCGGATATCGCGCGGCTCGCCGTCACGCCGCCGTCCATGCTCTTGATCACCACCTGGTGCTGTCCCAAGAGGTCGTCCACCATGAGCCCGATCTTCGACCCGGAGGCCTCCACGATCACCACCAGCGCCTCCCAGGGATTGGCGATATCGGCCTCGATCCCGAAAAAGCGGTCCATGCGCACCATCGCGATGTATTCCCCGCGAACCGATATCACCTCGCCCGCGCCCTCCACCGTCTTCACGTCCTCGACGCGCGGCCGGAGGGACTCCACGATCGAAAGCAGCGGAATGATGTACACCTGCGCCCCCACCCGCACCAGCATCCCCTCGATGATGGCCAGCGTGAGCGGCAGCTTCACGCGGACGGTGCATCCCGCGTTCTTGCGGCTCTCCACCGTGACCACGCCGCGCAGGGCGTCGATATTGGTCTTCACCACGTCCATGCCCACGCCGCGACCGGAGAGGTCGCCCACGCTCTTCGCGGTGGAGAAGCCCGGCAGGAACAGGAACGACGCGAGGCGCGATTCCCCGACCTCCTCGTCGGCCCGGACAAGTCCCATCATGATCGCCTTCTCGCGCATGCGAGGATAGTCCAGCCCCCGGCCGTCGTCGACCACCTCGATAAAGACGTTCCCCTCCTGGTGATAGGCCCGCAGCCGGATGCGCCCGGCGCGCGGCTTGCCCGCCAGCTCCCGCTCGGCGGCGGGCTCGATGCCGTGGTCGATCGCGTTGCGGATCATGTGCTTGAGCGGATCGCCGATCTTCTCGATCACCGTCTTGTCGAGCTCCGTGTCCTCGCCGCTCATCTCCAGGACGATCTCCTTGCCCAGCGCGTGCGCCGTGTCGCGCACGAATCGGCGGAACTGGTCGAAGGTGGGCCCGATGGGGATCATGCGGATGGACATGATCTGCTCCTGGAGCTCGCGCGTGGTGCGGTCCAGCCCGTAGAGCGCGCTCTTCAACTGATAGCTGTGCTGCTCCGAGAGCAGGTCGGCCACGCGCGTGATGGCCGCCTGGCCGATCACGATCTCGCCCAGCAGGTTCATCACGCGGTCCAGCTTGGCCGTGTCCACGCGCACCGTGTCGGTCTCGATGCGCGTCTTGAGCTTCTCCTGCTCGGTGAGCGCGATGCGCACGTCGTCGGGCGTGGCGTAGCCCTTCTGCACCACGAGGTCCCCGAGCCGTACGTTGCGCTCCTCCTGCTCGTGCACGGCGTCCAGGAGCTGTCCGTCGGTGATGATGCCCTTGTTCACCATGATCTCCCCGAGCCGGCGCTCCCGCGAGAGCGCGCCCCCGTCGAGGGTGATGCACTCGGCCGTCACGTCGGCGACGGCGATCTCGCTCTCCTCGCTCACGAACAGGAACACGTCGTCGACGTCCTTCCGGGTCTTCTCGGTTTTAAGAAGCACCTCCCACGACAGGTAGCATTTCTCCGGGTCCATCGCGCCAAATTCGGGGAGCGCGTCGCGGTTCACCGCACGCTCCACGACCGTCCCCAGCGCGCAGAGGTCCTCGATGATCATGAGCGGGTCGATCCCCTTCTCGAAGACGTTGTGCGGAAAGCGCGCCGCCACCTTGAAGTACCGATAGAGCACGCCGTCCTCCGCGGGGGCCTCCGCCGCCGGCGCGCCCTTCTCGGACGGCCCCGCGACGCCGTACTCCGCAATGGCGCGCTCGAGCTTCCCGCGAATATCGGACAACGCCTCCGCGCCGCTGTCGCCGAAGAGATAGAGCTTGATCCAGTCGATGCTGTTGAGGATGATGTCGATCATGCCGCGGCCGGGGTCCGTCTTGCCGTCGCGAACGGAGGCCATCATGTTTTCCAGATGGTGCGTGAACTCCGAAAGATCCGTCATCCCCACGATGCCGGAGCTCCCCTTGAGGGTGTGAAACGAACGGAACACGTCGTGCAGGATGTCGTGATCGAAGCGCTCCTCGAGGCGCACCACGTCCGACTCGAGCTTCTTGAGAATCTCCTGCGCCTCCTGGATGAAAACTTCACGGACCGTCGCGTCTATCATGACCGTTCCTCCTTACCTCATCCAACCTCACCCCCCGGACCCCCTCTCCCATCGGAGAGGGGGGGCACTGCAAATAGTCTTTTCCCTGCACACCCCTCTCCTATGGGAGAGGGGCCGGGGGTGAGGTTACTCCCCGATCATTGCAGCACCTTTATCATCTCCTCGATGCGGGTACGGTTCTCGTGGAACCACTGGTACTCGCGCCGCCCCTGGAGCCATGCGGGCTCGGGCGCCGCCGGCTTCTCTTCGCGCTCACGGAGCTGGAGAAGCCGATCGTCCATGTCCCTGCCATCGTTCATAGCTCCTCCCATCAGCTCTACCTCATCCCCCCGTCCCCCTTCTCCCATAGGAGAAGGGGGCGTTCTGGCAACGTGCCCTTTCCGGATGAGCCCTCTCCTGTGGGAGAGGGCGGCCCGGAGGGCAGGTGAGGTGGTCTAAAACTCCTCGAACCCCTCGCTCTCCATCGCCCTCTTGATATCGGAATCCTTCGTGGCGCCCGCGTCCGCCTTGCCGCCGTTGCCGCCCTTGTGATCGAGCCGGGCGACCTTCTTCTTGTTGGGCGCTACCGTCTCCGCGCCGTGCAGGTGCAGCTCCTTGTGCTTCTTCTGCGCCGTCTCCTTCCGCAGGCCGTCGCTGATGATGAACTTCTCGGTCATGGCCAACAGCTCCTGCGCCTGATTGGACATCTCCTCGCTGGCCGAGGCCGTCTCCTCCACCAGCGCCGCATTCTGCTGGGTCATGGTGTCCATCTCCGAGACGGCCACGTTGATCTGGTCGATCCCCTTCATCTGCTCCTCGCTGGAGGCCGCGATCTCGCTAATGAAGCGCCCCAGGTCCTTGATGGACTTGATGATCTCCTTGAGCGCCTCGCCGCTGTTGTTCACCAGCTCGGTCCCGTTGGACACCTTCTCCACCGTGTCCTTGATCATGTCCGCGATCTCCTTGGCGGCGTTGCCGGAGCGCTGCGCGAGGTTTCTGATCTCGCTAGCGACCACCGCAAAACCGCGCCCCTGCTCGCCCGCGCGCGCCGCCTCGACCGCCGCGTTCAGCGCCAGGAGGTTCGTCTGGAAGCTGATCTCGTTGATGACCGAGGTGATCTCGCCGATGCGCTTGCTCGCCTGGTTGATCTCGTTGATGGAGGCCACCGCCTCGCTCGTGACGCGCCCGCCGTCCTCCGCGAGCTGCGACGAGGCCCCCGCGAGCTTGTTCGCCTCGAGGGAGTTTTCCGTGTTCTGCTTCACGTTGGCCGTCGCCTCCTCGATCGTGGAGGCGATCTCCTCCAGGGACGAGGCCTGCTCGCTGGTGCGCTGCGAGAGGTTCTGGTTGCCGCTGGCGATCTGCTCCACGGCCTGCGCGAGGTTCTGCGAGGCCACGATGAGGTTCGAGATGAGGTTCTCCAGATTGTCGGCCGCCGTGTTGAGCGCGCTCCCGAGCTCACCGAGCTCATCCTTCTGGTTTAAGTCGATGCGGCTGGTAAAATCGCCCTTCGCGATCATCTGCGCGAAAGCGAGGCCCTTGTTCACCGGGCCCGACACCGCGCGCGCGAGCACCATGGTGATGATGATGCCGATGACGATTGAGGCAGCGAGCAGAATAATCGAAAGAATGATCGATGCACGAAATGACCGGTCTGCCTCGGCCATGAGTTTGTCGCCCTCGGTCTGCTGGAGATTAATGAGCTCATCGGTTTTATCGCGAAGCTTCTGATACGCGGCCGCCCACTGGGCGAGATACACCTTGGCCGTTTTCAGGTCCTTGCGTTTTATCGCGTCTCCATACTTGGTGCGGATCTCGCGCGGCTCCTTGCCCAGCGTTACCCACTCATCGGCCATTTTTTTCTCTTCCGGGGTGAGCTTCGAGGACGTAAACTGCTCCCACAGCTTCTGGTATTCCTCGGCGAGCTTCATGGACGATTCGAACCGTTTCTCCACCTCGACGATGTTTCCCTCTTCGGCGGCGATGAGCTCCTGGACCATGTTCACCCGGATTTGCAACAGGTTCCGCATGATTCGGTTCAACTGCCGCACGGGCACGAAGCGGTACTTATAAAACTCATGAAAGTCGTTGGATGCCGTCTGCTGCGAAAGGAATCCCTCGCCCGCGATCCCAACGATAATCAGGATGAATATCATGCACGACAGAAAGACCTTGCGTCCCACCTTTAAGTTATTGAACCAGCTCATAATCCCCCCTCCTCGTTTTTCATTTTCTGCCCTCCGGCTGTTTTCCCAACTCCTGTTACGTATGTGGCTATTACCGTGCAGTCCTGTTTCGAGAGCGCCTACCTGCTCGTCAGCGTTTTCCGCTTCTTCTTCGGGCTTTTTTTTTACGTAGAGAACCAACAAAAGCGCCACCATGGCGCTCAGCACGATAATGAGCACCGTCGACAGCGAAAGTCCCGTAAAGAACGAGCCGAGCGCCGAGGCCGTTCGCGACGCCATGTCGTCGGCTTCCACCAGCGACACGCCGCCGCTCTTTAGATCATAGACGCCCAGCACAACCGTAAGCTTTTTCCCCTTCACCAACTCCGCGATTACCGGGCTCTTCGCCAGGATCTCGGCGTACACGTTCTTCATGTTAATGCGTATCGCCTCGTCGAGCACCGCTTTCTCGCCATGCGCATGCGTCCTCGCCTCCGTGACCGCCGGGACGATCTTTTTCACGATGGCGCCGATGTTCCCGTGGGGCGCGCCCGACTGTTCAAGCGTCGCCTTCACCGCACCGCAGGACGTATGCCCTAAAATGACCAGCAGCGGAGTGTGCAGATGCTCCACGCCATATTCGATGCTGCCGATGGCGATCCTGTCCACCACATTGCCCGCCGCGCGGACGATAAAGACGTCTCCGAGCCCCTGGTCGAAGATAAGCTCCGGCGGGACGCGCGAATCCGAGCAGGTGAGGATCGTCGCAAAGGGATGCTGTCCCTTGGTGAGCTCCGTTCGTCGATCGGCGATGGCGCCACGGGCAAGCGTCGTTCCCGCGACAAATCGCGCATTGCCCTCCATGAGCCGTTGCAGCTCTTTGGATTCGGCCGCGACTGAGGGGATGGCCGCTCCAACCACGACCGCCGCAATAACCAGATGAATGAACCACCTCATGGCATCCTCCACACCCTAGGCGACAGCGCCCGCCCGCTCCCGGATCACGTCAATCGCCTGGGAGAGCTCCAGCGACTTGTCGAAGAAATAATCGACGCCCAACTGGCGGCATCGTTCTCGGTAATGCGCGTATGGATAGTTGGTAAGCACGACAAACGTGGGGCGCGCCGGATCGAACTGGAACTCCTTGAGCACCTCGATCCCGTTGCCGTTGTATAATTGTATGTCCAGGACAACCAGGTCGGGGCGAATTTCACGGATATCGCCGATCGCCAATGCCGACTCGTGCGAAAACCCGCACAACTCAATGCTCTTCATGTTCCTGAGCTGGTCGATGAGGATCCCCCGGATAAGCGGCGCGTCCTCGACGATATACACTTTCATGGGCCCTCCCGTCCCGTGCAAGCATGTCAGCCTTTACTATGCAGAGAACATACACGCATTGCAGCGAAAGGTAAATTGGGACTTCACCTATTTCACGTATCACATGGTGGAAATTTCACCGTAGGAAATCACCTAGGGACGGCCTAGGGACCGACCTACTTCATTCTGTATCGACAGGCCCACCTCATCCCCCCGCCCCCCTTCTCCCATAGGAGAAGGGGGTGTTCCCGACTATTAGCCTGGGGGTGAGGCTACGACAACTCCATGACACAAAACGAAATATGTTGTATTTTTCCAGAATTCGTCCCAGAGCCAAATGACAAACGATAGGACTCCTAAATTAACATCGAACAAAGACGAACTCAAAGCGAACTCAAAGCGAACACAACCCGACCAGAAACGAACGCTACAACAATGAAATAAGTAGATAAACTTTATATTTTGTTGTCTTTTTTGCCAGGCCCGATTTCTCTGAATACGTATCCCGCCTCAACGTTCTCAAGCCCCCTATAGGGGAGCACCTATAGGGTTTTCATTTTTGTGTTGCAAAAACACCAAAGCCTTTCATAGGGTCAGCCCATGTCCGAATCGAATATTTCCATACTCCTCGTCGACGACGAGGCGATCATCGCCTTGGCGACACAGCGCGTTCTCGAGGACGCCGGGTACGCCGTCATCACCGCGCACTCCGGGCGGGAGGCGGTTGCAGTCGCTACGGCCGACGACGCGGCAATCGACCTCATCCTCATGGACGTCGACCTGGGCGACGGCATGGACGGCACCGCGACCGCGCGGGAAATCCTCGCACGACACGAGGTCCCCGTGCTGTTCCTGTCGTCCCATACCGAAAAGGAGATCGTACGCCGCACCGAGGAGATTTCCTCCTATGGCTACGTGGTGAAAAACTCGGGCGACGTGGTGCTGCTGGCCTCGATCAAGATGGCGCTGCGGCTGCATGCGGCCAACCGGAAACTCGAGCACCAGTCCGAGGAACTCGAGGCCGCCAACGAGGAGCTCAACGCGACCATCGAGGAACTGGAGCAGGTGAACGAGGAATTACAGCGCTCTGAGAGCGACCTCATGGAACGCGAACGGGTGCTTCACGAGAGCGAGCTTCTCCTGGACCACACGGGTGAGATGGCCAGGGTCGGCGGATGGCAACTCGTTCCCGCGACGCTCGAGGTTACCTGGACCAGGGAAACCTATCGAATACACGAGGTGCCCATCGGCCAGCGGCCCTCGCTCGAGGAGGCGATCAATTTCTTCCATCCGGACGACCGCGGCAGGCTTTCGGAGGCGATCGCGCGCGCCATCGAGCACGGCGAGCCCTACGACATGGAGATGCGGTTCATCACCGCGAAGGGCAACCGCCTGTGGACCCGCACCCGCTGCATTCCCGAGGTGGAGCACGGAAAAACCGTGCTGCTGCGCGGAATCTTCCAGGATATCACCGAACGCAAACAAAACGAGCTGGCGATGCGCGAAAGCGAAGAGCACTATCGCGCCATCGTGGAGAACACGAGCGATTTTATCATGCGCTACGACCGCGAGGGGCGCCACCTCTTCGGCAACCGCGCGGCGCTCGAGGTGACCGGCGTCACGCTCGACGAATACGTCGGGAAAACGCACCGCGAGATGGGCTTCCCGGAGGATCTGTGCGCCCTCTGGGAGGAGGGCATCCACGCCGTCTTCGAGACCGCCGAGCCGAGAGCGGTCAATTTCGACGTCGCGCTCCCCGGCGGGACCATGTCGCTCGAGCTCAAGCTCTTTCCGGAGTTCGGAGCGGACGGCTCGGTCGCGAGCGTCATCGGAGTCTCGCGCGACATGAGCGAACACGTCCGCACGGCCGACGCGCTCCATGAGCGCATCAAGGAGCTCGACTGCCTCTACGGCGTGGCCGACATCATCGAGTCTCCGGGAGCGGCGCTCGAGGACGTCCTCCGTGGGATCGCCGCGCTCATTCCGCCCGCCCTGAGCCGCCCCGAGGCGTACGGCGCGCGCATCGTGGCGGGCGAACGGGACTACGCCTCGCCGGGCTTTACCGCGCGCACGCCGTTGTGCGCGATCGACATCACCGAACACGGCGCGCCCTACGGGACCATCGAGGTGCACGGCGACGCCGCACATCCGCTCCTCCCCGAAGAGACGCGCCTCATCGAAGCGGTCGCCGAGCGCACCAGCCGGATGATCGAGCGCACCATCGCCGAGGGGCGTCTCCGGGAAAGCGACGAGCTCATCCGGGCGCTCCGAGACAGCAGACTGACGCTCATGTACACCCACGACCTCGAGGGGAATTTCACCGACGCCGACGACGGCCTGCTCGAGCTCCTCGGCTATCGCCGCGAGGAGATACGATCGATCAACTTCGCCTCGCTCATCGGCGACGAACAGCTCGAGAAGGCTCTTCGCATTCTGCAGGACCTCATTTCGACCGGCAGGCAATCGGCGCCCGCCGAATATCTCCTGCACGCGAGGGACGGGCGCGAAATAACGATCGAGACGATCGGCTTCCCGATATACCGGAACGGCCGGCTCTCCGCGATAATCGGCATCGCGCGCGACATTACCGAGCAAAAGAGCATGGAGGAGAAACTACGATCAAGCGAGGCGAAGTTCAGATCGTTATTTGAAAACATTACGATAGGCGTGGCCATTCACGAGATCGTCGTTGACGACAACAATAATCCCATAGATTTCACATGGCTCGACTGCAATCCAGCCTATGAGAACATGACGCGCCTGCATCGATCCGAGATCGTCGGCAAGCGTGGACTGGATATTATCCCATCCCTCGAACATACATGGATTAGCACCTATGGCAGAGTCGCCCTAAGCGGTGAGCCGGTCATGATAACCGACCACTCGGAATACCTTGACCGATACTGGGAGGTATACGCCTTTTCACCGAAACTTGGATTTTTCGCCGTGGCCATGAAAGACATCACCGAGCACAAGCGCATGGAGGAGGAGCTCCGGGCATCGACCGACCGCCTCGTTCGGGCCGAATTCGCATCACATTCAGGGAACTGGGAATTCCACTTGGCCACCGGATCGGTTTTCGCATCGGAGGGCGCGCGCGCCGTATACGGATTATGGAATGAGAATTGGACCATCAGCGAGGTGCAGAAGGTCCCCCTCCCCGAATACCGCGCCCTGCTCGATGAGGCGATGGGATCGCTCATGGACGGCACGCGACCGTACGACGTGGAGTTCCGCATCAGGCGCCCGTCGGACGGCGAGGTGCGCGACATCCACTCGATCGCCGAGTACGACCGCGAGCGAAACGTCGTCTTCGGTGTGATCCGGGACGTGACGGAGCAAAAGCGAGCGGAGCGGGCGGCCGCCGCGAATGAGGAGCGGTACCGGATGCTCTTCGAGCACGATCTCACGGGCGACTTCGTCTTCGACGTAACCCGGGAACGGATCGTCGATTGCAACGATGCGTTCGTCGCGCTGCTGGGGTTCACTGACCGCGCTGCGGTGCAAAACGGCGCCGAGGGTTTCCACGCGCTCGACCTGCCCGAGTTGCGCGCCTCCTTCGACGCGCTCAGGACCTCCCGGTTCATCAGCCATCACGAGGTGCGCATGCACCGGCGGGACGGCGCCGAGGTGCACCTGGACCAGAACCTTGTGGGAATATTCGACCAGGCGGGCACGCTGTCCCTGGTGCTGGGATACTTTTACGACATCACCGCGCGCAAACACTACGAGGCCAAGCTGCGGCAGTCCCTCGAGGACAAGAACATGCTCATGCGCGAGCTGCAACATCGAGTAAAAAACAACCTCAATCTCGTCTCGGCGCTCCTGGGGTTGGAGATGGGCAACCTCGTCGACCAGGGCGCGCGCAACATATTCTCGAACATGCAAAACCGCATCGCCTCGATGGCGAAGCTCTACGAGCAGCTCCACGGCGCCGACAGCACTGAGCGCGTTTCAATGAAGGAGTACGTCGCGTCCGTGTCATTGTCGCTCTCCTCCGCGCTCACGGGCGGCATGCGCGGGATCCGCATTCGCGCAACGGCGGACGACATCGTGCTGGACATGCGCCAGGCGGTGCCGCTGGGGATCATCATGAACGAGCTGGCGACCAACGCCATCAAACACGCCTATCCCTGGGACGCCCCGGGAGAGATTCGCATAACGCTCACCCGCGAAGACGGCCACGCCGCGCTCACGGTGGCCGACGACGGGCGGGGCCTCCCGCCGGGGTTTTCCATCGAAGACGCGAAGAGCATGGGGATGCAGCTCGTGGGCATCCTCGCGCGGCAGATCAGGGGGACCGTGACCGTGGAGAGCGGACCGGGAACCACGGTGCGGGTTTTGTTTCCGTTACCTCATCCGCTTCGATAGACTCAACGTCCACCTCACCCCCGGCCCCTCTCCCATAGGAGAGGGGGGAGCATCAGGCAATGAGCTCGTTCCCAAGGAGCCCTCTCCTACGGGAGAGGGCGGCCCGAAGGGCGGGTGAGGTCTTTTTCACTTGACGATACGCGAAGTGATGTGCTATATTTGTAACCACCTGCCCGCGAAACCATTTCCGGGTTAATGCAACGACCAAGTTGTTCCAAATCATGCACGGCGAAAACACATCACCCGTCTTTTATGTTGGCATCGGCGCCTCCGCGGGTGGGCTCGAGGCGCTCGAAAGCTTCTTCTCCGCCATGCCGGCCGACAGCGGTATGGCCTTCGTGGTGATCCAGCACCTCTCTCCCGACTACAAGAGCCTCATGGTCGAGCTCCTCTCCAAGCGGACGGCCATGCCCGTGCGCCGGGCGGAGGAAGGCATGCTGGTGGAACCCAACACCGTGTACCTCATTCCGCCCAAGAAGGAACTCACGATCTTCCACGGCAAGCTCATCCTGCGCGAACAGGACCACAACCGGGGGATCAACCTTCCCATCGATGTGTTCCTGCGCTCGCTGGCCGATGACCAAGCCGAGAAGGCGATCGGCATCATCCTCTCGGGAACCGGCAGCGACGGCGTGCGCGGCATCCGCGCCATCAAGGAGACCGGCGGGATGATCATGGTGCAGAGCGAGGAGAGCGCGAAGTTCGACGGCATGCCCCGTTCGGCGATATCGACGGGCCTTGCCGACGTAGTGCTGGCCCCCGACGAGATGCCCGGGCGCCTGCTGAGTTTCATGAAATGCCCGTACGCCGCGGCGGAGCGTCCGCAAGCGCTCCTCTCCGACGAGGACGGCATCACCCGCATCTTCGCCCTCCTGAGGGACCAGATGAAGGTCGATTTCACCTTTTACAAGCCAAGCACCGTGCTGCGGCGCATTGAACGGCGCATGACCGTGAACCAGATCCAGGACCTTCGCGACTACGTGCGCTTCCTCGAGCTGCGGCCCGGCGAGGTGAGCACCCTGCACCGCGAGCTGCTCATTGGCGTTACGAGCTTTTTCCGGGACCGCGAGGTGTTCGATGAGCTGTGCGAAAAACAGCTCCCGGCGCTCCTCGACAGCATTGACCAGCGCGAGGTGCGATTCTGGGTGGCCGGCTGCTCCAGCGGGGAGGAGGCCTACTCGCTGGCCATCCTGGCGCGCGAGTACCTGGACCGCTCCCGCCGCACCCTGAACGTCAAGGTGTTCGCCACGGACATCGACCGCGACGCGCTGGTCCACGCGGGAAACGGGCTGTACGCCGAAAGCATCGCCGCCGACCTCCCGCCGGGCGTGCTGACGCGCCACTTCACGCACCGTGACGACCGCTACCAGGTGAACCGCACCATCCGCGAGATGGTGGTCTTCGCGCAGCACAATCTCATCAAGGACCCGCCGTTCACCAACATTGACCTCCTGAGCTGCCGCAATCTGCTCATCTACCTGCAGCCCGTCCTGCAGCAAAAGGTGATGGAGTTTTTCAACTTCTCGCTCAACCCGCAGGGGATCCTGCTTCTGGGCACCAGTGAAACGCCGGGGGACATGTCCGACTTCTTCGAACCCCTGCATCACAAGCACAAGATATACCGCTCCAAGGGGAAGAAGCGGCCGCCCCTCGAGCGCCATTTCGCCCCGCACCCGACGAAAACCGCCGGCGGCCGGTACGCCGCGCGCCTCGGCCGGGGCGCGCAGGCGCTCCTCCAGCGCGAGGAGGAGCGCGTCATGGAGCGCCTGCTGCAGGCCATGTCCGACAACGCCGACAGCATGGCCGCCGTGGTGAACGAGCGCCTGGAGCTTTTGCATATCGCGGGCAGCCCCGACGGGTACCTCCGCCTTCCCTCGGGGAAGCTCCATAATGACATCGCCCGCCTCTCGGTGCGCGAGATCGCCATCCCGCTCACCACGGGGCTGCAGAAGGTGTTCGCGACCGGCGAGGCTGTCCGCTATACGAACATCCGCGTTACCCGCGGCGGCGCCGAGCGGATGGCGCACATGCACATCCGCCTCCTCCCCGGCCGCACGGGACAGGAGCCGCTGGCCGGGGTGTTCCTGCAGGACATGCCCGTCGCGCGGCCCGAACCCGCGCCCGGCGCGGGCCACGAGTTCGACATCAGCCGCGAGGCCGAGCAGCGGATCGGCGACCTTGAGCAGGAGCTGCAGTTCACCAAGGAGAACCTGCAGGCCACCATCGAGGAGCTGGAAACCTCAAACGAGGAGCTCCAGGCCACCAATGAGGAGCTCCTTGCCTCCAACGAGGAGCTGCAGAGCACCAACGAGGAACTGCAGTCGGTGAACGAGGAGCTGCACACCGTGAACGCCGAGTACCAGATCAAGATCCTCGAGCTCACCGAGATGACCAACGACCTGGACAACCTCATAGCGGCCACGGGGATCGCCACGCTCTTTCTGGACGAGAACCTCGACATCCGCAAGTTCACCCCCGAGCTCAAGCGAATCTTCCGAATTCTCGAGGGCGATGTGGGGCGGCCCGTAACGCACCTCACGCATGCCATCGACGGCGCCGACCCCATCGAGGCCGTGCGGCGCGTTACGGAGACCGGCGCGCCCGAGGAGCGCGAGGTTCGGACCGCCGACGGTTCGTGGTTCCTCATGCGCGCGCTCCCCTACTACGTGAACGAGTCGTCGGTGTCGGGCGTGGTGCTCACCTTCACGGACATCGGAACCCTCAAGCGGGCGGAGCGGGCCGTCTCGGAGAGCGAATCTCGTTACCGCGAGCTCTTCGAGAGCATGCGCGACGGGTACGCCCTCCACGAGATCATCACCGACGATGCCGGCGTTCCGGCGGACTACCGCTTCGTGGCGGTGAACCCCGCCTTCGAGCGCCTCACCGGGCTCGCGGCGAGCGACATCATCGGCAAGCGGGTGCTGGAGGCCATTCCGGGAACCGAGCGGCACTGGATCGAGACCTATGGACGCGTGGCGCTCACCGGC
>Ga0116161_1003008_pt1 | contig 15393 bp, 11 predicted proteins | sample AD_JPNAS3_MetaG_FD_89877 | JGI IMG/M metagenome (GOLD analysis project Ga0116161, IMG submission 89877) | Active sludge microbial communities of municipal wastewater-treating anaerobic digesters from Japan - AD_JPNAS3_MetaG | ecosystem: Engineered > Bioreactor > Anaerobic > Digestate | place... | reverse complement strand
GCTGCCTCCACTGCCGGTATCCTCCTCATCTCCTTTCTTTCCAAGGGAAAGATACATGGAGCCTCCGAACATAAGGCTGTCTCCCTGCTCATCCCTATAGAAATATGCATTGTTGAACTTAAGATTAAAGCCTGCAAGCATATTTTTCAGAATTCCTCCCGCGCCCGTAAATACTATTTCGACTCTTTTGTTATTATCCTCATTACTGTCCTCATCCGATGGCGTCAGGGAATATTTTGTACCCTTGTCAAAACAGATTTCAAACCCCCATTTCCAGAAGGTAACCGAACCGGATACCGACAAGCCCCCATTACCGGTCAACTTTACAGACCCATTGCTCTCACTTATGCTTATCGGCACATCGCTCTTATAGAGCAATATCCCGTTCATCTCTATGGGAGTGTCGTAACTTGAATAAGCTTCAAATTTCCTCGCTTCCTTCTGCTGTATGTCTCCTCTGACAACAAGAAGAATTTTATCTTTTCCGATGTACGTTTCAAGCTTATCCTCGCTTTCAAAAACATTAAGCTTGTAAGTGCCGTTTGGTTCACTCGTAACTGCCAGTATGCCGTATTTCAGATTTTTATATGCCGTATCGTCAGTGATATTCAGTCCATTCTCAAAGGTGCACCCCGAAAAATCTCTATGGAAAAGCTTCACCGTGTATGAACCTATTTCGCTTATATCCTCCAAAATTACCTGAATTTTCTTATCATCAATCACGTTTATCATTCTGTGGTTGATGGTATATACTGCAGGATTTGTGCCTCCCCTTATCAGCTTCAGATCCCACTTGCCCCTGTCCTTCAGCATCTCAAAGCCTGTTCCGTTGATTTCGAAGGATTTTCTTGCGTCCTTATAATACAGGTTTTTGGGAGTAATGTCCGTATATTGAATATCAGGTATTTTGTCGGAGCTTCCAGGAATTATTATATATTTGTTGTATGTAAGGGTCTCTTTCAGGGATTCTGATTTTAAAAATATCGTTGCCTGTCCTATTCTGAAATATTCCGAAGGCTCACCCCGTACTTTCCAGGTCAATGCAGCCCTTGAATCCCGTTCAACTACCCCGATGCTTATTTCCTGAGGCTGCCCGGAGGCGAGCTTAAGTCCGCCTTCCAGCTCTATAGCTGCCTTTATATTTTTCATTGGTACCGAAACAGGCAGACTGTTGTCCATTGTCAGCGAAATCTCAAAATCCTCCTGCACATAGCCTGTTTAGTCTTCCTTCAGCTCAAGCTTATCTGGTCCCGTCATCGTTGCAAGGAAGGTGTTGCCGTCTGCGGACATAAACAATCCCAAACCATAGAAGGTTTCATATACTCTTGTCTCTCCCGGTTCAAGGGTTTCCGGGTCCCAATACAATGCAACCGCACTGTCGCTTTTATTGTACTTGTTGAATACCGAAGCAAATTTGACCGTACTGTCCGCCTGATAATCCCACTTGGTTGCGCCAATCCCGCTCCAATGGGCAGCTGTCATTCTGTCAGGAGCCTCGTTGTTCCAACCGCTTACCAGCCCGTAGGAAACAACCTCGGGACTTATGTCTGTATCTGCCGACTGCCAGAAGGAAGGTACCTGCTCTCCATCGAAACTTATTTCATACTCCACAGGTTTTTCAATTCCGGGTATTATAAGAGGAGAACCGTCATTTGTCCCCAGCATTGTATCAAACAAAATCCTTGAGCCTATGCTCTTTCCCATTTTCCCATTATTGACCACGGTATAGGTCACCTTAACATTCCCTACATCGGGATTGCTGCTGTCCGCAATTAGGGTTAGCTGCTGCCTTATTTCCACATCTCCCAGCTTCCATACGGAGATATTGACACCTCCCTGAGTTGCCGGCGATTTGCCCATCCCGCCCTGTATACCTAAAAAACCATAGTCATTTCCGAATATATAATCCTCACCGTCTATCCTGAAAGTAGTAAAAGAGGTATCCGGCTTCTCTCCCTTATACAGCAGGGGAGCCATCCGGTCTCCTTCCCTCCTTGGAGCCCCCTCTACAGTACTTATTCCGAATCTCCCGGTTTTTTTATCTACAATATAGCTGATAAACTGGTTTGCTACCTTTAGGCTGTCCTCTTCCGCTGCAGCATTTACGATCTGTATAAAATCTATGGATGACAGAAGTAATGCCAAAATCAGCACAAAGACTGCGGCTCCTTTACAAATTTTCACTGCTGTCCACCCCCCAAACTGTTTATTAACACATGAATTAGCCTGCTGTTTCTTTCGTTGTCATAGACATACAATGTAATCCATCCTGCGGCCGTAACCGGTACGGTATCTGCGGATGCTTCGGTACCGCCATCTTTAAAGAATGCTTCAGTCTCAAAGCCCTTTGCCCATTTTACCCTGATCTGCCCCGCAAAACCTTTTGTACTTACACGAAGCTCCTTTGTGCTCAGCATTATAGGTTCGGACTCATGCTTTATACCGTTTATCAGTACTATCCGGTCATCCCTTCCGAGAACCACAACCTCCAGAACCTTGACCGCACTATTTCCGCAGCTGTCTGTTGCACTGTAGATTGCCTGGTATTTGCCCGGCTGCTGTGTGTTTACATTGCCTTCTACCTTTACCTTGTTGGTTATGTCTCCGTCAAAATTGTCCACAGCGGTAAACTTCATAAGCTCTATGGGTTCTCCCGCCAAAAGAGTTATTTCTTCAGGATATCCCAATGTAATGACGGGTGCCTCTGTATCTATATTCTTTACCTCAGCCTCCACAAGCTTTATCAATCCCGCGTTGTCCCTTACAATAAACTGATATATCCCATTTTTCGCAGCTTCCTTCTCCGCTTTTCCGCTGTTATTCAGTACAGTAAAGGCTTTATCCGAAGTAAGGCTTATTTTAACGGGCTTACCTGTCATCGCCAGGGTACTATAGCTTACTTTAACATCTATATCGCTCTGATTAAGCCCCAACATATCTATATAGTCAACGGAGGCCGTAGCGCTTGCCTCATTTCCGCAAGCGTCCCGGGCCTTAAATATGTACTTCCCATTCTCTTTAAATACATGGCTGAGACTGCTTCCCTCAGACGGGGATATCGGTTCCTCAGATCTTGCTATTGCTGTCACACTATTGTCATAATAGTTCTTTATATAGTCGACCCAGAGAACCGGAGGTATCTTGTCGATATTTTCTAAAGCAGCGGTAACTTCCGTCTCATCGCCTGCTTCGTTTATGAAGATGAATTTCCACCGGCCGTTGTTTACAGCATTAAAGCTGTAGCTGCCATTTTCAAAAACTGTCACCATATCTCCATTTTTCAGCGTAAGCCCCGGATCCGGCAGGAGGGTAACCTTCACGGCATCTCTGGTAGGAAGCCTGGTGCTATACAAAACCGCTATCCTTGAGACAGCCCTTTCAATGGTGCTGACCTCAGCTAAAGCACGGCCGCGGTTCCCCTCTTCATCAACAAATTCAAACACAAACTGCCCGTTGGCATTAAATACGTATTTGCTGCTTCCCCCGTTATTCGTAATTGTAACCTCTCGTCCGCTGCTGTCCAAAAGCTTTATATTTGCGGTAACAGGCCCCTTCTTAGGATCATCGGCGGTATAAGTTACCTGCCCCACAGGAGGGGTAAGGTCCACTCCGGAAAGGCTGCCCTCCGCCTTTGCCAAAGCTGCATAAGCGGCAATCCTGCTGAAGGAGGCAAGCAGGTGCTGCGGGCTGTACGCCCAAGTCCTGTTATTCATATATGCTGTGGTTACATTTCCCTCTATTGACGGATCAACTATGTGCCCCACTTCAATTGTATATGTGTGAAATTCGTATTCATAAATCTCATTGATTTCATCGTAATAATTGCGCATTGTCTGATACTGTATGAATCCGTTTTCGTTCATTCCAATCTTAGCTTTATAGATTTGCAGGTCGTACTCCGGGCCAAACTCCAATTCCAATTCTTCAACTAATGCATTGTCATATTTTACTCCATCGTCAGCATCAAATTCTCTTACGGTAACCCAATTATCACCATCGAATTCCAATACCCGTCCGCAAAGGATTTCGATATCATCTCCATTCATTAATTCCTCGTTCAGAGCTGATTCATCAAACATGCTGGGGTTTAGTTTAAACGAAATATCATATTCTTTATACATATTCCCTTCGAAGGCATCAGTAGGTGACTCAATTGTAACGGTTACTTCACCGGAGGTGCCACCGTTGCAAGGATCCATGACGACAATTGCTTTATAGGCCCTGTCTTCATCCGAATCAAATACAAAGTCTGTGGTTACAGAACCCTCAGTTCTGTCTTCAAAAGTATAATGGAAGGTGTGATCATCGCACTCTGCATTGAGATCATGCACCTTTTCATCTGCTTTTATAGGATTCGGCGAAACCAGTATGGCCTTCATAACCCCTTCATGTTCACCTGAGTAGACTATCCAGGGTTCGGTATAGCTTTCAACCATTTTATACGGATCTGACCTGAATACACCGGTATTCCCTGCAGCATCCGTTGCCCTTACATGAAGGTAGTATGTCCCTGTTACTTCAGAAAGGCTCACTCTGCTTCCATTGCCCGTTGTGGTCCAGTTTACCACGTCATTTGGATTTTCGCTTATTGAGAAGGCATATTCTATTATTGTTGTCACACTGTCATCTGTAACTGTTATTTGGGGCAGAATACTTATTTTTTCATATGCGCTGCCGTTGGGGTTGATTTCTATTACAGGAGGTGTCGTATCGATTGGTGCAGGTGGTTCCTTGTCCTTGTCTTTTTTCTTCTCCTGCACAACAGGAGGTATTTCCATTTTTACCTGAGCCTTAATCCCCTCCTTGTTTCCTGCAACATCCTGAATAATAAAGTATTCCGGTGATTCATTGGCCTCGATAATCTTACTTTTATCGCCTATAATTACTATTGCATCTGCCGGGCATAGGTTATCTTCAAGATCCTTAAGCTTTGCTTCAAAACAGCAATCAGAATCATTATATCTTTTATATTCTACCTTTCCTGTAGGAGGAGAAACATCCCTTATGACTATCCCGGCAACCGGATCGGATTGCTTCCCCGTATCGGTTCTGTATCTTGTATAGAAGGTCAATTCCCCTTCCCTCTGGGGCAATGGCACGTAGGGCCGGGATTCTCCGTAGCCCTTGGCGCCGTTTCCCTTGATAAGGGGAATCCAGTTGCTCCAGCTTTTGCCGTCCTGGGAATAGGAAAATTCATCGGCTTCCGTGTACATAGACAGCTGTACGAAATCTTCATTGGTGTATGCCTTGCCATTGGATCTGGGTGCCGAATACAAACTGACATAAGGAGCTGTTAGTTTGCCGGCATCACTTTTATAAGGGCCAAGGTTGTAATAATTGTAATTCCCGCATGCATCTGTTACATCTATATGTAACCTGGCTTCAGGATTCTGCATATCCTTGCTTATAATTATCTCGCCGTTGGCAGGCAGACTTCTCTTCTCTTTGGGGTTATTTATGTAATAATCGGCCTTAATGTCTTTTGTTATTGTATATTCATCAGAAATATCGGCTCTGATAAAAAAGCTGCCGTCCGTCTGTCTTTCTTCATCTATGCTTACCTTCGGCGGCTCAAAGTCGAAAAGTAATGCATCCGGGATTGTTGCTGCTCCTATAGGATTGTTGCTGCTGTCTACTGCAATGACATGAAAATAGTAATATCCTTTTCTGTCCCGGGAATTGCCCTCAAAGTCATCCCAGGTGTTGACATTATTGCCGTCCTTATACTTCCATACTCCGGTGTTCTCTAAAAATCCCGGCATCTCCGTCTCCCTTGTCATGCAGTACCATAGCCCTTTATATGGTACCTCTATTCCGTTTCGGTTCAGTCTTTTTACCTCGTAATTGTAATACTTTCCAAATCCCACCCCGTTAAGGGATATGGCCAGTTTATCCGCTGTATTCGACATTTCATTATATGTAAGAGCCTTGGGTATATGGAAAACCGACTCGTTGCCGGCCAGATCAACTGCCTTTATATATAAATCCGCATCCCTGTATATATAGGTTGAAGGCCCCGGCCCTTCCGCATGATAATACCCCAGTCCTCCGTGATAAGCCCGCGAAACGGGAATCCATTCCTCCATATCCGGATTAAATCCTGCCGATACCCATTTATACTTGATATCAGGGGAGAAACCCAAACCTGTATTTTCTGATTTTCCGTCTCCATCAACTATCTTTGCGCTGAAATGTCCCAGCTCACTTGAATACTTGTCTTTATTCACATAGCAGGAATTTAATGCCGGTGCCACAGTATCAATGTTTATTACAGCATCCCAGCCTTCGCCGAAAACCGGGCTGTAATGATCATTGCCCTTCTTGTCCTTAGCAAGGACTACAACTCTGAAAGCATCCGACTTGCCGACATCCACTCCGAACATTTCCTTAAGCTCTTCGGAATGGTACTTCCTGCCCGGTACCAGGGGATTCATATTGCTCTTTATACTATCTGCCGGGGAGCCGGCATATCCAAAGCCGAACCTCAGACTGTCATAGTCTACTCCTGCGCCTTTATCCGTAACGTCTACCTTTACATAGAAACCGCCCTTTCCGGCTTCCCCCTTCATGCTCTGAACAGAAATCTCCGGGGGTTCCCGATCCGCCAGATACCATTTATTATCCGACAGCTTTATGTTTTTGTCCTGGAGGAGCGGCGCCGTGTTGCCCGCTGCATCCATTACATATAATTCTCCGCATGAACCATCGTTCTTTAGAAGCTCTGTACCTGCTGCCTCAAGGGGATCAAATTTATTCTCATGTACACGGTATTTGAATTTGAGCATTGTAGTGCCGTTTCCGCTGTCGTAATATGCTGTGGGAGATCCATAAGTGCCTAAAGCCTTACCCTCATGATCCACGTACTGAGAATTCATATATATAACAGGATTGTGAACTACACCATAATGCATAGAATTAAAATTGTATTCGTATTTATCTATATTATTTCTGCTGAATGCCTCATCAGAAAGTGTTATATATACCGGTTCCGAGAACTTGAAACACAACTCCAGATCGGTGTTTTCGCTTATCTGCCCCTCAGGGCTTCGTCCATTGATTTCCATAAGCACCGGAGGAGTAGTCTCAACCCTGAAGTTCTGTAAATAGCTTCGATAGACTGTATTCATCCCCCCTTCGGAGTTCGAATCGAAGCGTATCTTTTTGCACCCATCAGGCATCATATTGAAGGAATTATCGGTGATTATGCCCCCTTCAAGTTCCATTTCATAAATGTCATCGGCCTGGAAATCGTCCCCCTGACGCACGGTATATCTAAACTTTATTTGCTTGCTGTAATCATTTCCGTGGGTTTCCCTGTTATACTCGGACTTGTCTACCATTGCGGCATATCCGATCTTATCCGTTCCGTCCGAGTTCTTATATTTGAATTTTAGCCTCAGCTCGCCAAACTGCTGTGCTGTCGTTCTCCCAGCATATGCAAGATACCCGGGGTCATTGACAAATACCGGCTCATTAAACTCAACATCCATATATACATTCGTTCCTGCACCATAAAAGTCCCTCTGCCTTCTTTCTTCGGCAGTACCCAGCTCATGTCCGGCACCGTATTCTATACCCAATGGCTGAGGCGGAATATCATCAATAATATAGACCTCAATATTCCTGAAGTATATTGCACAGTCTTTGTCTGCAATAGCATCCCTGGCCTTTACTCCGGCGAGCCTCAATCTAAGGTGGGTTGCATTCTCCGGTACATACCCGTAAAAGCTTTTATGATTCCAAAGCTCAACGTCCTCATGCAGTGACTGGTCTGTAATAAAGCCGTATGTTCCATCACCATAAGGGACAAAAAAATCAATGAATATATTTGCCGTATCACCATCTACAAAATGCCCGAAAACATCCAACTGTATATTATACTGCAATCCGTCATTTATTTGCGCTTCCATACCCTTAAGGGGCATGTACCAGCAGTAAAAAAAGTCCGAATTCTTATCCACCGGTTTTATTTCATTCCCTGTTTTTGAATTATATTCTATGTAAAATTTCTTAAGGCTTTCGTCGCCCCATTTCCCCTTGTCAGGGTAGCAATTTGTCTTACCCGATGAAGCATATTGCGCAGCATTGTTATACCATACGCTGGAGTCTGCAGCGTTTGCTACAATAATCTGCGACATAAGAAATACAATCAGTATTATTATTGATACGATACGCTTCATTATCGAAGTATGCATAAAATGATCCCACCCCCCATTTTTTCATTCGTTTTCCTGAAGAATCCATTCTGCTCGCTGCAGTCATCCCAATAAAACCACCTCCATCAGTTCGTTGACGGTCAGGCGCAGCCTCCCATCGTCCCAGATGACATAATCACCGTCGGTTGCGGCAGTCCGGAAGAATGCTTCCTCTGCAAGCTCAGCATATTTAACCGTGTGCAGCTTATTGGAAAAGTCTACTATTACCGCACTGCCCCCTTTCATTTCCATAAACAACCTATAACCCTTCATAGGCAGCACGGTTTTAATATAGCTCATTCACATGCCTCCTTTCATGGCGTATAAAAAACAAATCCCATTCTACAGATATACTATAGAACAGGATTTTTTATTGCAATTGTCCGAATGGACAATCTTTTGGACTATTATGATTTCATCTTCTCTATTAGCTTGGTGCGGCGGTCGATTTGGAGCTTCCGAAATATAGCGCGCAGATGCGCGCGCACCGTGCTTTCGGTCACTACCAGCTTTTCCGCAATCTCACTGTTGCGTAAGCCTTCAGCAGCTAACTTTGCCACCTCGTATTCCCGTGGGGTCAGGTCAGCAGGCAATTCGCATCGAAAATAGGCTTCACGCAACGTGAACCAACCTTCTGAAAATCGCTTCCTGACAGTCTTGAACTTGTCCAAAAGCGCGGGATGGTCCCGCTCGATGACCTCATCAACCAGACCATGAAGCAGCCTGGAATAAGCGGCAAAGGGAGACACCAGCCCATCGGGAAGAGCCCTTCGAGCTGCATATTCCACAAACTCGTCAGCCTTGGCACGATTGCCCAGCGCCATATGGCTGACAGCCATAAGGAAACATGCAAAGATATCTCTATAGGGACTCAATAGCCCCTCCGCCGGCCGTACGGCCTCCACCGTTCCTATCACTCGCGCAAACTCACCTTGGTGCATGAGAAAGCTAAGGTGCACGAACAATGCATTGTTTGTCATTGAGGGTGACGGGCAGCGTCCCGCAAAATCGGCATTTTTCAGCCAATCAGCAATACTTGTCTGATTTTGAAATTCGTTTAGCAGCACACCCCGGATAATGTCCAGAAGCGAGCGAATAACAAATGTGTCCTGCCGGTCGAAGGAGGCGGCACGTTCCATTGAATCGATAGCACACTGCCATCCGGCTGTATCTTCCTTGTGCAGCGCAATGTGGGCCAGCAGTATGGCAGCACCCAACTGAACCACGCTTTGCTGCTTGCTTTCGGCAAGAAACGCCGCCTTGTAGGCAAGTATCTCCGCATTGCTTAAATCTCCTCTCTGATAGGCCAGTTCCGCACGAAACAGCGCATCCGCACCGCTGCCGTGACCATTCGTAAGACGTGAATAGATGGCGATGTACTCCTCTAATGCCTCGGCCTCTCCTTCGGCCTCACCGGGAGTAATGTAGAACTCAGTCAGCGGAGAATAATTGCCAAAGCACCAGGGCGTGGCAGGAAGGATTACCTGCGAGCACCGATTTCCCAGAATCAAGGCCGCCTGCCTCAGGTCGGCTGTCATCTCATTCAGGTGGGGGAAACTTCTGAATGAGTAAAGAAGCATCCATTCGCCGATCAACTGCGAATCTGCAGCATTCCGGGCAGAACGGTACGGCAGCACTTGGCCACCTGTATCAAGCATTTCGCGCAACTCGTCCATCAGCACATTGAACTCATCATTCATCCCATAATTCAGAAGTGTCCAGGCAATTCGAAGCATGGAAAGGATGTGCTCCTTTTTTAGATCTGAGGGGCAATTCTTTGCTGTGTCAAGAGCCAGCTCCGCAAAGGGCACACCATTTACTGTCTCAAAGGTCATGTGAGAAAGGTCAAGGGAGAGTATCCGCCCGTAATCCATGGCCTGTGCATAAAAACCCAGTGCCGCTGCGGTTTGGCCATCGTCTCTGCAAAAATCTCCTGCCCTCAATAAGCATTCACGTTCAAAGTCCGCTCCACGCTCCCTGCGTTTTTGTATAAGCAGTTCGTTTAGAATACTGTGCAGCTCATACAGCCCCGCGGCCGGCTCATAGCGTATAAACGGACTTGCCAGCGCATTCATGGCGTATTCCGGCAGCGTACTGCAGCCCATGAGAGCACATGCCTGCTGTACGGTAACCATCTCAAAAGGTGACAGATATAAAAGAAATATTTTCTGCTCGACCGTCAGCCCATCCCATACCAAATGCTCCATGAGGGCCAGAATTCCAACTGCATTGGAAAGTTTCCCCGTTTCCCTGAAAGCACGGAGCTGTAAATAGACTGCTATAATCCAGCCTTCAGTGTAGCACTCAACGTCCTGTGCCTCCTCCGGGGTAATGCTCATATTGGCAAGGGCATAGTAACGGCAGATGTCCTCAGAACAAAGCCTGAGATCTGCTGTGCTGATGTGCAGAAGCCCACTGCCCGTAACGGCAGCAAGCATATTCCTCTTGAGCATTTGGGTTACTATGATTACATGTAAGCCTTTTCCTCCATGTTCCAGGAGAGCGGTAAAAAAGGCAGGCATAAGCGCATTATCTATCAGTTGAAAATTATCTATGACAAGATAGGATTCATACATGCATCGGATAGATTTCAAGGCATCCACTGCTTCGCCGATGGTGGCTGCGTTCGGCAGCTGGATTTTGAAAAGACGTTTACCTGCATCCCTGTCAATTTTCTCAATTTCACGGCACAAACGCCTATAACCTGCGGCGGGTGCTTCATCCGATGCGGTGAACCAATAGACGGGCGTACCTGTGGGAAGCTCAGCTTCCAAATAGTCCCGTATCGCCGTGGTCTTTCCATATCCGGACGGAGCCTCGACAACGGTGGCGGGCGCAAAGCGAAGCTTGTCCAATTTTCGTTTGAGTCGTTCAGAGTAGTAATGCGGCTCGACTTTCCCGTTTTTTCTCTGCTCCATACTTTTCCCTCCTGTGCGGCTTTATTAGCTATTCTTGTCATATATACAGTAGATTCTATCATTCCAATATATTTCCCTTTTATCTACGCAATTTATCTCTGGCTGAAACAGTCATAAAAACACTTTTGTATAAATCGCAAACTAAAAGGAAAACTAATATGGGAAACGGAGGGATTATTTATGACGGTTGCATCGCAGGTCAATAAGGTACTTGCCACATTAAAGGGAAGTCAGGGAACCATCAGATTATATTCAGCCCAGGCTCAAAAAGAGGAAATCAGGGCAGTATACGATAAAGCTGTGGAAACAACTTCAGAAATCATATATGATCTTGAAAAAAGGCTGTCGGAGATAGAATACCGGGAACCTCAATATAAAGGGAATTAGGTGAACGATAACATGAGTATATGGTTGCAAATCCTGATCAGGTCTATATTAATATTTGTCTTATTGTTCGTGGCAATACGCCTTACGGGCAAGAAAAATATAACCCGGATAACCCCTTTTCATATGGTTGGTTATATAGTTATGGCAGTACTTGCGGCTATTATCTCAACAAACGCTATTGCAAATCCCGTTCTGGGACTTATTCCGCTGGGAGTATGGGTAGTCGGCATTATTGCTCTGGAATACCTGTCACTGAAAAGCAAATGGGTGCACGATTTTATATATGGAAAGGAAACCGTTTTGATAAAGCACGGAAGGGTTATGGAAGAAAATCTTCTTAAAGCAAGGCTTACAGGTGAAGAGCTTCTAAGGGAGCTTCGGTCAAAAAATGCTTTTTCCTTATCCGACGTTGAATTTGCTGTGCTCGAGGCTTCCGGAGACATAAATGTATTTCTGAAATCCGACAAAAAGCCGATTACTGCCCGTGACATGGGAATCAAGACTGCGCCATTGGCAGAGCCTCAGACAGTAATACTGGATGGCAATATACTAAACGAGCCGCTGGCTTCTATAGGGTATAACCGGAATTGGCTTGAGACTGAGCTGAAAAAAGCAGGCTTATCCCCGGACAATGTCTTTATTGCACAGGTAGATTCATCTGGGGAGCTGTATATTGACCTTTTTGATGATTCCATACAAAATCCTCAGTCCAAGGTAAAAGAAATGTTATATGCCGGCCTGGAAAAAAGCCAGGCAGACCTTATGACATTTGCTTTGGAAACACAGAATGAAGATGCAAAGGCCATGTATAATAAAAACGCAGGAAAACTGGAAAAATTGCTTAAAGCACTTAAACCATATCTTCTAAAATAGAAGGTGATACATATGTCCAATAAAAAGAAAAAGAAACAATCCCCAACACAGCAGCAATACCAGAAATTAGCCAAAGTAAGGGAGCCCAAAAGGCCCATATTCGTGAACTGTGTAAGGGCTTTTTTTACCGGCGGCATTATCTGTACGATAGGTCAAGTAATACAGTGGATTTATATAAATTATTTCAAGTTTGACGAAATAACCTCCGGAAGTCCTACTGCCGCTACACTTATATTTTTATCTGTCCTGCTTACCTGCTTCGGAGTCTATGATCATCTGGCACAGTGGGGAGGGGCAGGTACCGCCATACCGGTGACCGGATTTGCCAATACTATAGCTTCGGCCGCACTTGAGCATAAAAGCGAAGGCTTTGTCCTGGGAGTAGGAGGAAATATGTTCAAACTGGCGGGGCCGGTCATTGTATACGGTGTCTTCTCAGCCTTTATAGTTGCATTAGTGAAGGTCACAATAAAAATGTTAGGTGGGATGTAAATGCTTCAAGGCCATCAAACCTGGGTTTTTGATTCAAAGCCGATAATAACAGGTTCTGCGGCTATAGGCGGACCTTTTGAAGCACAGGGAGCATTGGCAAAGGATTTTGATCTTCTGCATGATGACCTTTGGCTTGGACAGGAAAGCTATGAAAAAGCAGAAAAGAAACTGTTGGAACAGGCTTGTGAAACAGCAATAAAAAAGGCAGGCTTGAAAAAGGAGGATATTCAATTTTTTCTAAGCGGGGACCTTATCAATCAAATTGTGCCCAGCAGCTTTACCGCCCGTACATTGGCGGTTCCCTATTTAGGTATATACGGTGCCTGCTCCAGCTGCGCGGAAGGCTTGTCTCTCGCCTCTCTTATTGTGGATGCCGGATTCGCAAATCATGCACTGACCGGTACCTCCAGCCATAATGCAGCAGCAGAAAAACAATACAGGTATCCAAACGAATATGGCGCACAAAAGCCGCCAACCGCCCAATGGACAGTGACGGGGGCCGGTGCGGCAGTTATATCTTCCGAGGGAGAGGGCCCTCGTGTCGCTGCGGCGACCATCGGGCGGGTAGTGGATATGGGACTTTCCGACCCCTTTAATATGGGAGTGGCAATGGCTCCGGCGGCAGTTGACACGATAGAGGCACATTTCAGGGACTTGAATGCGGATGCTTCGCAATATGACCTGATCGCAACCGGTGATTTGGGAAGAGTCGGGCATAACATTGCAGGGGACCTTCTAAAAAAGCACGGAGTGAAAATACCGGAAGAAAAGCTGACGGATTGCGGGATACTTATGTATAAAGATGACCAGCCGGTTTTTGCAGGAGGAAGCGGCTGTGCCTGCGCAGCAACGGCAACTTACGGACATCTGCTTAACCGTCTGAAAAGGCGGGAACTGCACAAAATCCTTATTGTTGCAACCGGTGCACTGCTGTCTCCTATGTCGTACCAGCAAAAGGAAACTATTCCTTGTGTAGCTCACGCAGTAGCAATAGAAATCTAAAAGGAGATGTTGTGTTGGAAAAGTTCATTTGGGCATTTATTGTCGGCGGAGCAATATGCGTCATAGGGCAGCTTCTGATGGATGGGCTGAAGCTGACTCCGGCCCATACTACCTGCACTTTGGTTGTAACCGGCTCTGTCCTTGGGGGTTTTGGTTTATATGACAAGTTGGTAAAATTTGCGGGGGCAGGCGCCTCCGTACCTATAAGCAGCTTCGGCAACCAGCTTGTAAAGGGCGCCCTGCAGGAAGCCGAAAAAGCGGGGCTCATAGGTGTTCTGACCGGTATTTTTGAGATTCCCAGTGCGGGGATATCCTCTGCTATTATTTTTGGTTTTTTAGCTGCCTTGGTTTTCAGACCAAAAGGCTAAATATATAGTTGTTTTGAAAGGAGGCAGGAAGAATGACAATAGGTACACAGCTTCAGCAAGCAATTGCTTCTGTTCAAAGCGCAGCGGCCAGCATGAAAACCTTTTCCCTCGAAACCCAGGACCAGCAAGCAAAACAGACTTTTCAGCAATTGGCACAGACATTAGATAATGCCGTTGTTACTCTGAAGGGAAGACAAAAATATATAGAAAAGCAAGAACCGCAGTACAAACAGTAGCAGTTGAAAATAAGCTGAAAAGTTATCCTTTTCAGCTTATTATTCTCTCCCGTGTCTCCAGCAGTTGCGTCTGCAAAACTTCTTTTTCTCTCCGGGAAAGCATTCAATACTTTTAGAATTGCATGCAGGGCAATTAAGCTCGCCGTTTAAAACTCTTTCAAAGTTTTCGTAGCTCTCATTCCAGTGTCTTCCGCAATCAAGACACCTAACAGGGCATATATTTCGAGTGTAATTGCCGCCCTCAATTCTTATAGCCTTTCCATTTATAAGACTGTCGGCAATCTTTTCTCTTGCGGCGCTTAAAATCCGTTGGAAAGTTTGCCGTGATACCTCCATTTTATCGGCACAATCCTCCTGCTCCATACCTTCAAGATCCTTAAGGCGTATTGCCTCAAGTTCTTCAATCCCCTTTCCAATCCAACGGGCGCTTAATTGACTGTTTATCATATTTCCATCTGCAGTGACGCGATTGTATTAATCACTACTCCTGAAACCTGAATTGCACTCTGGAAAATAGCTATGCTGCCGGTTCATATCATGCGCTCTTTACTAAACCCCAAACCGTTCAGAGATGTTCTATTTCCCCAGCAGGTTATACAGCACCTGAGCCATTTCCGCTCTTGTGGTAGTTCCGGTTGGCGTAAGCTTCCCGTTGCTGCCGCTGACTGTGCCGGTCTTGACAAATAGCGTCATGGCGTCTTGCGCCCAAGAATCAATCTGCCCTGCGTCGGTAAAGTCGGAGAGCGTCTTGCCGGAGTTGCCCCCGGGCTGGTCGTCAGCTTCGCTGACTGCTCGCCCATGCATCCCGGGCTGGTCGTCAGCTCCGCTGACTGCTCGCCCATGCATCCCGGGCTGGTCGTCAGCTCCGCTGACTGCTCGCCCATGCATCCCGGGCTGGTCGTCAGCTCCGCTGACTGCTCGC
>Ga0116161_1003006_pt1 | contig 15396 bp, 15 predicted proteins | sample AD_JPNAS3_MetaG_FD_89877 | JGI IMG/M metagenome (GOLD analysis project Ga0116161, IMG submission 89877) | Active sludge microbial communities of municipal wastewater-treating anaerobic digesters from Japan - AD_JPNAS3_MetaG | ecosystem: Engineered > Bioreactor > Anaerobic > Digestate | place... | reverse complement strand
TTTTAAGTGCAAAAACACTTACAGAAAAAGTAAAAACTGCTTTTGCAGGACTAGCTTTTTCGCCAGTTGCCGCTTAATCGCGACAACCGTTTGCTCCCCGTCTGCTCGAATTGGGAGGCCAAACGCCATATCTCGAGCTGCACTTTAGCTGATTCTCTAGCGGATAAAGCTAAGATATTCTAGAGATAGGTAAACGGTTTTTTGCAGTGACTTCAGCCGTTTATCAAAACAACAGTCGCTGATAAGCTTGTAGACGATATTATTTCTTCCTTTTGGACGCGGGTGCAACTCCCGCCAGCTCCACCAGATCCCCATTTCCGCCACCAATATGGTCGTTTATATGGAATGGGAGCGACAATTTAGGTGTTCCAAATCCGGTATTTAAGCAGTATTCCGGATTCTCGGAAAATATCATATTGTGAAGAACAATTTTTAGTTGTTTACTCGAGTTTTTCCATGTTTCTGCTGGTGTTCCAAGAAATTTTAGGGTTAATTTAAGCGCCTCGCTAATATCGGGCGTTTTTTGTTTTTTGCACTGGTGCTCGAGTTCTTTAATCCTTTTGTCGAGCTCCTCAATCTTCTCTTCGTAACGGCTGCGTATCGTGTCAGACCTTGCGGAAGCCACAAGATCAATATAGCTTCGAATGGACGCTTCTAGCTCCTCTTTTTCTGATTCTTTCTTGCCAGCATCAAGAATTAATTCTTTTGTTTTTCTCTCCCAAGTTTTTATCGCAATAATCTCGCCAAGTTTTAAAATCTCCTGATCAACCGATATTTTTTCAAGTAATTCTATATAATCATTTTCCACTTTTGATGCTGTGATATTCTTTGGGCTTGCCGTGCATTCGCTATTGTTGCAGGTGTAGTGCGGATAATATTTGTTTTTATTCTTGCCTCTGTTGACACTGCCTGTCATTTTCTTGCCGCAAATGGAGCAGTTAACTAATCTCCTTAATGGAAATTCTAAATTATCGCTCTCCCTGGGTTTCCTCTCGGGCTTCCTCAATCTCTCTTGGATTCTATCGTATACTCGGACGGTAATAATCGCATTATGATGCCCTTTTCGTCGAGATATTCCCCATAGAGGATATTCGATGATTCCGGCGTATAGCGGTTGCGTTAAAAGCGTTTTAACATGATCTAGGTCAAACTTCTTTATCCCTCTTAGGTCCGGCAATCCTTTAACAAGAAAAAACTTGAGGAGCCCTATTTGAGTTGCAATTTTTTCATCAGCAAAAGCATTAAGCCCTTCTGCAATAATCGAAGACATTTCCGGAATCGGGTAAATAATTTTGCCGTGCTCTTTGTCCTTCTTATAGTCATAACCGACAGGCGGATGAAAGCACCAATAACCTCGTTCTAATCTTGCTTTCATTTTTTGGCAAACTTGCCTACGATTTTGCTTTCGCTCCAACTCATTTTGCGCGGCAAAAATAGTTTCTACGAACTCTCCTTCAGCGCTCTCGTCAAAGTTGTAATTCAAGCAGCACAGCTTCGCCTCTCGCACCTTAAGCTCGGATTTCAATCGTAGATGCACCTCCACATCTCTTGCAAATCTTTTTAGATCGTCAAAAATAACCACAAATTTAGTCTGCCAATTCTTATCCAAATATTTTATAAGCGACTGCATCGCCGGACGGTCAAAAAGCCCGCCGGAAATACCTTCATCGCGAAAAACGCAATCAACATCCAAACCAAGCGATTTGGCGTAATCGCGGCATCTGTGTTCCTGGCTATCTAGCCCGTTTCCCTCTTTGACCTGCTTCTCAGATGAAACTCGGCAATAAATCAATGCCTTACTGTACTCGACGCTAATTTGGTTAAAAGTTTTCATCGATGTAATTGCTAATAATACTATCCGCAATACCAATAATGCTATTTTTTATGAGTGATAGCTGCTGGTCGGTTAGTTCATATTTATCAAGAATCTTTCTGCAATCATCAACTGAAATAGAGCTTGCGTCTGAATCTCTTGGAATATCAAAATTCAGTGAATTCGGCTCTTCAATGACTTTGACATTAGCTTCCATCAAACCCTCCTGAACTATCCCTATAATGTTATTATATCCCTATAGTGTTAGCTGTCAAGAGGCATTTTTGATCTCAGACTTTACATTCTATGCAAGTATATGCTAAAACCGAATTAGGATAAAAAGGAGGCGGCAATGAGGAAAATATGCATTATTCAATTAAGAATTTGTCGCTCTCAGTTATCGAGCAGCTTTTAAGCCGGCTTGTTTTCTACCTCAAAGAGTCGCTCCTCATACTGCTGATCGCCTTGATGGCGATTGCACTCATCAGTATCGTCGCTAAACTTATCAGATTAATTCGGCACCTTCGGGAGCCGTTTTTGTTTCTTGAAATTACTCCGCCAGCTGGCACAAAAGTTACCGCTCAGGCGACCACAGAGTTGTTTAAACAGATATATTCGCTTCTCAGACAAGCGGGTCTTAAAGACAGAATGTTGATGAGAACTGCATCCGCATCATTTGAGATTATCTCTACTAAGAAAGGAGGGATTAAATACTTAGTTCGAGCGCCCAAGAGGAGAATAAATACCATTGAGAAAGCGTTCAGAGCATATTTGCCAAGCTGCAAAATTAGCAGAACTGAAGATTACTGTGGAAAAGGAAATATTATCGAGTTCAGGCAGACTCGCCATTTTGCCTTGCCGCTTCGCGATTATTCCGACTTATCAAAGCATGATCCTATCTCATACTTAGCCGCCAACATTAAACAGCTTGGCGACAACGATCTTTTGGCAATCCAATTGGTGCTTGCTCCTCTTCACCGATCGGGCAACTACTTTAAGATAAACGAAAGCAAAAGAATTAAAGGAATATTATCGAATAGCAAACATATTGATTGGTCGAAAAACAATCTCGGCTCGAGAATAGCCATCGCATTTATTATCGCTATCGATTTCTTAACAAGAATCGTTATGATACCGTTTTTTGTTATCGCCGAATTCTTAACCGATAGAAAACCGGAATTTCCAAATCTCACAATTTTCTCCAATGAACCGACTCCGCAGGATATTGAATTTTCGGGATTAGCCAAAAACAAACTGGCCGAGCCATTGTTTGCCGCTTCGCTTCGAGCTTTTATCCATACCGATAAAAAGCAAACTCACGAACGTAAATCGGGCATTATCTCATCTATGGCGAGCTATAACCACTCGTGCGGGCAATCTCTGATTCCTGCAAGAAGTATGTTTAACAAAATCTTTTCCATTTTCAAATATCGCCATCGGTTAAACGACCAAATTGTTTTTACGCCTTCCGAGGCCGGCTCGATCTTTCATTTTCCCTTTATTGACGATGTTTACAACGATGATATGCAAAAGATCAGAAGCAAGGAATTACCGGCTCCGTTATCCATTAAGAATAAAAGCGATCTTGATGTGATCTTCGGCAAAAATACTTATGCTAATGCTGATATTGCTATCGGGCTTTCGGACGATGACCGCTCGCGCCATGTGTATATGATCGGCCAAACCGGAAGCGGAAAAACCACCATCATTTATCATATGGCAGCAGATGATATTAACAAAGGCCGAGGTGTTGCCGTAGTCGACCCGCATGGAGATCTTGCGGAAGATTTATTAAATAGAGTACCTGAAAGCCGAGCGGATGATTTAATATATTTCGACCCTTATGACATCAAATATCCGGTTGGAGTTAACTTGCTTGAGTTATCAAATACAACCGATGAAGATGAACTGGAGCTGGAAAAAGAACTGGTCTGCGAAAGTGTGGTGGCCATATTTAGGCGAGTGTTTTTCAAAGATGAAAATGTTGATGCGCATAGAATCGAGTATATACTTCGAAACGCTATCTACTCCGCCTTCTGCCAAGAAGATTGCACAATTTTTACGGTTTACGATTTACTGAACAACAAGGATTTTCGCAAACAAGCAATCAAAAACATTAAAGACGAGAACTTGCTCAACTTCTGGAAGAATGAGTTTGGCAAAGCTGGCGATTATCAGCATGTCAAAATGGTCGGCGGCGTTACTTCAGAGATCGGGCGCTTTCTCTTTTCTCCAATCGCCAAGCGAATACTGGAGCAGCCGAAATCGACAATCAATTTTGATGATATTTTAGATAATGGGAAAATCTTAATTTGCAATTTAGCCGAAGGCAAACTAGGTGAAGATACTTCGCAATTACTCGGCGCGACTATCATTGCCAAAATCTATCAAGCAGCGATGCGACGAGTCAGGATTGAAAAAGAATTTCGCCAGCCGTTCTATTTATTTGTCGATGAATTTCAAAACTTTGCCACATCGTCATTTACCAAAGTATTATCCGGCGGACGAAAGTTCGGACTACGAATTACAATCGCCGAGCAATCAACCGCGCAGCAGCATGACCAGAATATTACAAATGTAGTTCTGGCTAACACCGGAACGGCCATTTGTTTTAGAACGGCAAGTCCGGTTGATGAAAGACTGATGCTACCTCAATTCTCGCCGGCAGTTGGTCCCAGTGATATTGCTAACCTTCCAAGGTTTCGTTTTTACATTAAAATGGCTGCGATTGAGCCGGAAGAACCATTCTCTGGCATTACTTTGCCGATCTTGGCGATTAAGAATCCCGAGCGAATCAAGCGCTTAAAAGAGATCTCAAGGAAAAACTATGCCACCCCATATTCTAAACCGGCAACCAAAACAACCATTAAAGAGAAAGATAAACCAGCCAAAAATGAGCCGGCAACGGACATCGGGGCGCTGACATAAATTGTCTCATCCGAATGATACAAAATATTGCCAATTTTAATCTCAAAATGATAAAAAAACACGCCCCATATATTCTTATTAATATATAGCATTCCGCTTTTTCAAATGGACAAACCAAAACTACAAATCACCGCAAAGCAAACAGAAATTCTCTCCCTCCTTTATCGTTTCCGATTCTTAACACGCAAACAAATCCAAACTATTCTTAATCACAAAAACCACAGGCGCATATTCAGCTGGCTAAACGAACTTAAAGATAATGACTATCTAAATTACTCGTACACTAAAAACTTCGACAATCTGCCGGCAATCTATTCGTTGGGTAAAAACGGAGTCAAGTATTTACGAAAAGAAGGAATCATAAACGGAAAAGCCGACAGAGTCAGAAAAGAGCAGAAATGCTCAAGTCGATTCAAGGAAAACTGCTTACTGATTGGCGATATATACTTATCGCTACTAAAACTGCCGGAAGCAAAAATACATTTTTATACTAAAACCGATCTATCGGGCATGAAGCATTTAATCTCGCCTCATCCGGATGCTAACTTTGCCGTTGAAAGTAAAACCGGAATAAAGCGATACTTTCTTGAAGTCTTCAACGAGAACTTAAGGACCAATATTCTTCGACATCGAGTCAAAGCGTACCTAACTTATTATGAATCAGACGACTGGCAGGATAATACCGATAAACCTTTTCCAGAGATCATTCTGATTTGCCCAACGGTAAAGCTCAAAAATCATCTTTACTATTATATTCGAGAAAAGCTGGATGAAGATGATCATCCGAATTTCTACCTAACAACCAAAGAACAAATTATTTCGCTTGGTTTAACCAGAGAAACTCTAGAAAAAATAGAGCCCAAAGATTAGATATGTTAAGATGAAAATATGAAAAAAGTTCTCACACACAATGTTGGGCGCCCGGACTTTGTCGGCGAAGTCGTCTTGAAAACTCGTCCGAAAATCGAGGCCTTAGCAATCTCGGGCTCAGGCGATCCCATGCTTACATTCGATGACAAGCTTGATGATATTCTCCGCTTATTAAAAAATCATACTTCTTTGCATTTTGGTATCTTTTATAAAAATAGAGATGTTGTTGGCATTGACAATGTTGAGTGGGACGCGTGTGTTATGACCAGCGAAAAAATAAATGGGATGAGTTCAATTAGAAGAATCGAATTGCCCGAGATCGATATTGCAAGCATTACATTAACGGGACCATACTCACTAATCGGGGATGCGATTGAATTTATGAAAGTAGTTTTATCCGAAAATAACGTTGAAGTAGATTTACCCCTCTACGAAATGTATCTCAAAGAAGGGAAGAATCCGGTTACAGAACTTCAGTATCCGATCTCGCCACAAAAATAGCCCGGAAATCCAAACGACTCCCGGGCTATCTATCAATACTCCTCAGCTAACATCACCGTTAACACTCTATGGCAGGTACCAAGCAGCGGATCCTCCCATTCGTTATAGCTCTCATTGTAGTAATCGATCTTCCAAAAAACCTTGTCGCCGTTCCAGCTAAGCTTGCCGAAGTCATGCTCTTTCCACGGATCGTTGTCCTCGCTAAAGCTGTTGTAATCCTTGATCGCTTGCAATAACCCGGGCAAATCCTTTACGCTCTGCACTCCGCCTGTTAGCACTACACCTCTCCCACTCCTTCTAAACTGATCATTCAAAATCGCTTGTTGTGTTCGTTCTAAAACCGGTCCCATATTTACCTCCTTATAAATTAACTATCAAGCAGGTCGACCTCCCGCCTCCCATACGGCGCAGAACAAACGGCTTGGACGGGTCAAGGTGGAGCACGCTACGACCTGAACGACCTTGAGGCGGACAGGCCGTTTGTTCTATAAGATGGGAAGACTGGCGGGAGAAAAACACAAAAAAAGAGGCGCTCATACAGACACGCCTCTTCGGAATTCTGTCCGACACACCGGACTGGCTCTAGATCTTTACCATGGCATCGGGAGGATCGAACCTGTACACCTCGCCGGTGTACCCGTACTCGACGAAGTACCGAATGCCCGCTTGCTGGAAGTGTGTTTCCAGCCCGATTGTCCCTAGTAGCACTGACCCACTGCATTCCCGGTGATCCCTGGTATAGATACCCACAACCGGGTAGTCATCCTTCTGCAATATCGGCCTCACCGTGGAGAACTTCAGACACTCGCCGTATGCGTCATCGCCCGGATAGTCTTTGTCGAAGTCCTCGTCTTGCTTCAACAAGTTCGCATCGCCCTTGCGAACTTCTGCGAACATTGCGTGAAGTCTGGTGTTGAACCTATCGGCCCAATAGTTGGTGCCCGTCTCGTCCATCAGCCACTCCGCAAGCTTAGGAGTGACATTCGGGACGAACAGCATGACCGAATCGCGCTTCATCTCCTTGATCGGCATTGACAGCAGCCGGTCGTAGATCTGTTCGGAAGACGCGGTCGTGAACGCTGGCGGCAGGAACAGCTCGGGTTGACGCTGATCGATGCGCCTGAGCGCCGCCATAGTCATCAACGCACTGCAACTGAAGTGCGGATCGGCCTTTAAGGCCGGCACATCTGATTCCGGCAGAGTGTATCGTACATAACCCAACAGCTTCGACATGACCTCATCGTCTTTGAGGCCTCGCAGGTAGATTGTCCGCGAAAGGCATTCGCGAATCATGCCAACCGCGAGACTTCGGTTTAGCATGCAGGCCTGGGCGATGCGGCTCGCTACGAGCGGGACGCCGAGTGAAACCTCGGTAGCCAGTGTTACTGCTCCCGCAGAGAACTCCTGTCCTTCGAGATACTCGCGCATCTCGCTCTTCTCCAGTCCTTTGAGGGTCATCTCAACGAGCTGGTAGTCAGGGTACTTCGACTGGTAGTTCTTGCGGATAGAATCGGCATCTGACCGCATTGCAGGAACCACATAGTTCCGATCCGGTCGACACTTCATCTTCACGAATCTCTCGCCGTCGACAACACTGGTGTTGGCCAGCTCGGCGATCTGTCTTCCTGCCGCCTTGATAACCGTTGTCTTGCCAACACCGGTCAAGCCGGAGACCAAGACGATCAGCTTGCTTCCGGATCCCGCTAAGACTCCGATCAGCTCGCTGATGAACTGCAACTGGCTCGGAAACATTTTCATCAAAGATCTCCGCCTTTCGGTTTTTGTGTGCGGCAACAATAAATCATACCAATTTGTTACTTATTTGTAAAGGATTGAGAAAGCTCTATTGCTGAGCCTCTTGACAAGAACCTAGCGCTAGGTATATACCTGAATTAGTAAGGCGTAAAGCAATATAAGCACGAAGTGCTTTTAACGCACTGAGTGGCTATCATATCTTGTTATAAAAAAAATAATATTGAGTGATGCCTGATCTAGTCTCGGGTGTCCTCTAATGGGAGGGGAGAAAGAAGGTTTAATGCTTCGTCTCCGCTCTCTTGTGTTTTCAATAGTAATGGTATTGCTGTCTGCCTCGACAGCTTTTGCCGCCCCCGACCTCTCAAAGGTCCAAAACTTCGCCACCAACGTCATCCAAGTCCTAGTCACTATCGCCGGCCTCTTAGCAGCCGGTTTTTTTGTTATGGGAGGTATAGGATACATTACAAGTTCCGGCAATCCGGAAAATCTCGATCGATCAAAGAAAGTTTTAGTATATTCTTCAATCGGTCTGGCCATTTGTATTGGAGCATTGGTCTTGACCGGTATTGTTTCCGACCTGGCAAATCAATCTTTCAGATAATAAAGATGAAAAAGCGCTCATATTTAATCGGAATCTTGATTCCGCTCCTCTTACCGAGGATCGCTTTTGCGGCAACAAACGCCGAGGTTGACCGGTTTGCCTCGGACGCGATGACGGCAATTCTAGCGCTAGCCGGAACGGCAGTAGTTTTCTTCCTGGTCCGAGGAGGATATTTATATATCACCTCATCCGGAGACCCGGCAGCGCTGGACGACGCCAAAAGAACGATCAGAAATGCTCTGATCGGACTCGTTATAGTAATTGCCGCCGCCTTTATGTCTAATCTCTTAAGCCAATCTTTAACCGAAAGCTCGACCGGCGGTTCGGCAACTGCTCTGCAGCTTGAGCCGATTGCTCCAACCGAGCAGACCGGAACGCTAACACAAATTCTGCTTGACGCCGTTTCCGGATTCCTGCAAAACATCATCGGCTCGGTTACGAAGCCGATACTAAACGGTATCGTCTGGTTCTTAACTTCAACTCCGACTCTTTCGACTAACTCGGTTGTGTTTAACTTTTGGCTGATCATAGTCGGAATTACAGATTCGCTTTTTGCTGTGGCTATCGCGCTTTTGGGATTTAGGGTGATGAGCGCCTCATCATTTGGCTTTGAGGATGTACCGCTTAAAGAACTCTTGCCGAGAATCGGGTTAGCATTTCTGTTGGCTAATACTTCGATCTTTTGGATCGACTGGATAATCGAGCTTTGCCAAGTAATGGTCAATGCCGTACTGCACGCTACCGGCGGACTCTCAAGCGCCTGGATAATTAACGCTTTTGATCCGGCAGCCCTGCTCTCCGGAACGACTGCTTTGATAACTTTAATTTTTGCGATTCTATTTATTTTGCTGGCTGTAGTCCTATTAATTTTCTACATCAGTCGTCTAATGATCTTGGCTTTCGGGGCTGTCATTTCTCCGCTCGTCTGTCTGCTTTCGCTATCTTCTAAGATGTCTGACTTTGTCGGCAATGCTGTAAAAATATATATCGTTACAATATTTACTGTTTTTCTGCATGTGATAATCATTCAACTAGCTTCCGCCTTTCTGACGGTCCCGGGGCAAGTCGGTGAAAACCCGATCATCGGGATACTTGTCGGTGTCGCACTATTTTCGGTTCTGCTAAAAAGTACTTCTGTTACGGTTCAGCTGGCCATGTCATCGCAAGCCGGTAATACCTTGAAAAAGTTCTCAACCCAAATAATTAACGTAATTAGCTCGAATTCAGGTAAAACTGCCGGAGCAGCAACTAAACTCGCGAGGGCAAAATGAAGTCGACAGTCGTACCTGCACAAATAACAACGGTCGAAGACAAAATCGCCGGATCTCTGAATTTCATACAAATAATTCTTTTGGTGTTTTCTTTAATCATCGGTACTGCTTTTTACGGTTTGATACCGCCGAAACTTCATTTGAGCTCTCTAAAAATCGCCTTGATGATTATTCAATTCGCAATCTTCGGCACGCTGGCTCTGAGATATCAAGGGAAAATATTGGCCGATTGGCTGGTAATTTATCTGCGTTTTAAGGCTCGTCCTCGAATCTATATTTTCACCAAAAACGATATTTCAAGCAGAGATCAATTAGTAGAGACAAAGATTGCCAGTGAAGAAAAAACACCGATTGCAATAACCGCAAAAAAGAAGAGTAGGGAAAATAAAATAATTGATAGACCGACGATTGAAAGCTCGGGATCAATTGTTTCAATAAGGCCATCGAAGAAAGGAGGATTTGATGTTGAATACCAGGAAGCGTGAGAAGTTCGGCTCGGCTCGAACCCAAGTCGGGATCAAGGAAGTTAGAGACGGGATACTGGTTCTGCCATACAACCGCTACCGCGCCATACTTTCAACTTCATCTGTTAACTTCGAATGCAAAGCGAGGAAGAACAAGATGTAATAGTCGATACTTTTCAAACATTTCTTAACTCCCTTAACTCTCCAATCCAAATTCTGATTCGGGTCAGAGAGCTTGACATCGACCGCTACCTTGAGGACTTCGAGCAGAAATGCGCCGGAGAAACGGAGAAGATATATATCGAGCAATCAAAATCATACAGCGAATTTATTCGAAAATTGGTCGCCGGCAATAAGATTTTATCGCGCCGTTTCTATTTGGTAATTCCTTACGACTCAAAGACCCCGGTCGAATTTGAAGTGGTAAAAGAACAGTTGAATTTGGAGCAAGAAATTATCATCAAAGGACTGGAGAAATTTGGTATGAACGCAAAGCCGTTAAATACTTTGGAAGTATTGGACTTGTTCTACAGCTTCTACCGCCCCGAACAAGCCAAAACCCAGCCGCTTTTAAAACAAATAATAAGGAAAGATAATGAGTAGGACTTTTTTTAAAACAAGAAAAGCCAAAAAGCGAATAGCCGAAGAACAAAGAAAAGCGCTCTCTTTTCACCTCGGCTTTCAGGACCAGCTAGATTTCATCACCTATTCGGGGCCTGAAGAATATCCTGACTATTTAATTGTTGACGGCCGCTATGTTAAAACTTTATTCGTTTCCGGCTTTCCTTATACGGCATCATCGGGCTGGTTGAATCACTTGATCAACTTTAATCATAATGCCGACATCTCTTACCATATCGAGCCGATCAATGCCATGTTGGCCTTGCCCAAACTAAACCGAAAAATCACCGAGCTAACATCGACTAAGCGGGCGATGGAGAGAGCCGGTAAGATAATCGGCGCCGAACTAACAGACCCGCTTGATTCGGCGATTGAGCTTCGCGATAAAATTCAGCGCGGCCAAGAAAATCTTTTTCAAATCTCGCTCTACATAACTTTATCCTGTGAATCATTGGCCGAACTTAATCGAACTGTGAAACTTTTGGAAACGGTTCTGGCCACCAGATTGTTCTATACAAAATCCGCTCTCTATCAGCAAATCGAAGGATTCCAGTCGGCCTTGCCGAGGTGCGACAACCAACTGGCACAGAAACGAAACTTAGACAGCTCAAGCGCGGCATTAACTTTTCCTTTTATCTCAAGCGAATTAGTACATGAATCCGGCGTGCTTTATGGAATCAACCGCTCTAACAGCTCTCTCGTGATTTTAGACAGATTCTCCCTGCCAAATGCCAACTCGATTCTTTTCGCTCAGTCGGGAGCCGGCAAGAGCTACACCGCCAAAGTCGAAGTTCTGCGCCACTTGATGCAAGGGACGAAAGTCATCGTAATCGATCCGGAAAGAGAGTACCAACAATTGGCTGCTTCGGTTGGCGGCACAAGGATCAAGCTTTCCGTTCATTCAAAGGAAAAAATAAATCCGTTTGATTTATCGGTTAATGATCCGGATAGCTTTGCCGATCATGTCCAGTCGCTAACGGAGATTATCTCTTTAATGGCCGATGGACTCTCGAGCGAGGAAAAATCGGTTGTCGACCAAACCATTCTTAAAACCTACAAAAAGTTTGGCTTTGGAAAGAAAGCGACAACTAAAACAAAAGTGAGAAGAAATAAAGATTATCCAAGGATGTTTGATTTCTATGCGACTTTGCGATCATTGAAACAGCCAAAGCTTGTTAAGCGACTGCAGAAATATACCACCGGTTCTCTCTCGGAAGTTTTTGACGAGCATACAAATATTGAGCTTGACAATCGCCTTGTGGTTTTTGACACCAAGGACCTGCCGGAATCAATCAGGCAAATTATGCATCTGATCATCGCTCAATTTGTTCAGAACCAAGTCCAAGGAGACATCTGCAAAAGAATCTTTGTTATAGACGAAGCATGGTTAATGCTTGAGCATGAAGAATCAGCTAGATTTATCGCCGGCATGGTTAGACGCGCTAGGAAGTACTATCTCGGAGTCAGTATTATCTCCCAGCAAGCCAACGACTTTTTATCAACCAATCATGGTCGAGCAATTGCTTCCCAAAGCGCCCTTAGAATTCTAATGAGACAGGACACCACTACTATTAGAAATGTCGCACAGGAATTCCACTTAAGTGAATATGAGCAACGATTCCTTCTTACTTGTGAGCGAGGCGAGGCGTTAATCATTGCCGATCAGCACCATGTAGCCGTAAAGATTACAGCTTCGGAAGACGAGCATCCGCTGATCACCACAGACCCGGCGGAGAGAACCAAGAAGAAATGAATCCGCAAACGATAAAAATTATCGCGGCAGCCTTTTCAATGAAAAAAGAGATTAAGTATCTCTTTTTCACTATGCTGGCGATAATTATGGTCCCGGTCTTTTCTGTACTAATATTAACCCAAGCCGGCATAAGTTTAGTTTCCAATGCGCTGGCGGAGTTTAATCCGCAGAACTTAGTTGTTGATATTAAGGATCCGTTAACCGGCGAAGTAATAGACCATGTAAACCAGCAAGTAGCATGGCCGATTGCCGGAACGGTTACATTGGAATACGGAGAGCATTCGCCATATCAGCCGTTTCATACCGGCATTGATATTGCCGGGCCAATCGGCGACCCTGTAATTTCATTTATGGACGGCAAAGTCATTTATGCGGATACGGTATCGTACGGCTTTGGCAGACACGTCAAAATAGATAACGGACACTTCATCACTTCTATCTACGCTCACTTAGATACTATCGATCCAAACATCCATGTCGGAGATACGATTCCCGCAGGAACTATCATCGGCACCAGGGGCAACACCGGCTGGTCAACCGGCCCGCACCTTCACTTCCAAACTAACATCTTCGGCATCCCCGTCAACCCTAGGACGTTTCTACAAGGGAATCCTAATTAAAAAGGTATATCTTCAATATTAATTTCAGAACTATCATCTGAAGTAATTTGTGGCTCTTCAAATTCTTCTGTCAATTCTGCAGAATATCCCTCTATAGCTCCTTTGAATAACTCATCAACCTCATGACGAAATTGGTCTTTATCTTCCAAAAACTGCTTTAATTTATTGTAGATATTTTCATATATTATTTGATGTGCTTTATTTCCAAGCGCATCTGCGTTAAATTCATCAACCTCAAAATCTTCTGTTTCTGCGGCCTCTAATATTGAAAGAAGCCCATCCTTGTTGATCTTATCAATTTCTTTGTAACCGCTTCCGTCATAATAGAAAGCCTTATTATTTTCAATCTTGAGATATTTCATCTTACCTACTTTTTAAAACTATTATAAATTAATTTTCGAGCATCATAAGCATCTTCTCCTGCCTCTAATGCGTTTAATAAGGTATCGTAACTATTGATCTGATGTTGACCATCTGCAGTTAGAAATTCTTTGTCTCCGGACGATCCGGAATATAAGAAGTAATTATCCTTATCATCAATAATTTCTCTCTGCGTATATAATATATAATCAGGGTGCATAAGCATTCCAACAGTGCTATTGTGTGTTACAACTATAACGGGTAGCTCTTTCGACAATTCTTTAATTTCTTTATTAACATTATCTTTCAGGAATAGATTGTCAAAAGAAGATTCAGGCTCATCGATTAATAACATTTCGTATTGGCGAGCATCTTGCAATACTTTGAGCAGATTGAATTCAGCTCTTTCACCACCGGAGATTTTCTTGTCGAATTTATTGAGGACATAATAGGACACTTTGCAGAAGTACTTATATAATTCGCTTCTTTCCAATCTTTCGAGTTTTTTTAATTCCTGTAAAAAACTCAGTGGTGAATCATATTTGCTATAAGCCGGTGCAAAACTTATTTGTTTGCCACACTCGTCATGTAATTCTTGTGCGCAATTATATTTTGTTCCAACAGCCCTAATTTTGAATTTTTCAAAAACCAGATCTTCATTGATTATTATCTCTTTTCTTATCGCCTTAGCAATAGCTTCAAATCTGCGAAGCTTCTCTCTCTCCATCTTTATGTTAAAGAAGTTAATATCTGAATCTTCAACCTTCGGGCTAGCGGTGTTATGTTCGAGTTTCTGCCTAATGTCTAGAACTAACTCATTAATCCACTGTTTCTTTACTTGTTCTGTCCGCTCAACCTTAAATTGCTTCTCTAAATCGCCGTATAAACCGTTCAATTGTTCTGACGTGATATGTTTATTTATTGTGTTGTTATATATATTGTCTTCCTTCAGGAGCTTTACCGCTTTGATCAATCGTATAAGATTCTCATTTGACCTTAGTTGAAATGGGGTTTCTGTGAAAAGAACAGCATTTGAAAAGTCGTCATGAAGTTTTTCGCTCGTTGCGAACTCGACTAAACTTTTAATATATTTATCAATATTAAAATTGGTGGCATAGCGATCAATATCTACAACACAATCAACGACTGTTTTAAATTCTTGTAAATATTTTTCCCTAACTGAGCTTTTTTCTTTTTCTACAATTTCATTGAACTTCTTGTCATCATTTTTTATTAGATCAAATTGCTTTATGTATTTAATTGACTTGTCACCAATATCATAGATTTTTGACAACTTGTCCAAGAAGAATGTTTTTCCGGACGACCTTCCTCCAAGAATAACATTTAGTCCATTTGATAATTGCTGACCGTTATTTAGTATTTGAAAGAAATCGTGGCTTTCTTTATTAGTTATGAAAATTTTATTTTTATCGGATAATAGAGATTTTAATGCGGCCAGAGATAATAAATCAGCATCAGTTTTAATATAAGTCTGCTTTCCATGGGTCTGTTCAATGTCTAAACTCGCGCTGATTCTCAAGTCGCTAAATAAAACTGGGGTGGGGGAATTCGCATCTTTTATGACTCGATTGAACTTTTTCGGACTCTGAACTTCTCCGGCAATAACACAATTATCGAGAGCCTCAATAGCGCTATAATTTATTTTTGGCTTTTTTTCATAATGCGGAATTAACAAATAATTATTCAAATCGATGAATATTTCTTGCAACTTGCTAACAGTGATTTCGCTATTGTCTGCTACCTCCCTGGATATAGCACTGCATTTATTAGCAAAGTCTTCAGAGCTATTAATTTCTCCAATTAGAAGAAGATGGCCAT
>Ga0116161_1002988_pt1 | contig 15445 bp, 16 predicted proteins | sample AD_JPNAS3_MetaG_FD_89877 | JGI IMG/M metagenome (GOLD analysis project Ga0116161, IMG submission 89877) | Active sludge microbial communities of municipal wastewater-treating anaerobic digesters from Japan - AD_JPNAS3_MetaG | ecosystem: Engineered > Bioreactor > Anaerobic > Digestate | place... | reverse complement strand
CGGATCTTCAGAAATGCCATATTCAGGCGCGAACATCCGTGAGTATGCACCGCAGGTGGTTGGTGCAAATACAAACACGCACATCGGCTCGTGAACCCCTCCCTTGAGAACAGCGCATCCATGGGAATCGAGCCAGGCGCGATCAACTGCATCTGTGTCTTTCAATGCAACAAAGACCGTTGGATTACCTGCGCTCAGGAGCCGGGGAGTAATATCAAGAAGATCCCTTGAATCAAGCCCGAGAGCCTGTGCGCAAATTGTCCGGTCAAACGTTCTTCCCTCGCTGATTGGAGGAGTGCGCAGCCAAATCAACGGGCATGGACCTTTGTCCACACGAATGGGTACGGGCCCGACTTTTTCCTCCAGCACAAAATGCTCGCTGTTCGCCGGTAGAATTCCCTCAGCCAAAAGAACGAAGCCTGTTCCGATCGTGGGGTGGCCTGCAAAAGCCATCTCTTTTCCCGGTGTAAATATGCGCACGCCTGCCGCGCAGTCTGCCCGGGTTGACGGGACAACGAAGCTTGTTTCTGAAAGATTCATCTCTCTGGCAATCTTCTGCATGGTCGCATCATCCATTCGGGAAGCATCGGGAAACACTGCCAGGGCATTTCCTGCCAAAGGCTGATCCGTAAAAACATCAACGACCCGATAACGGTATGCGCGGGCATTGCTCATAGTTTTTTCCCTGTTCTCACATCTAACAACGTGCGACACCTCAACAGCCCAACGCAATGATGTGTGCCAAACACCAAATGCAGCCGTCAATAAATTGAACCGTCTTCATTTCTTTCCTTTTCTTCCCCAACTGGCATCTGCCTGGATACTCTTGTTGGCTAAGATTATTCCCTGGTCCATGATTCATCTATTACCTGGCAGATCACTTCATCCGGCCAACTTTTTTTAAACATTTTGTCAGGTAATTTTTCCAATATGGATGAAATACGTTTTCCATTAGACATTGCTTTTGCCAAATCGTTCGATAACGATAAAGGGGCGGAATCCGTTTTCCGGGATATTGCATCCATAACAGCGGAAGGCACATCGCGTAACTTACTGACAATTTTGCCATGCACGAGACTCGTCAACATTGAGTTATCATATCCGCCAAAAGGCGCCCTGATATCATCTTTGAAAAATACAAGGGGCTTACTGGCTGCATAGGCAAGAGCCGCCTCTACGATCATTCCCTCGTCGGGGACACGTCCATTCAGACTGCATACCATCGCGCTGCATCTTTCGATCAGCTCGTATACGTCCAGAGAAAATATGGCATAATCCATGCGGGTACGTATACCGGATACGGTGGATGGAAACGATGAGTTTGAGAAACGCAGGACATAACTTTCCAATCCGTCACGATGGGGCAGGAATGTTTGGAAACCCTCATCTTCCAGTACTTTGGCAATTGCGCTCATGCGGCTAATTTCTTCTGCACAAAATAATGGACCTGAACAATAAATTCGGTATCTTTCCATGTTGGATTTCCAAGGTCGCTATCGAAAATATCTTACGAAGCGCAGCGATCAGCTGCATTGGTTATACCTCTCCGTATCTATTTTGTAGCCCAGGCGCACCCATTATCGGCAGAAGCACCGAGATCTGCTACAAACCTAAATATCTTCCCATCATTACGGATGTATCTGAAGTCGTATACAATCGCACCCTGGCTGACATATACATATGTACCACCGGTTTCGTCAGAAGTGATTTCCCGCCAACGGGTTTCAAACACCGATGGTCTTCCCCCGGGCAGTCTCTTCAATTCCTTCTCTTTTAACCTCTTTACGGGGATGCGTGCACTGCCACCCTCATAGACGACATATCCAGCGTCATCATTATCTGATTGGATTACAAATTGAATTCTAAGGATGTTCTTTAAGCCAACGGATTTATAGCATCTGAAATTGTCTTGATCCGCCACAGCGGAACATGCCGCGAAAAAGACGATCACCAAAATGCCTACCAGTCTATTCATTAGGGCCTCCACATTATTTGATGTGCATAATGATGAAATCATCCGCAGCGCGGCGATCGGCTTTATTGACCTGCTTCGGATCCTTTATCTCCCAGATTTTTTCAAAAGAATTTTGATAGCTTTTTCCAATGCTCGGTTAAATTCTTCCGGACGACTCATCATTAAGAAATGATCCGCCTTCTTCAGTTATACATTTCATCCGAAACCAACCATTACAACCAACATTAAAACAAATTGGAAAACGTTGCGTCATATAGAAACACGAAAACCGAAGTTTCATCCCAGTCCGAAGATCAAATGAATGGATAATGAAAATATTCTCTTCAATATCTTCATTAGACGGCATCACCAGATAAATTTAATCGGAATTAAACAACTCCGGGTGATTCTTGTTCATCCAATCTTCAACTTTTTTGCGAATGTTTTTTGCCAGCGACAACATTGCTTCCGCTTCATGATCGGATACCATCCCTGCTCTTTCATAGCCGCCTACATTTCGCTTTTTTCGAAAGAAGTCAAACTGCGTCACCACCGAAGCGGGTAAGTTAATGGTGTAAACAAGAGATTGGATAACGCGAAAGTGATGCGCCTCGCGCACGGCTCGATATCCGCACGCCGCAAGTGCCGCCGTCGCCGCCTGCAAAGCGGCATTGTATGCGATGTTGAGACGCCAGTCCGCACTCAATCCCGAAGCCGTACAATCTTGCAAATCCCGATCGGCAACAGCCAAAAGATCAGCAATTTCCTGAGGGCTTGTCGTATGAGCAGACAGCCAGTTGTTAAGCTGCCAGTTTTTTAAGCTCATGCTCGTCTCCAATCAGATATATTTTCTCACCGGTCATGATGGATTTTATGAAATGATTTTTCTTTGCCAGCTTTTCCCGGAATTCGCGAGCAGGGTAAACAGTTGGATTGACTTCCCGGCCTAATATCTCTTGCGCCTTATTCAGCGCCGCAACCACATCCAAAAAAGTAACCCGGCCTACGACAAATACATCGACATCGCTGTCGGCTTTTTCACTCCCGCGAGCTATAGAACCATAAATAAAAGCGCAATCGATCTCCTGCGCTATCGGCGTCAGTGCGATTTTTAGAATATCGCCGATTCCGGCAGTCTTGATGATGATGCTTTTTAATTCGCCAAATACGGGGGACTTAGAATTGGCCTGATAATAAATCTGCTTGCCCTTACTAGTTCTTGTCACCAACCCCGCATCAACCAGCGAATTAACTTGGCGCTGCACCGCCCCCATTCCGCCTCCGGCCACACGGACAATCTGACGCAAATAAAATGATTCATCGGCATGCCCGTAAAGCAATGATAAGACGGCTTGCCTCGTCTTGCCGAACATGATTTCGGAAAGTTTATTGGTTATTGCTATTTTACCCATGGCTTATTGTACCTTTTTCGGGTGCAATCGTACCCGTTATAGGTGCGTATGTCAATCATTTTTAACAGGTCGGGATCAGATCTTTACGGGCTGTTGCCCAAATCCTTAGAGTCGCTAGAGTTGCGGTAGGGACACGCTTCGACAGGCTCAGCGTCCTGCATCAACTGACAGTCTCCGCGAATAAAGGGTCGGGGAACCGTCGGCGCGATCGGGGATCGCGCCCTACAATATCAGAATCCAAAGGTATTCAAGGGAAAAGGGGCAAGGAACAAGTAAAAGGACAAGGTAGAGAAAACGTCCACCCCCTGCACCCCCGCCACGGACAAGCTCCTTCAATTTTTACTAAATATCCGCTGATCTCTATTTTCTTTAATATCCCCGGCATGATCGAGTTAACATTATTCTGTACGATCATGCTTTTCTCTCTTTGACCTCACACCTTTTTTATGCAGCGGCAATGCTTTACCTGCTGTGATTTTCAGTTTTGTAGTTTTTTCCAAAAACTTGTCAAAGTCGCTTGTCGGCTGCACCGCTTCGTGTTTCAGGCGATTGGCTTCATATTTTTCAAATTCTATGTGCCCATGTTCTTCGGCCATTTCCTGTGAAATTCTTCCGGCATACGTCAGGATATTTCTCTCATTGAATCGCAGGAAGGCGTCGAGCTTCTTTATCCAGTCGGCCATGTGCATCGGCGTGTGACGCCGCGCCTGATCTTCTGCATAATCCAGGTACATGGTGACCATGCGATTGAGTTCGCGGATTTCGTCTTCGTCAAGATAATTCTTGGCAACGGTAACATCTGTTTTGCGAATCATCCCGTGCGGTGCGTTTTTCCATGTTGTGAGGCCCATGTGCGGTTTTTGCGCATCAGCCCGATGATAGATGACTTCCGAGGCAGTGTGCCCATGAATCGCCCAGTGCAGTTTGTTTTGTACGGTGGCAAAAAAGGTCTGGGTTATTTTGGCGCCGGGGTCGTAATCAATGCTGGTGGCATAGATATCGGTGATTTTCTGGTAAAACATCCGCTCCGAGGCGCGGATGGCACGGATGCGTTCAAGAAGTTCATCGAAGTAGTTATCGCCCAGGGTGCGGCCTTCTTTGAGCCGGTCGTCATCCATGGTGAAGCCCTTGACGAGAAGCTCCGAAAGACGGGCGGTGGCCCACTGGCGAAAGGCCGTGCCGCGAGCGGAACGTACCCGATAGCCGACGGCGAGGATGGCATCGAGGTTGTAGTGAGCCACCATACGCGATACCTGACGGACGCCTTCGTTTTGAACTATTCGGAATTTCCGAATAGTTGCCGCTGTATCAAGTTCGCCCTCTGCATATATGCCCTTCAAGTGCTCATTCACAGTGGGAACTGTTACCTGAAAAAGTTGTGCAATCAGCCGCTGAGTAAGCCAGACGGTTTTGCCGTCTATGCGCACCTGTACGCGGAGGGCGCCGTCTTCATAGATCAGTAATTGGCCATTAGGAGATTTTGGAATCAGATCATTTGCCATAGCCGATCTCCTTTAGATTTTGACAGATTAGTTTGCCAAGCTTTGCGCCATCTTCCATCTGCTTTTTAGGTTCTGCAAGATATATAAACCCAGGGATCGCATGTTTATATTCCGCCGCATCCATATTGGAACAAAGCGCATCCGCGGCGCGCTAAAGATTAGATTCAAAGTCGAGGTTCGCACCGCCGTTATTCTTGTCTTTCGCCATTTTCAGCGCCCCACATTATTTTTTTCTGTATTTGATTCTATAAGATGTGACTTTTTATTGCCGGAAGGAATAATACAACTTCTTAAAAACATTGCAAGAATAAAATGGTGGAAAGAACGCTTCGACCAACAAGACCAGCGACCCGCTTTAATCGACAGGCTCAGCGACTTGCATCAACTGACAGTCGGCGCGATCGGGGATCGCGCCCTACAATTTCAGCGTCTGATGGGGTTCAATGAAAAGGAGCAAGGGACAAGTTGCAAGGAAAAGGCGAAAGGATAGGATGCATCCACCCCCTGCGCCCCCGCCAGTGGGGAACATTGTGGATATATGCGATTAATGCAATAAATTTAAAATCACCTTGATCATGATGTCTTTTTCAGAAGACTTGCTGGCGGCAATCATCAATGTAAGAGCAACAAGAGCATTATCATCGATTCTTTTATTGCCTTCTTTGGTGAGCAGAAGTCCCGTTTTGTGCAAAAAACAGACAAACAGCGCCGCGGCGATGCGTTTATTGCCATCCACAAAGCTGTGATTCTTTGTTACGAAGTAAAGCAGGTGTGCTGCTTTGTCTTCCGCAGTGGGATAAACATCTTTGCCGTCGAAGGTTTGATAAATCGCACCGATGGAACCCTGAAAGCTTTTATCTTTTTCCTGACCAACCAAAGCGGAATCCCGAAATTTCTTTTTCATCTGTTCAATGATGGTTCTGGCTTCTTCGTAGGTCAGTTTGTATTTTGCTTTCTTCGTCCCTTTGGGAGATGCAAGGCGCTGGTGGTCGAAGTCGTCCAGAATATTCAATGCCCACGAGTATTCGGAAATGATTTGAACAATGCCCTTCGCTTCATCCGAAACGCCATCCAGAAGCGCAACATTGCCCAACAGATGCACGGCGTTTTGTAACTCATTGATCTTGTTTTGCTGGGCATTCAGCCGTTTTTCGTTGATGGTGTAGCCATCCACCAGATGTTTGCGCAAAACATTGGTTGCCCAGATACGGAATTGGGTGCCGCGGAGCGATTTAACTCTGTAACCAACAGAAATAATTACATCGAGATTATAGTGTATTGTGTCATATCTTTTTCCATCAGAGGCAGTTATCCGGAATTTCCGGATAACTGATCGCGGCTTCAACTCGCCTTCGCCAAAAATGTTTTTGATATGTTCGTTAACTGTTCGAATATCTTTTTGAAACAGTTCTGACATTTGTTTCTGTGTCAGCCAAACTGTGTCTTCTTCCAAACGTACTTCCAGTTTGTTCTTATATAAAAGAACCTGGCCTTTGGTATTATCAATGGATACCTGAGTTTTCATTGTATTCCTTGTAAAAGACACATCAAATAATTATTTTTTTCAGGATAATTAAGAGAGCTTTGAAAAGCTATCCTTTTGCTTCCACCTGGTCTTTCATTTTGACTTGCATCTTACAACTTATTGAATACAGTGCAAGAATAAAATGGTGGAAGAAAATGGTGGAAGAACACTTCGACTGGCTCAGCGACTATAGGGTCGGGGAACAGTCGGCGCGCTCGGGGATCGCGCCCTACAATTTCATCGTCCGATGGGGTTCAAGGAAAAGGAGAAGGACAAAGGTCAAAAAGAATCCACCCCCTGCGCCCCCGTCAGCGGGGGACATATGCCTTCGGCGCGCTACATGCGCCAATCCAGTTTGTGGCAATTTATTTCAGGAAATTGTCTTCGATGAAATCGGCAATCGCTTTAGCATCATTGATGTCAAGGCAGGGAACATCCACGCCAAGTTTCACATCCGAAGCGACCGCAATCAGGCCGTCTTCTTTTTTGCTGATCAGCTCGCGCTTGAGTTCGGAACGGAACACTTCAATTTTCGGATAGTCATTCACCTTGAAACCCTCGGTGAGAATGATGTCCGCTTCGCGAATATAGTTGTCACGAATTTCCGAAAAGGTCTGATCACGGTCCACGTCCTGGATAATCGCGATCTGATGAGGAGAAGAAACCACGGTTGTATGCGCTCCGGCCTGTTTATGACGGTAACTGTCCTTGCCTTCATGGTCAATGTTAAAACCATGACGGTTGTGTTTGATCGTGGCGACACGATAACCCCGGCCAACCAGGTCGGAAATAATTTTTTCCAGAAGGGTTGTCTTGCCGGAATTGGATTTCCCGACAATGGATACGATGGGTATGGCCATATTTTCCCTCCTTTCTTCCGTCACTTGTAAATGAATAACACATAATCACGTACCTGCCAATTTTTGATTTATGGTTTTACAGATTACTTGACTTCCCTGACGGATGTGATATAGAACGATCGTTCTAGTATGAATAATGGCGCAATCGTCTTCCAAAAGGTTTGAATGCGGTTGAAATTGTTTGACACACCACAAAAAAGAGGATAGGGTTCCAAAACCTAACTTATTGATAATATATAACATTATAAAGGATCCTTGTGAAATCCGCGCAAAAAGACCAAGTCATTCAAGTTCTGGCAACAGGTTTCGGCGCCGGCCTGTCACCCGTCGCGCCCGGCACTGTGGGAACCTTAGTCGGGCTTGTGATTTGTCTTTTCAGTTACCCGCTGGCCTGGCCGTTACGGCTTCTTTATGTGGTTGCGATATCAGCCGTTTCCGTTTATGTTGCCGGGCAGGCGGAAAAGCTGTATGGAAAAACAGATGATCAACGTATTGTCATTGATGAAATCGCCGGCCTTCAGGTCACAATGCTGCCGGTGGCCATCACCGGTCTGCACCTTTTGCTTGCGTTTGTTCTTTTCCGGATTTTTGACATCTGGAAGCCTTTTCCACTGAACCACTTTCAAAAGTTTCCGGGAGGATGGGGCGTGGTGGCCGATGATCTCGGCGCCGGCGTTTACGGCGGCCTGGTGTTGTTCTTATTTACTTTAACAGGTGTTTTATGAAGATTGGAATATTAACCATTGGCAATGAATTGATGAACGGACGCATTGCCGATACGAATTCATCATTTATTGCCCGCGAAATCAACCTGCAGGGATGGCAAATTGAGACAATGATGTCGGTCGGCGATGATTTTGCCGTCATTAAAAGCCGCCTGCATTACCTGCTGTCCCTTACCGATGCGGTGATCTGCACCGGCGGTCTTGGCCCGACCGCGGACGATATTACCACAGCCGCCATTGCCCGGGCCTTTGATCTGCCGCTGTTCACAGACGAGGACGTTTTGCAGTCCATCAAAGACAGATTTGCAAGATACCATTTTCAATGGATAGAAAATAACGCCAAGCAGGCCGTGTTTCCGCAAGGATCGGAAGTTATCGTCAATCCGGTTGGTACGGCACCGGGATTTGCTTTGCAGGTAAGCGGCAAACTGGTTTTTGTTATTCCCGGCGTTCCCTCCGAAACGCAGCGAATGCTTCCTGAAGGCGTCATTCCGATATTGCGCCGGCATTTTCCGCAAACCGCCGGACACACGCTCAAACAAACCATTAAAACCTTCGGGCTGGGGGAAGGAGCCGTAGATAAAAAGCTGGCGGACGTTAATTTTGCAGACCTGGGCGTGAACGTCGGATTTTATCCCGTTTTCCCGGAAAACCATGTGGTGCTGATCGCGCACGCCGACTCCCGGGAGCAGGCGCAAAAGAATCTGCAAAAAGCACAGGATGAAGTGACGGCACGCCTCTCTGATTATATTTTTTCCTTCGGCGAGCAGACGCTGGAAGAAATCATCGCCGAAGAACTGACCGAAAAAAAGCTAACCATTGCCATTGCGGAATCCTGTACGGGGGGGCTGATTGCCAATCGCCTCACCGATGTCTCCGGCAGTTCCGTTTATTTTGAACGCGGTCTTGTAACCTACAGCAATGAAGCCAAAATCAGCATGCTGAACGTTCCTGCAGATATCATTGAAAAGCACGGCGCGGTAAGCGAAGAAACGGCAAGGCTCATGGCCGAGGGTGTCCGGAAGATTTCAGGAACCGATCTGGGCCTCTCCTCCACCGGAATCGCCGGACCAACCGGCGGGACCAAAGAAAAACCGGTCGGCACCGTTTACGTGGCGCTGGCCGATGGCAGCCGAACGGTTTGCCGTCATCATACATTCCGATGGGACCGCAAAAGAAACAAGCTGGCGTCCTCGGAAGTGGCCCTGATGATGCTGAAAAACTATTTACAGGATAAAGCCTGATGACAACTGCCGAAAAAAATATCCGCGCGTTTCTGGCCATTGAGCCTCCGGAAGATATTTTACAGGCAATGTCACGCCTGCAGGAAAAACTCAAACGCGAAGTAAGCGGCCGGATTAGCTGGACGAGGCCGGAGGGGTGGCACCTCACATTGAAGTTCTTCGGCGACGTTTCGATGGAGGATGTAGAGAAGATTTCCTCCGCTGTGCAAAATCGGGTGGCATCGGGATTGTCTCTGAATCTGAAACTTGAAAAACTGGGCGTGTTTCCTGATGCCCGCAGACCACGGGTTCTCTGGTGCGGCACGGCAGGCGATGTGTCACAGCTTTCTGTCCTTCAAAAGCAGCTGGACACCGATTTTGACGCCCTCGGGTTTCCAAATGAAGACCGGCCTTTCCGGGCGCATGTAACGCTTGCCCGGATGAAAGATCCGCGTGGCGTGACGGGACTTGGCGAAGCCCTGGCCAAACACGGCGCATTTGCCGCCGGGGAATTTATCTGCCGGGAACTGATTTTATTTCAAAGCCAACTGACACCCCGGGGAGCAATTTATACGAGGCTGGCGGTTTTTCCTTTGAACGGATGATGTTTCAATTGTCGTATTTTTCGCAACAGTACAAAGAGAAGACGGGCGAACAACATAAGATGATGAATAACATTTTTTCATCAAAAGATTATAGGGTTTGGCTAAGTGAGATCAAGTCGCGAATAGCGGCTTCACGTATTCATGCCGCCAGATCTCTTAATAAAGAACTGATTAAATTATATTGGGATATCGGTAAAAGCATTATTGAAAGTCAATCAAAGCATAAATGGGGACAGAGTATTGTTGAAAAGTTATCGCAGGATCTTGCGGGTGAATATGAAAATCTGAGAGGATTTTCACCGGATAACCTGTGGCGAATGAGAATGTTTTATCTCTCATACAAGGATCAGCCAAAACTGGCACGGCTTGTGCCAGAAATTCCGTGGGGGCACAACGTGCTCATCATGCAAAAAGTTAAAGAGATAAAAGCCAAAGAATATTATTTACGATCTTCTGCGGAGTTTGGCTGGTCGAGAAATGTGCTTCTTAATCAAATTAAGGCTGACGCATATGAATTAAGTTTAAAGAAAAAACAGCATAATTTCGAAAAAGCACTGCCCGTTCATCTGGCGGAACAGGCGGATGAATCATTGAAAAGCGTTTACAATTTGGATTTTTTAGGAATTACCCGGCCGGTTTTGGAACGAGAATTGGAAAAAAGAATTGTTGAAAAAATAAAAAATTTCATCCTTGAACTTGGCGCAGGATTTTCTTTTATCGGTAATCAATACAGGGTTGAACTAGATGGTGATGAATACTTTGTCGATCTTTTATTTTTCAATCGTACCCTAAGATGTCTTGTGGCAATAGAACTCAAAACCGGTGATTTTAAACCCGAATATGCAGGTAAAATGGATTTTTATTTGCATTTATTGAACGATACAGTAAAACTCAAGGACGAAAATCCTTCAATCGGCATTATTCTATGTGCGCAAAAGAAAAACATCATTGTAGAATATGCATTAAGATGCGCAAAAAATCCGGTAGGTGTAGCTGAATATAAATTAACCAGAAAACTGCCTGCCGACTTGAAAAAATATCTGCCATCAGAAAAAGATTTGATCGCTCAGGTGATCGAAGAAATGAAGGATAAATAAATTAACACTTTCTGCGAAAGGGGCAATTTATACAAAGCTGGCGGTATTCTTGGCGGCGGGATGAAGGCGCAGTAATGATTTTACCATCTGGTCATTCCGGACAAACGAAGCGCGATCCGGAATCCAGGAAATATTTGAAAAATAAATTACAAATTAAAGGGTGAAGGAGGTCATCTTAATATGTGTGCAGATATGGACAGATCAAAAGCCGTGGATTTGGCAATCACGCAGATTGAACGGCAGTTCGGCAAGGGATCCATCATGAAACTGGGCAGCCATGATCGCGTGGCCGACGTACCGGCTATTTCCACCGGTTCGCTGAGCCTTGACATTGCGCTGGGGACATTCGGTGTTCCGCGCGGCCGGGTAGTGGAGATTTACGGGCCGGAATCCGGCGGGAAAACCACACTGGCACTGCACATCGTTGCCGAAGCGCAAAAGAAAAACGGCATCGCGGCTTACATTGACGCGGAGCACGCCCTGGACATGACCTACGCAAAAAAAATCGGCGTCAATACCGACGAGCTCCTGATCTCCCAGCCGGACACCGGTGAACAGGCCCTTGAAATCGCCGAAACGCTGGTGCGCAGCGGAGCGCTCGACGTGCTGGTGGTTGATTCCGTGGCGGCGCTTGTTCCCAAGGCGGAGCTCGAAGGGGAAATGGGCGATGCCCAGATGGGGCTGCAGGCACGCCTCATGTCGCAGGCGCTGCGCAAACTCACGGGCAGCATCAGCAAATCCAAGACAACCGTTATTTTCATCAATCAGCTGCGCATGAAAATCGGTGTCTTTTTCGGCAATCCCGAAACCACGACCGGCGGCAACGCCCTCAAATTCTACTCATCCCAGCGTCTTGACATCCGCAAGATGACTTCCATTAAAAACGGCCAGGATGTCATCGGCTTCCGGACCCGGGTGAAAGTGGTTAAAAACAAACTGGCCGCTCCTTTCCGGGAAGCGGAATTTGACATCATTTTCGGCGAAGGCATCTCGCGCGAAGGCGATGTGCTGGACCTCGCTGCGGAAAACGGCATTGTTGAAAAAAGCGGAGCCTGGTATTCCTACAAAGGCGACCGGCTGGGCCAGGGACGCGACAATTCCCGGATTTTCCTCAAGGATAATCCGGATGTCCTTGCGGCCGTGGAAAATGACGTCCGCGAAAAGCTTGGAATCGTGGAAAAAGATCAGGAATCCTAGCGTGAAAGCCCTGGATCTGGCGGCAGCCAAGCAGAAAGCGTATCGTCTTTTATCGATGCGGCCTCATTCGGAAAAAGAACTGGAAAAAAAACTGCGGGAGAAGGGATTTCCCGCAGCTGTCGTAAAAGAAGCGCTGGAAAAACTCCTCGATTTGAAGTATCTCAATGACGCGTCTTTTGCCATGCAGTGGGCGCGGAACCTCGCGACAAACAAACTGTGGGGCAATCGAAAAATCATCGCCAGCCTGCAGGAAAAAGGCGTACCTGCCCGTTTGATCAACGATGCCGTCGCTTCGGCTAGGCAGGACATGACCGAAGAAAACGCCATTGCCATTTTGATTAAAAAACGGACGGCAAGGAAGAGCACGGGGTTAATGAACGTCAAAGAAAAACAGAGAATATTCCAAAGCCTGATGGGGCGCGGATTCCCCCCGGGCTTGATCTTACATCAACTGGGAAAGTCAGCGGAGGAAGATACGGATGGTTAAAACAGGCGACGCGATACGGGAAAGTTTTATTAAATTTTTTGAAGGCAAGGGACACACACGGGTTCCAAGCTCCGCGCTGATTCCCAAGGATGACCCCACACTCCTTTTCACCAACGCGGGAATGGTACAGTTTAAAAACGCATTTCTGGGTCTCGAGAACAGGGGTTATACGCGGGCCGTATCCTGCCAGAAATGCGCGCGCGCAGGCGGCAAGCACAATGATCTGGAAAACGTCGGAGTGACCGCACGCCATCACACCTTTTTCGAAATGCTGGGCAATTTTTCCTTCGGCGACTATTTCAAGGAAGAAGCGATTTCCTGGGCATGGGAATATCTCATTGACGTGGTCAAACTGCCCAAGGATAAACTATGGGTGACAATTTTCGAAAACGACGACGAGGCTTATAAAATCTGGCATGAAAAAATGAAAGTGCCCGCGGAGCGCATCATCCGCATGGGAGAAAAAAGCAATTTCTGGATGATGGGAGAAACCGGCCCCTGCGGCCCCTGCTCCGAAATCCTCTACGATCAGGGCGAAGGCACCGGCTGCGGCCGCCCCGAATGCGATGTTTATTGCGACTGTGACCGCCACCTGGAAATCTGGAACAACGTTTTCACACAATACGACCGCGACGAAACCGGCAAACTGACTCCTCTGGCCAAACCCAGCATCGACACCGGCATGGGATTGGAGCGCCTCACCGCCGTCATTCAGGGCGTCAAAAGCAACTACGATACCGATCTGTTTGCACCGATCATCCGTTTTGTCGAAAAAGCATCCGGAAAAACCTACGGCAAAAATGCGGATCATGATATCTCCATCCGCGTCATCGCTGACCACAGCCGTGCCGTCACTTTCTTAATCGGTGACGGGATCATGCCGTCGAACGAAGGCCGCGGTTATGTGCTGCGCCGGATCCTGCGCCGTGCCGCCCGCCACGGAAAAATGCTCGGCATCAACAAACCGTTTCTGAATGAGGCGGCGATGGTCGTCATCGACATGATGAAATACACTTACCCGGATCTGGCCGACAAGGCATCCTACATTACCAAAGTCATCCTCAACGAAGAGCAGCGTTTCATGGAGACGCTGGACGCGGGGCTGCGCGTTTTGCAGGAAGAAACGGCCGGGCTCAAAGAAGCAGGCAAATCGGTTTTGCCGGGCTCGCTGATTTTCAAGCTTTATGACACTTTTGGATTCCCGACCGATTTAACGGCGGATATCGTTAAAAAAGACGGTATGACCCTTGATATGGACGGATTTGAAGCCCAAATGGAGCTTCAGCGCGAACGGGCACGCGGCGCCTGGAAAGGCAGCGGCGAAGAAGCGGTGGCGGAATGTTACCTGAAAGTATCGAGTTCAGGAATCCAGAGCGAGTTCTGCGGCTACGAAGGTGTGACCCGGGACAAGGCAAAAGTCACCGCCATCCTTGTGGACGGAAAACCTGTGGACATCGCACGCGAAGGACAACAGGCCGAAATCGTCCTTGATGCCACGCCTTTTTACGGCGAATCCGGCGGGCAAACAGGCGACACAGGGTACCTGGAAGGAGCTGATTTCAATTTCATTGTTGAGGATACCAAAAAGCCGGTTGAGAACTTCATCGTCCATAAAGGCAGCGTGAAAAGCGGCGAAATCAAAATCGGAGCAACCGCAAATCTGGTAGTCGATCTGGAACGACGCAGGGCCATTGCCGCCAATCACTCCGGCACGCACATTCTTCAGGCAGCGCTCAAGGCCGTGCTGGGGGACCATGTCAAGCAGTCCGGATCGCTGGTCAACGCCGAACATCTGCGTTTTGACTTTACCCACTTTTCCAAAATCAGCGACGAAGAGATTCAACGCATAGAAACCATTGCCAACGACATGATCCGCAAAAACCTGTTGGTTCAGACGGAAGTCTGCTCGCTGGAAGACGCCCTCAAGACTGGAGCCACGGCGGTGTTTGACGAAAAATACGGTGCGACCGTGCGCATTGTCAAGATGGGAGACATGAGCATGGAACTTTGCGGCGGAACGCACGTGGATCGGACCGGGGACATCGGACTTATAAAAATCATACATGAATCGGCCATTGCCACAGGCGTTCGCAGAATCGAAGCCGTCACCGGTAGGGAAGCCGTTTTGCACATTCAAAAAGCGGAGGAAGAATTAAAACAGACCGCGGGCCTGTTCAAAGCCGGACACCTGGAAGTTTACGACCGCGCCGAGAAACTGCTTAAGAACGTGAGAGAACTGGAAAAGGAGATTGAGGGTCTGAAAGGCAAACTTGCCGCAAAAGATTCCGGTGACCTGATGGGCCGTGTGCGGGAAATCGCCGGCGTGAAAGTGCTGGCCGAGGAAGTGAATATTTCCGATGCGAAAACCCTGCGCGACTTCGGCGACAAGTTGCGCGACAAAATGGCCTCGGGCATCATCTTTCTGGGTAGTAGGACCAATGACAAAGCCATGCTCCTGTGCATGGTCACGAAGGACCTGGCCGGCAAATACCACGCCGGAAATATTATCAGGGAACTGGCCCCGATCGTCGGCGGCAAGGGCGGCGGCCGTCCCGACATGGCCCAGGCCGGAGGCACCGGACCGGAAAATCTGCCTCAGGTTTTCCCGGCGCTGGAAAAGCTTCTGGCTTCGTGAGCTATTTGCCAAACTGTGATCGACCTCATTGCAATGAAAAAGAATGGCACATTCTGAGGCCTCGTATCTTGTTTCCAAAGCGGCGACGGGTTTGTCATAAATGTTTATTTCCTCTGTTAGTAGCAAATAGAAAAGTCCTATTTTGTAGCACATGATATGTCCGCTTTTAACGATGTTTAAGGAAAGGGGCGGAGGGCGTAGCCCGGAGCCCCTTTCCTTCGGT